>ERZ780198.1157-NODE-1157-length-25722-cov-3.169284_pt1 | contig 25722 bp, 20 predicted proteins | sample MGYA00510979_ERZ780198 | MGnify/ENA primary metagenome ERZ780198 (study PRJEB29588, sample SAMEA2158039) | human gut metagenome | biome: human gut; feature: human-associated habitat; material: faeces | place: Denmark | collected 2008/2010 ...
TTACCGTTTACATCAACTACCTGTGCATCCTCTGCTTCCAGATTCCGGCCTACTTTTACAATCTTCTCTCCATCTATAAGAACATCTTCTCTGACAGACATATCCCCCGATACTACTGTACCATTCTTCAGTAAAGTTTTCACTGTTTCTGACACCCCTTTCTTTATTATAAGTTAGGGACAAAAAGTATTTTACCCCTAACTTATCGCAATTCTCATGTTTAAAATATACCACGATTCCTATATCACTTCAATGATTTATGATTATAATCACAAATTTTTTAAGGTATTCACATTTATTTTTTTTAGGCTCTTTTTATTTCCTTTTTTTTATGATAGAATATAAAAAATGTGCAGTTTCCATGTATCTGCACTGAACGTTTTGACGGATAAATTTATCCGCTTTACTACATGCTCATAATCGAATGACTGTTACTGCTCAGACTATAGAAGCCCCGCCTGATTCGGTTATGATCCGTTTAAAAGTTATATTAATAGGAGGAAATCAAATGGGACGACTTACTGTGTTAAAACAAATCGCTGCTGATCTTGCTTCCCAGTTCGGACCTGACTGTGAAGTAGTAATCCATGATCTGAAAACTTCGGAGCCGGAACATTCCATCGTCTACATCGTAAATGGTCATGTTACAAACAGAGATATCGGAGACGGACCATCCAATGCTGTTTTTGATGCGATCCGCAATCAGGAAAAAGGAGCAACCCCCGAAGACCATACCGGTTATCTGATGAAAACAGCAGACGGCAAGATCCTGAAGTGCAGCACTTCCTACATTCATGATGACGATGGTACCCTTCATTATGTTTTCGGAATCAATTATGACATTACCAAGCTTACTATGATCGAATCTGCCCTTCATTCTCTTGTCACTCCGGAAAATAAGGAAGAGAAGCCCAAAGAGATCACTCATAATGTCAATGATCTTCTTGATCATCTGATCGAAGAATCTGTAGCTCTGGTAGGCAAACCTGTTCCTTTAATGAATAAGGAGGATAAGGTTACTGCTATTCAGTTCTTAAATGATGCAGGTGCTTTCCTTATTACAAAATCCGGAGATAAGGTTGCAAATTATTTCGGAATCTCCAAATATACATTGTACAGTTATATTGATGTAAATAAGTAATATTTTAGTCATTTTCTTTTTATTTTAAAGAATGATATAAAAACAGACCTGCATGGTACTTTTCCATCAGGTCTGTTTTTCTTCTGTTTTTCTTTTTTCATCTAGCGCCGGTATATCGTTAAATATGCTCTCTCTTTCATCTCCTTCCTCGTATGTTTTTTCGATATTCCTTTATAGACTGATTATAACACAGAACAACAGCATTTTTTCTCTTTCACGCGAACAGTAATTATATGGCGTGAATGGTATGGAAAAAGGTTGTCTTTAAATTTGAAATCTTTTATACTTGATATATATACAACATTTTGATGATAAATTTTATTAATCCTTATCAGACGGAGGTGCTGTTATGTCTGAACAGATTTTATCTGCTGTTCATGGTGTCACTACCATGCTCTTTGGAATTTACTGTTCTGCATTTTTTCTTGGGATCAAACCGATCAGAAAAAATATCCTGACTATGTTTCTGTTATTTTTAGGGCAGGGACTGTTATATGTAATTGATCTGGCATTATTTGGGGAAACTCTTGCAAATATGTCCTATCCTCTGATCGTACATTTTCCATTGGTTTTATTCCTCTCCGTTCATTATAAGTATCCTCTGATTTCTTCCGCTGTTTCTGTCTTTTCTGCCTATCTGTGTTGCCAGATAAGCAACTGGACCGGATTATTCGCTTTGGCAATAACAGGATTACAGTGGTGTTATTATTCTGTGCGGATCTTAACAACAACCTTAACTTTTGTCCTTCTTTATCGATATGTATTTCGATCTACAAAAACAATTTTTACAAAAAATGCACGTGAGCTTTCCATCATCGGTTTCCTGCCATTTGTATATTACGTTTTTGATTATGCTTCCACCAAGTTTTCAACTTTACTTTATTCCGGAAATAAAGCAGTTGTTGAGTTCATGGGATTTGCATTCTGCATTGCCTACCTGGTATTTCTCATCATCTACTTTCAGGAATATGAGAATAAACAGGAGATAAAGAGCAATCACGAAAATGCATGGATGAAGCGATAGCAGGATTTGAAACCTCAGACATGAATAGGATTGAGTTTTTTCGGTGTTATAGTAGAAATTCGTTGTGCAAATAGCAAAAAAAGTGTATAATATAACTATAACAATTTATGAAAAATAGCTAATTATAATAGCCGTTTGGAACAGGGGGTATGACCTATGAAGAATATTATTACGATAAGCAGACAGTATGGAAGTGGTGGACGTGAAATTGGTCAAAAGCTGGCTGAACATTACAACATACCATTTTATGATAATGAAATCATTACAAGAGCGGCAAAGGAAAGCGGTTTTGCCGAGGAAACATTTGCGAGAGCTGAGGACAAAGCAACAAACAGTCTTTTATATTCTCTTGCCATGGGCATAAATGTCTATGGAAATCAGGATTTTGGATTTAGCGGACTTTCACTTGATGACAGGATTTTTCTTGCGCAGTCTGATGTTATCAGAAAAGTTGCAGAGGAGGGACCTTGCATTATTGTAGGAAGATGTGCTGATTATGTTTTGAAGGAAAGAGATGATGTATGCAACCTCTTTATTAAAGCAGCTATGACATTCAGAATAGAAAGAGCCATAAGCGAATACGGCATTGAAGAAAGCAAGGCAGCGGATGTTATCATGAAAAATGATAAGCGCAGAGGCAATTATTATAATTATCATGTCGGTGAAAAATGGACAGATTTAAATAATTATGACCTTGTTATCAGAAGTGACCTTTTTGGAATTGATAATGCCGTGAAGAGTATTTGTACATATCTTGGAGAGTGACACATATAGGTCGGCTTGAAAGGAGTATATATGGAGCAGGTTCTTGAAAAAATGAGAGACATTATACGCAGTGGAGGAAACATAGTTGTATTAGCCGGTATGAATATTACATATGATATTGGTCTTAACGGCGTTACGGCTGAACATATTGCGTATGACATTGAACAAAAGTATGGCTATTCAAATGATGAGATAGCGTCCTCGCTTTTTTATACACGGCGTGCAGAACTATTCTTTAAATATTATAAGGAAGTTATACTGAATATTGAAAATCCACAGCCGTCATCTATTCATTATGGGATATATAAGTTACAGCAGTGCAGTAAGCTGAGTGCTGTAGTTACACGTTCAGTGTATTCTCTGTATGAAAAGGTTGGCTGCAATAATGTGATTCAGCTTCATGGTTCGGTAGATAAGAATATATGTCCAAAGTGCAAGAAACTGTATGACTCAGCATATATAAAACACTCAAAAGGAATTCCTGTCTGCGAACAGTGCGGAATACCGCTTCGTCCCGGTTTTTCATTGCTGGGAGAGATGCTTGACAATGGAAAGATAAGCAAGGCAAGCAACGCTGTTGAGAATGCAAACATACTTCTGGTGTTGGGAGCTAGTATAAACTCGACTTTATGCCGTTATATGGTTAAATATTATAATGGGGACAAACTTCTTCTTTTAAATGATAAGGAAAAAGTCGGTGATGAATGTGCGAATTACAGGGCATATGGCAATATCAGGGAGATGTTTGCTAAGGTTATGGATTTTTAAAAGTTTTAGGAAAAATATAAATTGCAAATTATAAGAAATTATTTTTGGCAGGATTTCATATGTTGTATTTTGAAATCCTGCCAAAATCGGTTAGGAGCAACAGTTTTGAATTTAAATGAACAACAGAAAAAGTCAATAGAACATTTTAACGGGCCCTGTCTTGTTGTAGGAACACCGGGTTCAGGAAAGACAAGAGTTATAACCGAGCGTGTAAAATACCTTGTCGAAGAAAAAGGTGTAAAAAATACAAATATTCTTGTTATCACTTTCACAAAAGCAGCAGCCGTACAGATGAAAAAAAGATATGAAGCTATGGTATCGGGGGATGCCAAAAGAGTATACTTTGGTACATTTCATGCCATATTTTTCACAATATTAAAATATGCATATCACTATACTGCGGATAATATTATACGTGATGATGTCAAACGCCAGCTTTTGAGGGAACTTGCCAACAAGGAAGAAATTGAAATGCAGGACGAAAATGATTTTCTGAATGAGCTTGTAAGCGAGATAAGCAAAGTCAAAGGAGAAATGTTAGACTTAAGGCATTATTATTCGCCAAACTGTCCCGGGGAGTCGTTTAGAAGAATATATTCAGGTTATCAGAGTATATTGGAGAGCAGAAAGCTTATTGATTTTGATGATATGCTGGTGTACTGTTATGAGCTTTTAAAAGCAAGAGAGGATATAAGGCAGATGTGGCAGAGGCAGTATCCTTATATTCTTATAGATGAGTTTCAGGATATAAATAAGGTTCAGTATGATATAGTAAAAATGCTTGCATCGCCTAAAAACAATCTGTTTATAGTCGGGGATGATGACCAGTCTATTTACGGATTCAGGGGTGCAAAACCTGATATTATGAAACAGTTTTTAAAGGATTATCCGGATGCGAAAAAATATGTACTTGGCATAAATTACAGATGCAGCAAAAGTATAGTTGAATCAGCATCAAAACTTATTGCCAAAAATGAAAACAGGCTTGAAAAAAGGCTTGAGGCATACAATGAATACGGTGAGGAAGTCGAAATAAAGGAATTTAACAGGGTATCGGAGGAATGTGAGAACATAAGGGCAAAAATTCTTCAATACAAAGACAAAGGTATTCCATACAGTGAGATGGCGGTTCTTTTCAGAACAAATACACAGGCGAGAACGCTCAGTTCAAAACTTATGGAATTTAATATTCCTTTTGTTATGAAAGAACGTATTCCAAATATTTATGACCATTGGATTGCAAAAGATATTATAACATACATCAAAATAGCGCGTGGCAGCAGGGAGAGAGCAGATTTCCTTCGCATAATTAACAGACCCAAAAGGTATGTGCACAGAGCAGCATTTACCGAAAATATTGTTGATATGGAGGAACTTAAAAGCTTTTATGAAGATAAGGAATGGATGTTAGACAGACTTGAACAGTTTGAGTACGATATGGGAATGCTTGCTAATCTCAAACCGTTTGCGGCAATAAATTTTATCAGAAATGGAATAGGTTATGATGACTATATAAAAGATTATGCCGATTATAAGGGAGTGCGACCTGATGAAATGATGGATTTTCTGGATGAACTTCAGGACGAGGCAAAAAGTTATGACAATTTTGAGGACTGGTTTGAATATATAAAGGCATACAGTGATGAATTAAAGGAGCAGGCGGCAAAGAGCAGAATGTTAAACAACGGACAGGAACAGTCGGATGCTGTTCTGCTTATGACAATGCATGGAGTAAAAGGACTTGAATATGAATGTGTTTTTATACCTGACGCTAATGAGGGGGTTACACCGCATTCAAAGGCTGTTCTGGATGCCGATATGGAAGAAGAGAGAAGAATGTTTTATGTGGCTGTCACAAGGGCAAAAAAACATCTTCATATATATTATGTGAAAGAGAGATTTAACAAAGAGGCCGGTGTATCAAGATTTGTCTGTGAAATTCAGGGGAAAGATTTTGAGAGGGCGCAAAAAGAAAAAGTGGAACAAAATCATATAAGGACAATAGCTTCTGAGAATGAAAAAAGAAGTTTGAAAAACAGTGGAGCAAAAAAACAGGTTAATCCAAATCCATATGTTTATGGACAGACAAATTTACGATACAAGAAGAGATAAAGGCTGTAATATTTAAGAAAAATCGTGACAATAGAGCATTGCTGTGCTATTATGAGTTGTGTTAAAGTCGTTAAGCATTACTGTTTTCGTCTATGATATAGTCACAGACAGTTAAGCAGAATAATGTATATATTTTTATATGGCGGCTTAAAATATATATCCGGGATGGATATAAAAAAGAATGGAATAGGGAAAATTTATGAATTTTAAGATTACAAAAGAATGGACAAAAAGCTTTTTTATGATGATTATTGCCGTCATACTTATGGGTATGTGCGTATCAATGCTCGTACTCAGTGATATGGGAACTGACCCGTATTCGGCAATGAACTATGGAATTTCAGCAAAACTTGGTATGACATTTGGAAATTATCAGCTTATTTCAAATCTTGTACTTCTTGTAATAGTTGTGATTTTTGAGAGAAATCTTATAGGAACGGGTACACTTGGAAATATGATACTTGTGGGTTATTCTGCCGATTTCTTTACATGGGTATTTAAAAATGTATTCCATGTACCGGCACATCTTGGCATGGGTGCAAGGATTACTTTTTTGGTACCGGGACTTATAATTTTTGTGATTATGGCAGCCGTTTATATGCAGAGCGGACATGGTACAGCACCGTATGATGCGGTTTCGTTTCTTATAAGTGACAAGATAAAGAAATATACGGGAAAAGATACGTTCAGAGTAGTGAGAATAATATATGACCTTGTAGCCACATGTATAGGATATGCAGCAGGTGGGGAAGTTGGTATTATGACGGTTTGTATGGTCATAATGATGGGACCGACCGTTGACTATGTCGGCAGGGTCTTTGAGAAGCATAGAAATAAGGTGGAGGAAGCAAATGGCTGAAACTTTGGAAAATAAAAAAGACAAATCAGCTTTTAAAGCAGAAAAAAGGGCAGCTATAAAGGCTGCAAGAGATAAAGCAAAAGCGGCAGCAGGAAAAGAAGTAAAAGTTATTTCAGCAGAAGAAAAAATATACAGAAATGCGGCTGCACTTATGGGTGCTGTTGACTGTATCGAACGATTTGAGAGAATTTATTATACAATGAACAGTGCGGCAAAGAAGTTTAGTAAGATACAGGGGTATCGTGATGCTGACGAGAAAAGACAGGAATGTCTTGAAATAGCTGATATTGCCGTAAAAGACGGAACGGTGAAAGTGTTTAACAATGCTGTTCTGACATTGAAAGAAGCAAAAACAAAAAGTGACTATGCCGATGCCATTGAAAACTTTAAGCGGTGTAAAAAGTTCAAATACAATATGGAAAAGTGCGATAAGTATATTGCTGAATGTAATCAGGGAATTGCAAAACTTGAGACAAAGGCGGCATATAAAAGAAGAGGAATAGTAGTGGCAGTTTTCGTACTTTTATTTATAGTATTTTTGAAAACTCCTGCATTTCCTATGGTTAAAGGAATGTATCATCAGTCACAGGGCAAATATAAGCTTGCAATTGCCAACTACAAAGAGTCAAACGGTTTTTTGGTGGCAAGCGGAAATATGAAAAAGTGCTATTATCATATCGGACTTAAAAAAGAGGAAAAAGGCAAATTAAAATCAGCACTTATAAATTATAAAAAAGCTGAGACAAAATACGATGCACAAGCGAGAGCAGCGAAGATTGAAAAAACTTTTATAACTGAAGCAAAGCCAGGTGACGTGGTTATATTCGGTACAGCCAACTGGGTCATACTTGACAGGAAATCAGATGAAAAAGTGCTTATGATGAAAGAAAAAGTCGGAAAAAAGAAAAGATTTTCGATGGAAGAGTCAGAAAGCAATGACTGGTATGAGTCAAAGGCACGCCGCTGGTTAAATACCAAACAGCTCAAAAAATATTCAGACAATGAGATGGCACTTATCGTAGTCCAAAATTATGTACAATCAGCACAGGACAGCAGCTTTCCGGAATATTTCTTTGAGTTGTCAAAAGCTGAATATGAAAAATACAAAGATTTAATTCCGGCGGGAGAAAATGTATATTGGCTTAAGGAGCCCGCACAAAATTCAAATGAGATATTGTGTGTACAGCCGGATGGAACTTTAAAAGGTGAAGATGTGTCAAATGGAGAAATACAGTTAAGACAGGCATGCTGGATTGATTTAAACAAAAGTACTGAAATTTCGGCAGACGCTAAGAAATAATAAATAAAATGAGGGAAATTTATGAGATTTGCAGCAGAAGAGCAAAGGGTGAAGGTGACGGGACGAACTATATTCAGAGATGGTATAAGGTATCTCGGATATACGGGTACAAGTATTTCATTTAGATTTAGCGGAAAGACAGCAAAGGCAAAACTTTTGTCAGATGCATCCACACATAGCAAAAAAGATTATGCATGGGTGGCGGTATATGTAAAAGAAGAAAAAGATGGTGATGTGTCATACGGCGCTTTGTGTGATGATAAGCCATATAAAAGATTTTGTCTTGATAAGGATGAGGCAGAATATGTGCTTTATGATGAAGCAGAGGAAAAAACAGTCACAATAACGCTTATAAAATATTCAGAAGCAGAATATGCGGCATGTGGCATTGAATGGATTGAGACAGACAGTGATTCGGTTTTGGAGCCACCATTGCCTAAAAAACTCAAGATAGAGATGATAGGGGATTCGATTACATGCGGATACGGCAATGAGGGAAATGTTGATGAAGCGGAACATGACACATCAGAGGAAAATCCGATGAAAGCATATTCGCTGCTTACGGCAACGCATCTTGACGCAGATGTAAATGTCGTTGCATGGAACGGAAAAGGTGTTATTACTGCATACATAGGTGATGATGTACCCAAAGTAAAGGATGCGGGATGGCTTGTTCCGATGCTTTATGAATATGTCGATGCGGGATGTGAGAGAGATTATCTCCATACACCCGTGAACGAATGGGAAAAATGGGACAATAGTTTATTTGTGCCGGATTTAATAACTGTTTACCTCGGAACAAATGATGCAAGCTATACTGACAATGATAATGCAAGAAATCAGGAATTTATTGACGGATATGTAAAATTCATTGACACAATAAAATCTAAAAATCCTGACATTCCTATTTTATGTATGCTTGGAACGATGGACAAAAGATTATGTAAAAGTGTATCAGATGCGGTTAAGATTGTTAATGAAAAACATTCAGAACAAAATGTTTATTATCTTGACCTGCCGCCACAGGAAGATGCCGACGGGCTTGGAATAAACTGGCATCCGACAGAGGCTACACACCGCAAAGCAGCATCGCTTGTTGAGAACAGAATAAAAGACATATTATCGGGAAGCGGAAAATCTGATGAAATCTGATAATTGAATAGAGAAATGATACAGGCTGTGTTATAATAAATCCATTGACGGAAGAGATTATGGCACAGCTTTTTTTGAAGAAAAGCACACGAGATGAAAGGTTATGAGAAAATGAAAAATGAACTGAGAAAGTTTATGTATTCAATTATAGTTTTAATGATGTTTTTGGGGATAAGTCTGTTTTACAGTGATACTGCGTCAGCAGATGAATCTTCTATAGTCAAATTAAAGGTTGGCTTTTATCAGCTTGACAATTTTTTCGACTATGATTCATCGGGCAATGAATGTGGCTATGGAGTAGATTATCTGAATGAAATATCCAAATTTTCAAGTATTCATTTTGAATACAGCTATATAAGAGTAAGGTCATGGGAAGACTTATCAAAATTTCTTGAGAGTGGGAAATTAGACATTATAATGCCGGTGTCAGAGCCGTTGAAAACATCCAGTACAGGCAGTCATTTCAGTTATACTACGGAAGACATAATGACTACATACCATTCAATTATGACGAAGAAAAAAAGGGGTGACCTTTTTTATGAGGATTATGACAGCATTGGAAAAATGAAGATTGCCATAACAAAAGGAACTTTTGAGTATACAGGAATGAAGTCATATTTGAAATCAATAAAAGTTTATGACAACCTTATTTATTTTGATAATTATAATGAATGTAAAGAAGCACTCGATGCGAATAAGGTAGATGGTCTTATAAGCAATGTAATGGATCTAACTTCCGATATGAAAATTTTATCAAAATTCAGTGTCACACATAACTATATTGTTATGAAAGAAATAAATCCATATTATAAGGATTTGAATAAAGCACTTACGGAGTTAAAACTTGCAGAACCTACATTTCAAACTGATTTAACTAAAAAGTATTTTCCGGAGAGAGTTTACACTCCTTTGGGAAAGTATGAAATAAATTATCTTAAACACAATAAAACATTAAATGTTGCTACATATGCGGACTATAGACCGATAAGTTATTATGATAAAAAGAGTCATAAATATAAGGGAATAGCTATTGATCTTATGGATGAGGTTGCAGAAAATCTCGGTATTAAATTTAACTATTTTTCAATAGATACAGAAAATCCATATGATATGCTTGAGAATACAAAAACGGATATAGTGATGCCAGTCTATGTAGACAATGTGATGTTTTACAGAAAGTATTTTATGACAAAAAGCCTGTTAAATTCAAATATAAATTATATAATAAGAAGCAATCATAGTGAACTTGGCAGTTCGGCACGCATAGCGGTAGTAAAAAAATACAAATATGTATATGACTGTATAATGAAAAAAACAGAGTATGATATTATAGAGTATAATTCTGTTGATGATGCGTGTGATGCGGTAAATGATGGGGCGGTTGACGCTTTTGCAACTGGCACATATGTTGCAAAAGCAATATTGCAGAGTCCAAGATATAAACAATTGGACATAAAGGAGTTTGATGAAGTGGCATTGCCGTGTGGACTTGCAATTCATAATGATTCTATCTTAGAGTCTGCCTTGAATAAAGGAATCCAGCTTGTTACGGAGGAGGAGCGGCGAAGCATCATAAATAAGGATACGGTGTATAACTGGTCTGACCTTTCATTGTATGATAAGTTCTATTCATATAGTGATATTATTGCATTTATATTGTTGATAGTTATTTTTACATGGGTTGCTGTGTCTATGTATATAAACAACAAAAAGAAAATGATAGCTCAGATACAGCAAAAGAGTGATGAAGCCATAAAAGCAAGCCGGGCAAAAACAGACTTTCTGTCGAGAATGAGTCATGAGATACGAACACCTATGAATGCAATACTTGGTATGGCGGAAATAGGACAGTCAAGTACGGATATAAATAAAAAGGATGAATGTATAGACCAGATAGTAGAGTCAGGAAACTTTTTGCTGCAGATAATAAATGATATTCTAGATATGAATAAGATAGAGCAGAATAAAATTGAACTGAATGAAGAATATGTTGACAGCATGAAATTCGTAGGCTCAATAGAGGAAATGCTAAAGGCAAATGCAAAGAATTATGATGTTGAACTGAGAACTGATTTTAGCAGATACAGATCATTTCTTATCAAGATTGACCCGGTAAGAACAAAGCAGATTTATGTGAATATCATAAATAATGCGTTGAAATTTTCAGATAAAGGCTCATTTGTCGAATGGAACATGGGGGCGGAAGATATAGGTGAAAACCGTGTTCATATTCATTGTGAGATAAAAGATTATGGATGCGGAATGAGCAAGGAATTTCAGAAAAAAATGTTTGTACCGTTTGAACAGGAGTACAATGAATTTACAAATAAAGTCCAGGGAACAGGACTGGGACTTACCATAGTAAAAAATCTCGTTGATATGATGGACGGAACTATTGAGTGTCAAAGTGAGCCAATGAAAGGAACAACCTTTATAATTGACTTTGAAAGAGACATTCAAAATATTGATGAAGAAAAAGATAATTTGGAACAAAAAACTGATGAGAGCATACTGGAAGGCAAAAATGTACTGCTTGCAGAGGATAATGATATAAATGCAGCGGTAGCAATGGAGATATTAAAAGCACACGGCATGAATGTAGAGTGGGCAAAGGACGGACAGGAAGTAGTTGACAAATATCTGCGTTCTGTAAAAGGTGAATACGACATAATACTCATGGATGTAAGAATGCCAAAACTTGACGGAATGCAGGCAACAAAGATTATAAGAAACTCTTCGCACGAAGAAGCAAAGGAAATTCCTATAGTAGCCATGACAGCAGATGCATTTGACGAAGATATAAAGAGAACAATGCAGGCGGGAATGAATGAACATCTGACAAAACCGATTGATATAAAAGTTCTTATATCAACGCTTATATCACTTCTTGAAAAGTGAAAAATCTCCCCTTGACATTTAGGTTAAAAATGCGTTAATATATACGGCAGAGTGAGATTTCGGTCACACGAAGGGGTACACCACCGCGGGTGTATTTCTTTGTGTGGCCTTTTTTAGTTTGAAAGGAGAGCGATTAATGGTACATATTAACGGAAAAGATGAGAATGCAGCAGGTATGACAATTCAGAAATACCTTGATGAGAATGATTATATAGTTACCCACATTGCAGTTGAGTGCAATGAAAAAATTGTGGATAAAAGTGATTATTCAAGTTATGTTTTAAAAGATAATGACATTGTTGAAATAGTAAGTTTTGTCGGCGGCGGCAGTGTAAAAAAGTCATAAACGCAGAAAAACAGCACAGAAATGGAGGAATAATATGTCAAAAGATACATTTACATTAGGTGGAAAGGAATTTTCATCAAGATTTATTTTAGGTTCAGGAAAATATTCAATGGAGCTTATCAAAGCGGCTGTTGAAAATGCTGGTGCACAGATTATCACACTTGCTGTGCGCAGAACAAATACAAAAAAGAGTGAGAACATTCTCGATTATATACCGGAAGGAGTTACACTTCTTCCTAATACATCAGGAGCAAGAGATGCAAAAGAAGCGGTAAGAATCGCAAGAATGTCAAGAGAACTCGGATGCGGAGATTTTGTAAAGATTGAGATTATGAAAGACAGCAAATATCTTCTTCCTGATAATGCGGAGACGGTAAAAGCTACAGAAATTCTTGCAAAAGAAGGATTTACGGTACTTCCTTATATGTATCCTGACCTTTACACTGCAAGAGACCTTGCAAATGCAGGTGCAGCAGCAATCATGCCGCTTGCTTCACCTATCGGCTCAAATAAAGGTCTTGCTACAAAAGAATTTATCCAGATAATAATTGATGAGTCAGATTTGCCGGTTATAGTTGATGCAGGTATCGGCAAACCGTCACAGGCATGTGAGGCTATGGAGATGGGAGCAGCAGCAATCATGGCAAATACAGCCATCGCAACAGCAGGAGATATTCCGACAATGGCAGGAGCTTTCAAGTCAGCGATTGAAGCAGGAAGAAGTGCCTATCTTGCAGGACTTGGAAGAGTGCTTGAAAGAGGGGCACAGGCATCTGACCCGCTTACAGGATTTTTGAGAGATTAATTTTGACACAATAATCCTGATATGATGCAAGGGTCAAAATACCTTTTGATTCTAACATCTTAATATAAGTTAATCATAATGTCATTTTGGATGAGTTTTATATACAGTTACAGTAGGAAAGAGGTAGAACATGGCTGAAAATCAATTTTTTGTAGACTCTGACAAATTATCAGAGAAAGCGTTGGAACATAAACATAAGCTGGAGACTGATCCAGCATGCCGTACAAATCATATGGAATATATGGAGGGAATGGAGCAGATTAATTCTGACATTATGGATAAGGTTCTTTCGCAGATGGATTCATATGATTATGATTCATATACTGCTGTTGATGTGCGCAGGGCATTAAACAGTGAGACTTGCAGTGTAGAGGATTTTAAGGCACTTTTGTCACCGGCAGCAGCTCCTTTTCTCGAGGAGATGGCACAGAAGGCTAAGATAGAGACAAGTAAACATTTTGGCAATACAGTATATCTTTTTACACCGCTTTATATTGCTAATTATTGTGAAAATTACTGCGTTTATTGCGGATTTAACTGTTACAATGATATTAACAGAAAGAAACTTAATGCCGATGAAATAGAGCATGAAATGAAAGTCATTGCCGATTCGGGTATTGAAGAAATTCTTATGCTTACAGGTGAGAGCAGAAGTGCAAGTGATGTTAAGTACATAGGTGAGGCTTGCAAGCTTGCTTCAAAGTATTTTAGGAATGTTGGTCTTGAAATTTATCCGGTAAACAGTGATGAATACAAATATCTTCATGAATGTGGAGCTGATTACATCACGGTTTTTCAGGAGACATACAATTCTGACAAATATGAAACCCTTCATCTTATGGGACATAAGAGAGTATTCCCATATAGATTTGAAGCTCAGGAACGTGCAATAATGGGAGGAATGAGAGGCGTTGGTTTCTCGGCACTTTTAGGATTGTCTGATTTTAGAAAAGATGCTCTTGCAAGTGCACTTCATGTTTATTATCTTCAGCGGAAATATCCACATGTTGAGTATTCGCTTTCATGTCCGAGACTCAGACCTATAATAAACAATGATAAGATAAATCCGCTTGATGTTCATGAAAAAGAACTTTGTCAGGTGCTTTGTGCATACAGAATTTTCCTGCCGTATATCGGAATAACAGTTTCATCAAGAGAACAGAAACATTTCAGGGACGGAATAGTAAAGATTGCAGCAACAAAAGTTTCTGCCGGAGTTTCTACGGGAATAGGTGACCATGAAAGCAAATATGCCGGTAAGGATGATGCAGAAGCAGGAGATGAACAGTTTGAAATCTCAGATGCAAGAAGTTTTGATCAAATGTACGGGGATATGGAAGACGAGGGATTGCAGCCTGTATTAAATGATTATGTGTATGTCGGATAAAAATAATATGATAAATAAAATGAATTGCAATAATGCAGATGTAGCTGGCAATACAGGCGATGTGGATAATAGTGCAGACGTAGTTCGCAACACAAATATAGTTTGTGTTACAAATCGAAAGCTTGTAAAAGCATATGAGGAGAATGGTTCTTTTTTGCCTTTTTTGGAAAAAATAAAAGAGGCTGCGAAAAAGAAACCTGCTTTTATAATACTTCGTGAAAAGGATTTATCACCTGATGATTATAAGGAACTTGCAAAAAAAGTGTTTGAAATTTGTGACGGTGAAAAATTGAGCTGTGTGCTCCATTATTTTTACAGAGAAGCAATTGAACTTGGGGCAAAAAAGATACACCTTCCTCTGCATATTCTTGAAAATATGACAGAAGATGAAAAAAAGTGTTTTGATGTCATAGGTGCATCGACACATTCCGTCGAGGATGCGAGGAGAGCAAAGGAACTCGGAGCTTCTTATATAACGGCAGGTCATGTATTTGCCACAGATTGTAAAAAGGGACTTGCACCGAGAGGATTGCAGTTTCTTGCTGATGTATGTGACAGTGTTGACATTGATGTTTATGCCATAGGCGGAATATCGGAAAATAATATGAAACAATGCATAGGCAGGGGCGCAAAAGGTGTCTGTATGATGTCCGGGTTTATGAGATAATATGTTAATGCAGCAATTGATATAAACTTTCAGGTTTATGAACGGAGTTTTCTTCTTAGAATATCAGCAATAATACATAAGTGCATATTTTTTAATGAAAAAATAACAAATTTTTTGTATAATGTTGCTAGAAATGTACAAATACGATAAAATAGAATAAATCATAAAGTCAAAATCGTTTGTGAGTAAATTACAAACGATTTTGTCGTAAAGAGTATAGGGATTTTGGAAAGTAAAACTTAAGAGAAGCTATTCAAGGGCAGATTACAATAGCAAAAATAAGATTATAAAAAGTTATATTTTCCATTTTTATATAAAGAAAAAGGGAAAGGTGGAAGAAAATCTTTCACAGGCAAATGAGACATCAGCCGGAGAATCGGGAAAAGGTTTTGCTGTAGTTGCAGGGCAGATAGGAATGTTGGCGGAGGAAACAAAAAAACTCATAACAAAAAACAATGCACAGGCAGATGAGACGCTCCCTAAGCTTCAACTTTGTATAGATGTAATAAAAAGTCTTGTTACTGAAATGGAAAGTATTAATGAGAAAGTTGCCACAATAGCTGCAACTACAGAAGAAATAGCGGCACAAAGCCAGAGTTTGCAAAAGATGTCAGATGATATAGCTGAAAATGTCAAACTTATTTAAAAAAAGGTTTATATTGAAATTGCCAAAATACTATAAAACAGTTAAAATAAATTTGAAAAAGTGTTGAACGGAGGATAGTGTATGAGCAATCAAAATAAGGAAAAAAAAGGTGCGAATAAAAAAGATGATTTTAAAATTAATTTTTGGAATTCGATAAAAGCAAAGATATTACTGCTTGTATTTGGAGCTGTATTATTGACTGTGCTTCTTAATCTTTGGACGGTCATTCCGAGGGTATCATCAGATATATCAGATATTACATCAAATTATATGGTTGATATAGCGACTGTTGTAGGTGAAGGAATTGACAATGAAATCAGAATGTCATCATATGATTCGATTATGACAACAGGAAATTTAAAAAGACTTATAGGCAATGTAGCGATAAAAGATGTTGACGGAAGTTATTCGTATATAGTAGATGCAGACGGAACTATGCTTTACCATCCTACTGCTGAAAAGATAGGTAAGAGTGTAGAAAATGCAGTTGTAAAAGAAGTGGTTGCAAAACTAAAGTCAGGCGACAGACCAAAGCCGGAAGTGATAGAATATACATTTAATGGTCAAAAAAAATATGCAGGCATTTATGTAGGAAAAAATAAAGAATTTGTGATGGTTGTAAATGCAGAAAAAACAGAGATTATGTCGGGATTAACATCAATAGTGTCTGCAATTGTAAAGGGAAGTATATTTGCACTTATTGTATGTCTTATTATTTCTGTATTTGTCACAAGACATATAGTGGCTCCAATTATACATGCTACAGATACCGTTAAGAGATTGGGAGAACTTGATTTTAGTGAAGACAATTCAGCAGATAAAAAAATGTTGAGAAGAAAAGATGAAGTAGGTGTTATGATACGTTCATTTGCCGATTTTAGAAATATTATAGTGGATGTTATGTCTAAGGTTTCTGCATATAGTTATAAGCTTCAGGAGGCGGCTAAGACGCTTAATAAGAGTGCAAGTGAATCTTCAACAGCAGCTGAACAGGTAGAAACGGCAATTACAGGAATAGCGGATGGTGCGACGTCTCAGGCACAGGAGACACAGTCGGCAACAGAAAACGTTATTGTCATGGGGAATATGATAGAAGAGACTTCGAAAGAAGTAAGTATGCTTGGTGAGAATGCGGCAGATATGCGTAAAGCAGGTGAAAATGCGATGAGCATTTTAGCGGAACTTGAAGAAATCAATATAAAGACAATGGATGCAATACAGATAATAGGGGAGCAGACACAAAAGACAAATGAGTCTGCTGTAAAAATTAAAGTTGCAACGGATATGATTTCGGAAATAGCAGAAGAAACAACGCTTTTGTCGCTTAATGCGAGCATAGAGGCAGCAAGGGCAGGAGAGCAGGGACGGGGATTTGCAGTTGTTGCAAACCAGATACAGAAACTTGCTGAGCAGTCAGGTGATGCGACTATGCAGATTACGGAAGTCATTAATGAACTCGTAAATGATGCACAGGAAAGTGTACAAACAATGGAAGAAGTCAGGGAAGTAATGAACCGGCAGAGTGAGAATGTTTCACAGACAGAAAAAGCATTTAAGAGTGTAGAAAAAGGAATTGCAGAATCAATTGAGAGTGTAGAAAGTATCATTGATAAAACAACGAAGCTTGATGATGCAAGATCAAATGTTGTTGATGTAGTGCAAAGTCTTTCAGCGATAGCGGAAGAGAATGCAGCAAGTGCAGAGGAAACATCTGCGTCAGCAAGTGAGGTTGGGTCTATTATGGATGATGTTTCGCAAAACGCAAATATGCTGGATGAGATAGCTGTGCAGTTAAATGAGAATGTTAAGAAATTCAAGGTTTCGTAGAAATTGAGTTTTTTGAGCAGGCAATAATTTACTCTGTGTATAGATTTTTTTATATGTGCAGTCATAGAAATTGGCTATTATACGACACATGTTTTCTTCGAGGCGAGAGCCGTCCATTTGTCGTATAATAGCCATTTCTATGACATTAAAAACAATTACATTTTATTGATGATAATGTGCAAGGAAATCTTTTAATCCGTCCATAGATTTTTCAAGAACTGAAAGCTGTGGCAGATATACAATACGGAAGTGGTCGGGACTGCTCCAGTTAAAGCCACTTCCCGGTACTATTAAAACTTTCTTTTCACGAAGGAAATCTATTGCAAATTTTTCGTCATTCAGTATATTGAATTTTTTAATATCAAGTTTAGGGAAGATATAAAAAGCTGCTTTTGGCTTAACGGCTGATACTCCAGGAATATCATTTAATGCTTTATAAATAAATTCTCTTTGCTCATAAATTCGTCCGCCCGGCTGTATATAAGTTTCAACACTCTGGTAGCCGCCTAGAGCAGTCTGTACTATGGACTGTGCAGGAACATTTGAACAAAGTCTCATATTTGACAGCATATTAAGACCTTCAATGTAATCTTTTGCAATATCTTTTCGTCCGCTTAAAACCATCCATCCGATTCTGAAACCGGCAATCATGTGTGATTTTGAGAGACCGCTGAATGTAATACAGAATAAATCAGGTGCAAGAGACGCAATTGAAATATGTTTCTGACCGTCCATGACAAGCCTGTCATAAATTTCATCAGAGAAAATCATAAGCTGATGTTCTCTTGCAAGTTCAACTATTTGTTCAAGTATTTCCTTTGGATACAATGCACCTGTAGGGTTGTTTGGATTGATAATAACAATGGCTTTTGTTTTATCTGTAATTTTTTTTCTCATATCTTCAATATCAGGATACCACTCAGATTGTTCATCACAGATATAATGTACGGCTTTTCCGCCTGCAAGCGTTGCAGTAGCAGTCCAAAGAGGGTAATCAGGTGAAGGAATAAGTATCTCGTCTCCATTGTCAAGTAAGGCCTGCATACAAAGGTTGATAAGTTCGCTTACACCGTTTCCGGTATAAATATCATTTATTGTTACATTAGGCAGGTTTTTAAGCTGGGCATACTGCATAATGGCTTTTCTTGCTGTATATATTCCCTTTGATTCTGAATATCCCTGTGAATATTCGAGTTCATGACGCATATCAATAAGAACTTCCTCAGGAGCCTCAAAACCGAAAGGAGCAGGATTTCCGATGTTAAGTTTAAGGATTTTTGAGCCTTCAGCCTCCATGCGGTTTGCCTCGTCAAGAACAGGGCCTCTTACATCGTAAAGTACATTGTCAAGTTTTGAAGATTTTTTAAAAGATTTCATTTTTGTATATCCTCCGTTTTGCGTTAAATTGTTGTTATTAGCTAAAGAGCCGTTATTTACATTTATATTAAAAGCGGTGTTCGTATCGTTCGCTTCAACATTCTCTGCAGTTATATTATCTGAACCGGTCATATCAGTTGAAGTCTGCGGTACATCAAAACCTTGAAGCCACAAGGGATTTACATCAAGTGCAAGACTAAGAACATTTAAAATGTCTTTTCCGGGTTCATTTTTACCGTTGCAATACTGGCTTAAATAATTTTTTGCCAGTTTAACATGATATTTTTCACAGTATGGTTTTGTGAGATTAAGCACATCAACCTGTTTCAGACCACGCTGTTTCATAATATAACCCAGACGGGCGGCTACGCTTTCGGTTTTGTTCATAATGACCTCCATTTGTAAATATATTAGGTGAACTTTATATTTGGAATTATAACGTAAGTTCAAAAAAAGTTCAATATATTTTTGAGGGAAATTGAACAAAGTTCAAAGAGAAAAAAGCAAATTATAAAAGTTCAAAATTACGAAGAATATATATAAGGTTCAAAAATCAAAGTTATGCACAAGGTTTGAAAAATAAGTGGTTTAGTTTGAAAAATATGTTGCACTGTAATTGCAGATTAGGTTATTATTAGAACTGTATGAATAAAAAAAGGGGTATTAAAATTATGAAGAGAAAAAAGTTAAAAACAATTAAAAGAAAAATGATGTCGTTATTTCTGGTGCTGAGTATTTCAGTGTCATATATAATGGGAGCCGGAATATGTGTAAAAGCAGATGAAGAAGTTCCGGCATGGGTGCATCAGTTTGGATATTACAAGTATAGTGACAGCTATGATAAAGATACTGATACGTTGATAATCGGGAGCATAAATTTATATGTAGCTGAACCTGAAAAGAAGCAGCCGATACGTAATGCGGCAAGCTGCAATGAAGGAAAAGGGAGTGTAACAAGTGTAGAGTGGTATTTGGACGGTAAAAAAGTTGATGCCGGAACAATTGCAGGATATAACAAGAACTATACAGCGAAGATAGAGATTGCTCCTCCAAGTGCCGGAGAGCATAATATACGTTATGCGGACTCGGTTTCATACAGTATAGGAAATGGCAGAGCTAATAGTTGTGCAAGAAACAGTGACGGCAGTCTGACAGTTACAGCAAGTGTTACGACAGGAAAAGGTTCTATTTCCAATGGAACTTCTAAAGCAACAGTTGTGTATGATGGAAATCCTATAGATATAGAAGCATTAGGAATGTTTAGTTTTGATAAAAATGCAGGTCCGGTTGAAAGTTACACTATTGTTGACATGAATTATGATAATGAACCGACAACAGGAGAAGGATATATAGCAGGAAGTATACTTACTGTTACGAAGCCGGGAAGGTTTGTAATACAGGCCACAACGCAGGAAACAGAGGAATATGTTTCCAGTCACCCTAAAGCCACACTGGTTGTAAAGGGTCCTGAAGAGGTAGGTGCCACATCGACACCAAGTCCGACAGAGCTGCCAGAGCAAACGGCAGCACCGACAAACACACCGGTACCAACGAAGACAACAGTACCAACGAAGACAACAGTACCAACGGAGACACCGGTGCCAACGAAGACAACAGTACCAACAGAGACACCGATACCAACAGAGACACCGCAGATGACAGCAGTGCCAACAGAGGCACCACAGTATTCATCTACGCCTTATGAACCTGCACTTTCCGGACAGATTAGCGTTGATGACAATAAATGGGAAATTTTTTGCAGAGATTTTAACTTCAAAATTTTGTTAAAAGATAAAGCTAAGGTAAGCATAGTGCCGACAAATATTGTCAGTGATGTAGCACAGATTAAATATTATATATCTGATAAAGTTCTCTCAAGAAATGATTTGATAAAACTTAATAAGGATTTGTGGAAAATATATGAGGACGAATTTTATATAGAAGATACAGGAAAAAATGTGGTTTACGCAAAACTTAGCGATTCTATGGGAAACAGTAACTATATATCATCAAATGGTATAACTTTGTACAAAGATACCGTACAAAAATCAGACAGTGCAACATATGTAAAATCATCTGGTGAGGATTGTAAAGTTGAACTTGAATTAAATGGAAATATTGTCAAAAAGTTAAAAAACGGCAATGATGAACTGACTAATGGAACTGATTATGCTATGTCAGAGGATGGAACAGTTATATTGAAAAGCCGGTATCTCGAGAATTTAGAAATAGGGGAACATGAATTCAGAGTTTCATATAGACTGGGTGATTATGAATATGAACATGATGATGAAAAATTGTTAAGTGACACATCATTTAAAGTCAAAGTAGAAAATGCGGCTATTGACAATGGTAATGATAACAATAGTGATGACGGAAACGACAACAATAATGGAAAAACAGATGGTAACAGCGGAAATGATGCTGATAATCAAATTCTACAATTTGATGTTCAAAAAAATAAAATCAAACTGAATGCAGGATTTAAGGTATCTCAGGTTAAGGATATGCTTGTTGTGTCGTGGGGCAAACTGAAAAGTTCAACAGGATATGTTGTATATGTTCAGGAGTGTGATAAAAAATATACAAAGAAATCACAAAATATTGTTAAATCCGGAAAGGCAGGAAAAATTAAGATAAAAAAGGTCAATGGAAAAAAACTGAATCTTAAAAAGAATTATAAGATTTATGTATCTGCCTATACCATAGTTAACGGACAAAAGTATAATATAGGAAAAACCATAACAGCACATGTAGTTGGAAGGAAAAATGCAAAGTGGACAAATGTAAAGAAGGTTAAAATTCCAAAAAAATCTTATGCATTAAAGGTTGGAAAGACTATCGGGATTAAGGCAGAAACAGTGCTGGTTGACAAAAAGAAGAAACCCCTTTCAAATAAGCATGCAAGAAGATTAAGATATGCATCTGATGATAAGAAAATTGCAACTGTATCAAAAACAGGAAAGATTAAAGCTAAGAAAAAGGGCAAATGTAAAATATATGTATATGCCAGAAATGGATATGCAAAAAAAATAAATATAACAGTAAAATAATAATTGGAGGCTATTACTATTATGGCAAAGAAAAATAACGATTATGGATACGAGGAAACAGTAGTTACACTTACGGATGAAGATGGTGTCGATAAAGATTTTTATATTGATGAAATCTATGAAGTAAATGGAAAAACTTATTGCGCTGCAATTCCGGGCGATGTTGAAAATGTTACGGAATATTATGTATTCAGACTTAAAGATTTAGGCAACGATGACTTTGAGATGGAAGACATAGATGACGAGGATGAATATGATGCAGCAGCGGATGCATATGAAGAAAAGCTTGATGCAAGAGCATGGAGCAGAATGATGGAACAGCAGTAAAAAAAGAAAGCAAAAATAATGTTGGGGGCAAATTAAAGTTTGCCCCCTAATTGATGTCTTAGATTATTAAATGTTTATCAGCTTTTGACCCTTGCATCATACTATTTTATATTATATACAATTTTAGCTTTTACATCCTCGGCTGTTTTCTTATCTTTAAGGCGTTCGATAATAGCGCCTGCAAATTCAATGCATGTACCCATTCCACGGCTGGTTGTGAATTGACCGTCAATAACAACAGGTTCTTCAAGGTATTTGGCACAATTCAGTTTTGCTTCCATTCCGGGATAGCAGGTCGCTTTGTTTTCTTTTAAAATTCCAAGTTCACCGTAAACCGTAGGAGCGGCACAAACAGCAGAGAGAAGTTTTCCGTTTTCTTTAAACTCTAAAATTTTATCAGTAAGTGGTTTGAATGCTAAAAGATTTGGTGTTCCCGGAATACCACCCGGAAGAATTATCATTTTTGCACTGTCGAAATCAGCATCTTTAAATAGTTTATCAGCTTTTATGGTAACATTGTGTGAGCTTGTTACTTCAAGGGAATCAGTGATGGAAACCATGTCTATTGTAAGTCCGGCACGGCGAACCATATCAACAACCGTGAGCATTTCAACTTCTTCATATCCCGGTGCTAAAAAAATAAGTGCGTCTGTCATAAAATATTACCTCCATAATTAAAATAAAATGTTGTATGCTGTATTGCTGCATTTAAAGCATAAAATTAAAATTTGCTTAATTTTGCAAAACAGTACTTTTAAAAAATCTGTGATTTGTTATTATTATAATACAAAGATTAAAAACATTAAAGGGATATAAAATAATGGAGGAGCATATTTATGGTTGACGGCGAAGAAGAAAACAAAAATCAGTTAGACAAAAGCAATGAAGAACAAATCCCCAAAATCTCAAAGAATGATTTAGAGAAAGAAGATAGGGACAAATGTGAAAAAGAGAATACTTCAGACAGTGTTTTTCACAGTGAAAAAAAGCTTTATCTGTTAAATGGAAAAGCAGAAAGAGAGACAGTTGGATGGTTTAATTTTGATAAGAAATATTTGAAAGTATGTTTATATGCGTTATTTGTTATATTTTGGGGAGCCATCATTTTTATAATGCTTCAAAACTGGAGTGCGACAAAAGCATTTGTGATGAAAAAATTAAAAGAGTATGGAATTGAGCCTGTAGAATGTGGAGAGGGCGTAACTGCTACAATTGGTTCACCGCTCTTTGAGAAGATATATGGATTGTTTGAAAGACATGTGGAAGGGAAAAAATGTCAGAAATCGGTCAGAATGTTATCGCTGTTTATCTCATATGTACTGCTTATAGGTTTTATAACAATAGCCTTTGTGTTTGTGATCCCACAGATAGGAGACAGTATTGCAGAACTGACGGGAAACATCCCTGTAGTGTACAACAAAATTATTAAATTTTTGGCCGATTTGCATGAAAAATATCCTGAGATAGATACGGATTATATAAGTGAACGATTAAATGAGATGGTTCCGAACCTTATAAAATATGGAACAAATGTAGTTGGAAATGTGATTCCTATGGTATTTTCGGTATCAGTTTCAATCGTAAAGGTAGTAATAAATATTTTGTTGGCGTTGATTATATCAATGTATATGATTGTAGAAAGAGAAAAGTTTAAATATCAGGGAAAGAGACTTGTATACTCAATATTTAGTGAGAAAAAGGGAGATACAATCTGTAAAACATTTGGAGAATGCAACGATATATTTAGTGCATTTCTTATAAGTAAGGCGATTGATTCACTTATAATAGGATGTTTATGCTTTGTGATAATGAATATATTACATTTGCCCTATACGGTACTTATAAGCGTAATAGTCGGAATAACAAATATGATTCCGTATTTTGGACCATTTATTGGAGCAGTTCCGGGAACACTTATATATCTTTGTACAAGTCCGAAAGATGCACTTATATTTGTCATAATGATATTTGTACTTCAACAGTTCGATGGTTTAATTTTGGGACCGAGACTTTTGGGACAATCAACAGGGCTCAGTCCGATATGGGTTATATTTGGAATAACAGTTGGAGGAGCTTACTTCGGAGTAGTAGGAATGTTTATAGGAGTTCCGGTAGTAGCCGTATTTGCATTTTTGTTAAACAAGATAATATCATATAGGCTGCGTGGGAAAAAAGTAGAAGCATTGGATGAGTGAAAAATTCAAAAGAATGAGCAAAAAATTAGATAGTGAAAAGATTAAAAGATAATTTTCAGATATTAAAAAGATTGGAAGATAATTTTAATAAAAAGACTGCCGTTACTTGTTTAGCGGCAGTCTTAATTTCTTTATAGGAAAGACCGTCTTTGGTGTTCTAAAGTAGTTTCAAAATGTATCGTCATTCATGAAATATGGTAATAGTAATTTAACATAATATTACGCTCTGTGACATATTAGTTTACAGATAGGCTTACCCTGATTGAAAAATTTTTCTTCGTATTCTGTCATGATATTATCTTTAGCCGGACCGTTTTTGTGTAAATCAAAGTCATACATATCAATTATCCATCCTGATTCCTTTATTTCTTCAAGAGAAAAATCAAAAAGTGGACGATTATCCGTCTTGAATTGAATATGTCCATCCTTTGCAAGAATTTTGTCATATCTGGCAAGAAACTGTGAGGATGTAAGACGTCTTTTAGCGTGACGGTCTTTTGGCCAAGGGTCTGAAAAATTCAGATAAATTCTTGAAACTTCTTCAGGGGCAAAATATTCTGCAATATCCTCAGCATCCATTCTAAGAAACATAAGGTTATCTGTTTCAAGATTTTCTCTTTTATCAAGAGCACGGACAAGAACGCTTGAATATTTTTCAATACCGATATAGTTTATGTCAGGATTGTTTGAAGCAAGTCCCATAATAAACTGTCCTTTACCCATACCTATTTCAATATGAATAGGATTGTCATTTTTGAAAATATTTTTGTTCCAAAGACCTTTATAATCTTCGCCGTTTGTTCCATCAGTTTGTATAGTATAAGAGTTTTCAAGAATTTTTTCCTGAGAACCTTTTACATTTCTAAGTCGCATAAAAATCCTCCGATATTTAAAAATAATGCAGATAAAAAATGTTGCTAACCTATTTATAATATGATTAGCAGAAAAACACATTACAACTAATATTACATAAAAAAGCGGAATATTGCAAGCGGAGGCCTACTTTCCATTTAAATATCTGTTAAGACAATTTCCACTTATTTTGGCATGGAAGGCTTAATATCATAGGCTGG
>ERZ780198.1174-NODE-1174-length-25500-cov-10.843899_pt1 | contig 25500 bp, 21 predicted proteins | sample MGYA00510979_ERZ780198 | MGnify/ENA primary metagenome ERZ780198 (study PRJEB29588, sample SAMEA2158039) | human gut metagenome | biome: human gut; feature: human-associated habitat; material: faeces | place: Denmark | collected 2008/2010 ...
GCCCGACGCACGCCCCAGCGGAACGGGGTCGGAAGGCTCCGGCATGGTGTCCGGCTCTTTCAGAATGTAGTTGATGCGCTCCAGGGAGGCGTACGCGCTTTTCAGGTTGGTGAGGGTGACGCCCAGGCGCTTGAGCGGGTCATAGCACATGAACAGAGCCGCGGCCAAGGCCGTAAATTCGGCTTTGGTCATGCCCATTTCATTTCCCTTTACCAGCAGGATGCCCAGGCCCAGAGCCGTCACGATTTCCAGGACCGGCACCAGGAAATGCCTGTATTTTACCGTCCTGAGGTTGATTTGAAAGAACCGCTGGATCAGCCCCAGGAATAATCCCACCTGCTGTTCCTGCATGCCGTAGGAGCGGATTTCACGCTGCGCCGCCAGGTTTTCCTGCGCGGCGGCGGTGATGTTCCCCAGTTCCTCCTGCGCCAGCTTGGCTTTCTTCATGATGCGGCGGCCGAAAAAGCGGATGGGCCACACCGCCAGGGCAATCAGCCCGAGATTCAGCAGCACGATGGCCGTATGCGGATTGACAAAGACCTGGTAAACGAGAAATCCCAGCGCGGCCAGCAGCGTAAGGGGCTGCTTGATGATGTCATTGGCCGCCACAACCAGGCCGCTCTGCACGCCGGCGGCGTCATTCAGCAGGCGGCTGATGAGGTCTCCGCGCTTCTGGCGGTCGATGAACGACAGGGGAAGGGTTTGCAGCCTGGAAAAGGCGTCCAGCCGGATTTCCTCCAGCACCTTCATGCTGACGATGCTGATCCAGTACACGTTGAAGAAGGAGCCTATTCCCCTGATGGCAAATATCAGCGGAAGCAGGGAACACACCGCGACAAGCACGGCGACGTGCATGTGTTCCGGAGCTACCGTCCGGGCAATGATGTCATGTATTTCCGGCGGAATTTGCGTATTGTCGAATACCACGGGAAATACCTTGGCAATCATCACGGGGAAGCCGAAGCCGCTGGCGGCGGCGGCAAGGGCTCCGGCGGCCAGTGCGGCGATGAACAACTTCACCACCGGCTTCAAATACCGCGCGTACTCGAAAAACTGCCTTAACATGACGTGCCTCCTTCCTCTTCCGCAATCATTTGCTGCTTGGTGTAAAGATCCCGGTACAGGGGAGATTTTTCCATGAGTTCCTCATGCGTGCCGTCCGCGGCAATGCGCCCTCCTTCCAGAACGAGAATGCGGTCCGCCATGCGGATGGTGCTGAACCGGTGGGCGATGATGAAGGTGGTCCTTCCTGAAGCCAGCTTCTCGATTTCTTTCTGGATCAGTTCCTCGCTCTTCATGTCCAGGGACGCCGTGGCTTCATCCAGCACCAGAATGGGAGCGTCTTTCAGAAACGCCCTGGCCAGGGACACGCGTTGACGCTGTCCGCCGGAGAGCCCTTCCCCCATCTCGCCGATCAGGCGGCCGTAGCCTTCCCCAGTCTCATTCACAAAACTGTCCACGGCGGACATCCTCCCTGCCTGTTCCACTTCTTTGTCCGAAGCTTCCGGGCGGCCTATGCGGATGTTGTCCGCCACGGACCCACGGAACAGGACGGGATACTGGGACACCAGCGCAATGTGGGACAGCAAGTCCCTTTTGCTCATTTCCCGCACGTCCACTCCATCCACCTTCACGCTGCCGGAGAGCACGTCGTAAAAACGGCACAGCAAGTTGATGAAAGTCGTTTTCCCCGCCCCGCTGGGGCCGACGAGGGCAACCACCTGCCTCGCCGGAATGCGGACGTCAATATTCCGCATGACCGGGGCATCTTCCTGATAACTGAAACAGACGTTGTTGAATTCGACTTCCCCCTTCCATTCTTCCGGACTCTTCGGGTTTTGCGGTTCGGGAACGTCGTCCGCGGCATGCAGCACTTCATTAATGCGCTCCAGCCCGGCTTTGAGGGTTTCCGCCTTGTTGTGGACCGCTCCCAGCCTTTTGACCGGCTCATAGCAAAGGTACATGGCCGTAGCCAGGGAGGCGAAGTCCCCCATGCTCATCCCGTTCATGTTGGCGACAAAGAGGGTGGCGGCCATGGCAACGGCGCTGACGAATTCAATCAGGGGCGTCAGCAGGCTCTGCCACCGGACCACACTGATGGAAGCCTGGATATAACGGCGTATCCTGTTTTTAAAGAGGTTGGTCTGCTGCTGTTCCAGTTCAAAGGCGCGGATGTCCCGCTGGGAAGAAAAATTTTCCTGGAGCGTGGAGGAAAGATCCCCCTGGCTGGCCTGCACCGTACGTGCGCGGACAAGCATCTTTTTGCCGATATAGCGGATGGGGATCACGCAGGCCCCCACCAGAAGCATGTTGGCCAGCAGAATCAGAAACTGCTGGCTGACGGACGCCTTGTAAACCAGAAATCCCAGAGCACCCAACAGGGTGAGGGGCTGGATGATCAGATCATTGGCAATCTGGACCAGGCCGCCCTGGAGAAACTGGGTATCCTGCATCAGACGGCTCAGCAGGTCCCCCCGCTGGCAACGGTCATGGAAGGAAAGGGAGAGGTCCTGAAATTTCCTGTACACCTTGAGCCGGATGGTTTCCAGCACGCCCAGCCCTATTTTGGACAACAAATAGACATTGACGAAGGAAGACAGGCCGCGGACCACCACGACAAGGGGCAGCAGGGCTGCCGCCACCCAGACGGTCAGCCATGGCAGTTCCTCAGGCCGCACGAACAACAGCATGATGCGTTCCGCATAGATGGGGAGCGGTTCCCCGTCAAAGATCACGGAGAATACCGACTGCAGGATCGCCGGAATGCCGAAGCCGCTGGAAAGGGCGGCGATAACGCCCCCGAGCACGGCTCCCGCCAGGGTTAACTTGTAAGGGCGAAGGTATTCGCGCCATAAATGCACGATGTTCTGCGCAGCGGGTTCCTGCCCCTGTGTTGACTGTTCCCTCATAAATAGTTGCGACTGATGCCCCCGCCAACGGACGGCAGGCAATCGGGACGGATCATACCATGAAGCGCGGACATGACAAGCTCCTTGCTGTAAAAACTCCACAGGAATATTCCCCTTTATGGGGAATTCACGGCATCCCGGCTTGTCCGGAACCGCGGAATGGGCTAGCTTGCCGGACCATGTTGCGAACAGGACTGATCCAGCCGGAAACCATTCCCGGCCAATTTCCCAGAAATCTCCGGGCCATCGTGGAACTGTACCGGACCTGCCTGGACCGGGGAGCGGAAATCGTCATTTGCCCGCCTCTGGCCCTGGGGGGCATGAACACGGGGGAACTGGCCCTGCGCAGCGGCTTCCGGGCGCAGCACCAGGCCGCCCTTGAATATCTGGCCCGTGAAATAGCGGAAGTTCCCCTTCTGCTTGGCGCTCCGGATGCCGGAGGAATCCGCCTTTATCTGCTCCGCTTAGGCCGTCTCCTTCCCCAGAAAGCCGTCATCCCGGGTGAATGCCAGGAGAAAAACTCAGCTCCGGCCGTAGGCCTGTTCCGGGGAAAGGAATCCGGGGAATTTACTGTCCGTCCCGTGGGGGAACAGAATGAACGTCCATCTTTCAAGCCGTGCCTGCTTCTGCGCATGCCTGCGGCTCCCTGGCATGAGGGACAACTGGAGCAGGACGAAGAGGAAAGCCGCCGTCTGGCGCTGGAAACAGCCCTCCCGGTAGCAACCGTCCGCCTGGCGGGAGGGGAAGGTCCGTTTATGCTACCCGGAGCTTCATCCCTGTGGTCCGGCACGGGAGAGCTGGCCGCCAGGCTGCGGCTCTTTGAACGGGACGCGGCAGTCATCCCGGGAGAAATACCAGCGGACGAAACGGGACCGCTCCCTGCCCCGGACTGGCAAACCCGGCATGTGCTCCGCAAGGGAACGGCGGATTTCATCCTGAAGACGGGCTGCGGTTCCGCATGCCTGAACCTGCTGGAGAGCGCTTTTTCAAGCCTGCTGGCCCATGTGTTGAAAAAATCACTCCCCGATCTCCCCGTCACGGGATTCATCCCCCGCTTGTCCGGCACACCGGAAAAGGACATTGCCCGTGCGGAACATCTGGCCGCCGGACTGGGAATCCGCCCCATCAGCCTGCCGCCCATGAGTGAAGTGCAGCCCGGTTCCGCAGAAGAAGGCTGTCTTTCCGCGTGCCGCATCCGCGCTCTGGCGGATGAAGAGGGGGCGCTTCTGCTCTCATCCCTGAACGGAACGGACATCACGACGGACCTCCGCGCCATCCGGGCGGCCTGTACGGCGGATTTCATGCCGCTGAAAGACCTGTATGAATCCGAACTGGCTGCCCTGTTCCCTGAATTCGCCACCGCATCACCGGAGGCGGTCCTCCGCGACGGCCTGCTCATGCGCCTGCACAGGGAGCATGTGTCCGCCACGCACCTGGCGGCTCTCATGCCGGACCGGGAACTGGAAATACGCAGGTTGCAGAGGCTGGCCCGTACTACGGAATGGGACCGGAGAAAACTGCCGCCCGGGCTCTTTCTGCGCTCCATTCCCGGCACGCCGGAAGTACCTGCAATCCATCAGATGGCGGACTAGGACACGCCTATTCCCTTTTAACCCTGTGGCGTACATTGCGCTTGCTCTTCGCACGGAATAAGTGATTAGTAGGGTCCATGCAGTTCTATGTAGCCACCATGGTTGGCCGCACCGCCATTGGCCTGATTGATCGTCTGGGATCAATCGGACTGCTGCTGTACCAGGTGTGCGCCTGCATGTGGACCGGAAAGTTCCGGATGCGCGTCCTTGTGGAACAAATTGCAAAAATAGGCGTGCAGTCCCAGCCCGTCGTTATCATTACCGGAGCCTTCACGGGTGCCGTGCTGGAGGCGCAGACCCTGTTCCAGCTTCAGACGGTGAGGATGGAAACCATGGGGGGAGCCGTCGTCGCGGTGGGCATGTTCCGGGAGCTGGGGCCCGTCATCACCGGGCTGATGCTTGCGGGACGCGTAGGATCCGCCATGGCCGCGGAAATCGGCACCATGAAAGTGACGGAACAGGTGGACGCCCTTAAGTCCATGAACGTGGACCCCGTGGATTACCTGGTGAAGCCCCGCATCCAGGCCATGCTCATTTCCATGCCCATCCTGATGATGGAAGCCGTGCTGGTCGGCATCGTCTCCGCCTTCATCGTCAGCATTACGGCCTTCAACGTGGACCAGGCGTACTGGATGCACTTCATGAGCAAATTCGTAGCCATGGGGGACATCATCGTGGCGCTGGTCAAGGCGCTGGTCTTCGGGCTCATCATTTCCCTCATTTCCTGCCGGGAGGGCCTGAATACCAGAAACGGGGCCGTGGGAGTGGGCAAGTCCACCATGCAGGCCATGGTGTATGCCTCCGTGGCGCTCCTCATTGCCAACTTCATCCTGACCATGATTCTCAACTCCATCTTCCCCATGGGATTCATGAGATAACCCTTATTCCAAAGCCATGCAGCCGTTCATCCGCGTAAGCCAGCTCAAACAAAGCTTCGGCGCCCAGGAGGTGCTGAAAGGCGTGAGCTTTGACGTGGACAAGGGAGAGCTTCTGGCGCTGATCGGCGGTTCCGGCGCCGGGAAAAGTGTCATTTTAAAGCATTTGGACGGCCTGATAGACCCTCTGGACGGCTATGTGGACATAGACGGAAGGCGCATCAGCAATGTTCCGGAAAAAGTAAAAAGGGAAATCCGGAGCAAGATTGGATTCATGTTCCAGCAGGGGGCCCTGTTCGACTCCCTCAGCGTGGGGGAAAACGTAGCTTTTCCCCTGCAGGAAGCAGGGCTGAAAAATGAAGAAGAGCTGGATTCCCGGATTTCTGCGGCGCTTGAATCCGTCGGACTCTCAGGACAGGAAGAAAAAATGCCCGCGAACCTTTCCGGAGGCATGATCAAGCGCGTGGCTGTAGCCAGGGCCATCGTCATGACGCCGGAATGCCTCCTGTATGACGAACCTACGGCAGGTCTGGACCCCATCGTCACGGACAGCATCAGCTTCCTGATCCGCCAGATCTGCAAGGACAAGGGCATTACCACCGTCATCGTCTCCCATGACATGCCCAGCGTGATCCGCATTGCGGACAAAATCGTCTATCTCCGGGAGGGAACGGTTTACTGGACAGGCACGCCGGAGGAACTGCTGCATTCCGAAGATCCAGTCCTGAAAAAGTTCCTGTACGGGGATTCCGGGGAAGACTGGGCCTCCCTGGCGGGAATGCATGAAAATTTTCAACGGGTTCTGCTGGAACGCGCGGAACGGGAAAGAAACCAATAGAAAAACCGCCATCACAACATGAAGCAAAAACTTAAACCGGAAACATGGGTAGGCATTTTCCTGATTGCCGGAATACTCATGATCCTGGGGGTCATTCTGGGCTTTGGAGGGTTGAAAACCACCAAGGAACAAACTTACCCCATCAACATCATTTTCAAGGATTCGGCGGGTCTCATCAAAGACTCCCAGATACGGCTGGGCGGCGTTTCCGTGGGAAAAGTCACCAAGGCTCCGGAACTTCTGCCTTCCGGCAATGAAGTGATGCTGGAAGCCAGCATCCAGCGCGGCGTAAAAATCCAGGTGGGTTCCGTCTTCCGCATAGACATGCAGAATATTCTGGGAGACAAGTACATTGAAATCGTTCCCCCTTCCCCACCCACGGACCAGTACATCCAGCCTCATGAAACCATCATGGGGCAGGCAGAGAGCGACATCAGCAAGCTCAAGAACAATGCCGTGGTGGCCAGCGAAGAAATCCTGGCCATCCTGAAACGGATAGAAAAGAATTCCGGCAATATTGACGAAGCCCTTCTCAACATCAGCGAGGCGGCCAAGGGCCTGTCGCAGACCACCAAGATCATCAATGAAAGCCTTCTGGACAAGGAAAACCTTCAATACGTCAAGGGCGTACTGATGAACATGGACAAGACAGGGAAGGAACTCCCCGGCCTGATGGAAGAAACCAGAACATCTGTGGCTGCCATGAAGGAAACCATCCGGAACGCCCGCAAGATCATTGACGGAGTGGAAAGCAGGCTGGAGGGACTGGACCCGGCCATCAAGGAAATTCCCTCCACGCTCACCGCCCTGCGCAAGGCTTCCGACCACATTGCCTCCGTTACGGCGGATGCACGCAAGAACCAGGGCTTCCTGGGCCTGCTGCTGGGCAGCAGCGGCGCGGGCTTCCTGCTCTTTCTGCTGGGCGGCGCGGTAGCGGTCAACATCGGTTTGCTGCACACGGTTAAAACTGCGGGTGCGGCGTGTGTTATTGGCGGCAAGCTGCTGTGCACGGCGGCGGGCAGCTTCGTACTCATCCTGATTCAGCGCACTGCCTGTTTTCACAGTACGCCCGGTGTTCACCGTGCGCGGCGCGTCACCAGCATGGTAGACATTGCGCGGCGCATCGCCGGTGTTTACCCTGCGGATCTCGCTCATAACGTTCCTCCCTTTTATTCAAACGATGGGAACTGGTCTTTCATCTTATTCGGTTACGGCACACCCGCAAAAGGCAGTGCCTGCCCCTTTATCGGGTGCAGGCCGCGCGGGCATCATCCAGTGCGGCAACGGTGTCGGGGTCCAGTGGGTTGCCTTTTTCGCGAACAAAGGCAATGCTTTGTTCCAGTGCATGGCACAGCGCCAAGTCCAGGTTCTGCATTTCCTCGGCACGCAGCGCCTCCACACCGGGGTAATCCCGTTCGGCACTGGTCATATCCGCCATGTAAATAATCTTGTCCAACAGGCTCATGTTCTGTTTGCCGGTGGTATGGCACTCAATGGCAGATAAAATTTCCGGGTCCGTCACACCCCACTGTGTCTGGCACAAAACCGAGGCCGCGTACCCATGCCACACCGGCGCAGGGCGCTTGGCGGCATTTTTAGCTATTATAGCATTGTCAGCAAAAATCTGCAATATCTCTGCCTTGGGCAGTTCTTTCGCGCTGTCGTGCAAAAGTGCCGCTAATGCGGCCTTTTCCTCATCCGCGCCATAGCGTTTTGCCAGCTTGACCGCCATTTTTTTTACATTTATGGTGTGCTTGTAACGCTTTTCGCTCAAATGGCTTTTTACCAGCGCTTTTGCTTCGTCCACTGTCATCGAGATCCGCATCCTTTCCCTATTTTATTGTACCCTATCTATGGCTTCAAATCAGCTTGCCGTACAGCCCGTTCCGGTGTATCACATCCGCCACCGGCGGGGGCAACAGCTCCTTCAGCCGGGCAGGGGGATACTTTCCTGCGCGGATATCGCTGGAGGCACACTCCAGCACCGGGGCATCCGCAAACATGATCTTCCCGCCTGCTTCTTCCAGCTTTTGGGCTGCTGCACGCAGAGCATCGCCATCGCCGGGTTCCCGGCTTTGCACCACCAGGGTGACCATAGCCAAAATTTCCCGCCAGCGGTACCATTCATCAAATGTTTCCAGCATATCGCTGCCAATTGTCATATACAGCTGAGCGCCGGGATACTTTTCCTGCAGCATGCTGACGGTATTATAGGTATAGCTGCGGCCCGCGCGGTCCACTTCCCACTGGCTCACCTGCACCTGAGGGCCAAGCGCCTTAAAGCATTCGCACATGGCAAGGCGCAGTTCGCCCGGCGTTGCGCTGGCGTGCTTGTGGGGTGGGATGCCCGCCGGCATAACCAGCACCACATCCGGCTGCACCGCCTGCATGGCGGCCCGCAGGTTGTTCATGTGCCCGGCGTGGGGCGGGTCAAATGTGCCGCCAAATAGCAGTGCTTTCATCTTACTTTTTCAGCAGTTCCGCATAAGCAGATTCCTTCGGCTTTTTGCGGAACAGCACAAACTTGCGGCCAATCACCTGCACGCACTCTGCATGGATGGCTTCGCACAGGATGTCGGCAGCCTCGCGGGCATCATACTCGCTGTTTTCCAGCACCTTCAGCTTGATCAGCTCGCGGGCTTTGATGCAGTCATCCACGCCCTTGATCAGCGTTTCATCAATTTCGCCCTTGCCGATCTGGAAAACCGGCTCCATGGTGTTGGCCATGCCGCGCAGTGCGGCGCGCTGTTTGCTTGTCAAAGACATTGTTCGCTCCTTATTGTTCAGTCAAAATCAAATCGTTCTATTCAGTTTTTCTCTGCGGCTCATTCGCCCAAAAATGCGGCGAGCTCGGCTTCCAGCTTTTCCATGGCGCGGCCGCGGTGGCTGATGGCGTCTTTTTCGGCATCGGCCAGCTCGGCATAGGTGCGGTGTGCAGTGTTGGGTACCGTGCCGCCGCCGGGCAGGCCGACGGCATCGGGGACAAACAGCGGGTCATACCCAAAACCGTTATCGCCCGCCGGGGTCAGGGCCACACTGCCGGGGCATTCGCCGGTCACAACCAGCTCCCGCCCATCCGGCAGGATCAGGCAGACCGCCGAAACGAACTTGGCGGCGCGCTGTCCCACCGGCACATTCTGCATCTCTGCCATCAGCTTTTCGTTGTTGGCGGCATCGTTGCCGTGCTCACCCGCATAGCGTGCGCTGTACACGCCGGGTGCCCCGTTCAGGGCATCCACGCACAGGCCGGAATCATCCGCCACGGTGGGCAGGCCGGTTGCCTTGCAAAAGGCTTCGGCCTTAATCTTTGCGTTTTCCGCAAAGGTGGTTCCGGTCTCCTCCGGGTCCAGGGTTACACCCAGTTCCCGCAGGCTTTTTACCTCGTGGCCGCAGCGGGTCAGGATGCGGCGCAGCTCTTTCAGCTTGCCCGCATTGTTGGTGGCTGCACAAACGATCATGCCTGTTCCTCCCCTGCCTGCTCCGTTTCCTCTTTTTTATGCTGCGGAACCTCCGGCAGCAGGGCTTCGGCAAAATCGGTGGCGGAGAAGAAGATCAGGTCGTCAATCTTTTCCCCCACGCCCACAAAACGGATGGGCAGGCCCAGCTTTTCGTGCACACCAATGATGCAGCCACCCTTGGGGGTGCCGTCCAGCTTGGTCAGCACAACGCCGGTGGCACCGGCGGCGCGGCAGAACTCCTGCGCCTGGCTGATGGCGTTCTGGCCGGTAATGGCATCCAGCACCAGCAGCACTTCCAGGCTGGCATCCGGGCTGGCCTTTTTCACGCTGCGGCTGATCTTTGCCAGCTCATCCATCAGGCCCTTTTTGTTGTGCAGGCGGCCTGCGGTATCGGCAATGACCATATCATAGCCGCGGGCCGTGGCGGATTTGACCGCATCAAAAATCACGGCTGCGGGGTCAGCGCCCTCGCCCGCCTTGACCAGCGGCACCCCGGCACGGTCGGCCCAGGTTTCCAGCTGTTCGCTGGCCGCTGCGCGGAAGGTATCGCCTGCCGCCAGCATGACCCGCTTGCCCAGATCCTTGTACAGATAAGCCAGCTTGGCAATGGTGGTGGTTTTGCCCACGCCGTTCACGCCCACAACCAGAATAACCGCCGGTTTGCCGCTCAGGTCCAGGTCAGTTTTGGGGCTTACCTCGCGGCGGATGATATCGCGCAGGGCATCCAGCGCTTCCTGGCCGGTATGCAGGCCGTTGATCTCTACCTCGTCGCGCAGCTCGTCCACCAAACGCACCGCGCAGCTGGGGCCGACATCGGCCAGAATCAGCTGCTCTTCCAAATCATTATACAGGTCATCATCAATAACAGAGCTGGTCAAGGTGTTGACGATGTTCTGGAAAAAGTCCGTTCTGGTTTTTTCCAGGCCATCGCTCATTTTCTTCTTTTTCTTAAAAATATCGAAGAATCCCATGGCGGTTCCTCCTTTGAATTAACTGATCAGATCAGCGGAAACGTTTTCAAGGTCAAGGCGCAGGATCTTGGAAACACCATCCTCCTGCATGGTCACGCCGTACAGCACATCAGCTGCTTCCATGGTGCCGCGGCGGTGGGTGATAACGATGAACTGGGTGCGTTCGGTCATGCGGCGCAGATAATGCGCATAGCGCGTAACGTTCACATCGTCCAGTGCAGCTTCAATTTCGTCCAGGATGCAGAACGGCGACGGGTTGACGGCCAGAATGGCAAAATAAATGCTGATGGCCACCAGCGCCTGTTCGCCGCCGGACAGAGCCGACAGGTTTTTGATGACCTTGCCGGGGGGCGAAACCTGAATTTCAATGCCGGAGTTCAGCACATCGTTCTCATCCGAAAGATAGAGCCTCGCCGAACCGCCGCCGAACAGCTCGCGGAAGATCGCACCGAAGTTGCGGTTGATCTCCTTAAAGCTGGCGGTGAACATCTCCTGCATTTCGCTGCACAGCTCGGCAATCATTCGGTTCAGCTCTGCGCGGGATTTCTCCACATCGGTGACCTGTGCTTTCATGAAGTCGTACCGTTCTTTAACTTCCTTGTACTCTTCGATCGCGCCCACATTCACGTTGCCCAGCGCGCGGATCTTGCCGCGCACTTCGGCCACCTGGCGGCGCAGGTCTGCCACATTGGCAAAGGGTACACAGAGCTTTTCCGCCTCGGCTTCGGTCAGCTGGTATTCCTCCCACAGCTTGGATGCAGTGGTGTTCAGCTCAGTTTCCGCCGCGGTCTTGCGCTCGGCCAGGCGGGCCATCTCGCCGCTCATCCGCTCGCGCTCATCGGTCAGGGTGCGGTTTTCCTGGGTCAGGCGGGTCACAGCGGCTTCCTTTTCCATGCGCTCGGCATTAGCCTTGCGGATGGTTTCCTCCGCCGCGGTGATCTTCTGTTTGTTTTCTTCGCTGGCTCGCTTGATTTCATTGGCGCGCAGCTCATTGGCGGCAATGCGCTCTTTGGCGGCGGCCACATTGGCCTGCAGTTCCCGCACGCGGGCTTCGGCTTCGCCGCTGCGGCCTTTCAGGGTTTCCAGCGCTGCTTCGTGCAGGCTCAGGTCCTTCTCGGTGCGCAGCTTCTGCATTCGGTTATCCGAAAGTTTCTGCGATGCTTCCTCCCGCTGGCGGGTCACATCGCTGGTGGAAGCGCCTAGGCTTTCCAGCTCTTTGCGGTGCGTTTCAATCTCGGCTTCCGCCTGTTTGCGGGCGTTTTCTGCCTGGGCGGCGGCCGCAGTGTTCTCCCGCAGCTGCTGTTCCAGCGCGGCGATCTCCTGCCCGCGGTGGGCGGCAGCATTCTTGCCCTCTTCCAGCGCGGTGTTCAGCTGATCCAGCTCCATCTCGGCTTTCAGGCGGGCCGCAGCGGCGGTCATGCCCTCGCTCTCGGCACCGGCCAGCTGGGCGGTCAGGTTATCCACCTCCGCTTTGCGGGCGGCGGCTTCCTTTTCGGCTGCTGCGCGGCGCTCGTCCAGTTTCAGCACCTTGGCACGCAGTTCGTCCAGTTCCTGCTTGCGGCTGAACACACCCACGCTGCGCGCGGTGGAACCGCCGGTAAAGGAACCGCCTGCGTTGATGACCTGGCCGTCCATTGTGACAATGCGGTTGCGGTAGCCAAGATTTTTGGCCACCACCGACGCTTCGCCCAGATCCTCCACCACAATAATGCGGCCCAGCAGGTTATCAATAATATGCTGGTACTGGGGGGCGGTCTCCACCAGGTCGGCGGCCACCTCCGCCGTGCCGGTCAGGCGGCCATTGAATCGGCTGCCCTGCACGGTATCCAGCGGCAGGAAGGTTGCGCGTCCGGCGCGTTCTTCCTTCAAAAAGGTGATAGCCGCGCGGGCGCAGCCCTGGTCCTGCACCACAATGTTCTGCAGCGCAAAGCCAAGTGCCGTTTCAATCGCGATTTCGTACCCCTTGCGCACGCTCAGGATACCGGCCACCGGGCCGATGATGCCCCGCAGCCGCCCACCGCCCGCGGCGCGCATGACGGCTTTTACGCTCTGCTGATAGCCGTCCATGTTGCGCTCCAGATCCTCCAGAATGCGGATGCGCTGGGCGGTGTTGTTTTTATCCGCTGCGGCCTTCTGCAAAGCTTCAGCGGCTTCCGCCTGCTGGCGGCGACGGCTTTCCAGCTTGAGCTTTAAGCCGGAGCGGATGTTATCGTTGCGGGTCACGGCTTCCTCGCACTCTTTCAGGTGCTCGGCAGCAGCGTCCCGTTCCTCGGTCAATTTTTGTGCCACATCACCCGCGGCGGCTTCCTGGTTTTTCAAGCCGTTCAGCTGGGCGCGGGCCGCTTCCACGGCGGATTGCAGCCCCGCACCCCGCACCTGCAGGGCAGTGGCATTCTGCTGCATGCGGGCCATGGCGGCGCTCACGATCTCCCGCCGCTCACCGCTTTGCAGCGCCTGCTGTTCCAGCGTGTTCAGCTGCTGGCGCAGCTTGTCCGCCTCGGCATCCAGATTTTGCAGCACGGTTTGCAGCTGGGTGATTTCCGCTTTGTGCTCGTCCGCTTCCTGCGTAATCCCCTTTGCGCCTTCCCCGGCACGGGTCAGCTCATCGCTGGCGCTGCGGATCTGCTCGTTCGCGTGTTCGGTTTCGTTCTGCAAAACTGCCAGCTGGCTTTCGCTCCCGGCGTTCTGCTCGGTAATGGTGCGGATCTCAGCGTTCGCTTCCTCCACCTGCAGCATCAGCTGCTGGGCTTCGGCGCGCAGGGCTTCGGTGCGGGTGTCAAATTCATCCAGCTGGCGGGAAATGCGTGCATAGTCGCTTTCCGCCGCCTCATACTTGCGCTGCTGGTCCCGCACCGTATCCTGTGCGCGGCGGATTGAATCCACCCACAGGGTAATTTCTAGCCCCTTGCGGGTCTCGGAATATGCCAGGAACTGCTCCGCCTTTTCGCTGTCGCGTTTCAGGGGTCCAACCCGCTTTTCCAGCTCCCCCAGAATATCCCGCAGGCGTTCCAGATTGCCCTCCGCCGCGGCCAGGCGGCGTTCGGCTTCATTTTTGCGGTAGCGGTATTTGGCAATGCCAGATGCTTCCTCAAAAATCTCGCGCCGCTCGGTGGATTTTGCACCAACGATCTCCGCAATGCGCCCCTGACCCACAATGGCGTAGCCATCACGCCCAAGGCCGGTATCCAGCAGCAGCTCGTACACATCTTTTAAGCGCACGCTCTGGCCGTTGATGGTATACTCGCTCTCCCCGCTGCGGTAATAGCGGCGGCCAATGGTTACTTCGTCCGCGTCCATTTCCAGCCCATGATCGGAGTTATCAATGGTCAGCGATACCGCCGCATAGCCCATTGCGCCGCGGGTCTGGGTGCCGCCAAAAATAACGTCCTCCATCTTGCCCGCACCGCGCAGCTGTTTGGAGCTGGTTTCGCCCAGAACCCACCGGATGGAATCCGAAATGTTGCTTTTGCCGGAGCCGTTCGGCCCCACAACACCGGTAATGCCTTCGCCAATGGTGATCCGCGTTTTATCCGGGAAGGACTTGAAGCCCTGTATCTCAAGTTCTTTTAAGCGCATAGATGCCCCTTTTTATGCCTGCTGTTCCAGCTTGGTCAGCGCCGCTTTGGCAGCCTGCTGTTCCGCAGCCTTTTTGCTGCGGCCTTCGCCCACAGCCAGCGCCTTGCCGTTCAGCGCCACAGTAACCTGGAACCGCTTATCATGCGCCGGGCCGGATTCCCCTGTCACGGTGTAGGTCAGGCGGTCATCCGGGTGTTTCTGCACCACTTCCTGCAGGGCGGTCTTGTGGTCATCCTCGGCGGTTTTGCCCTCCGTGATGAACGGCAGGATAAAGTTGCGGGCGGTCTCAATGCCGCCGTCCAGGAACAAAGCGGCAATGGTGGCTTCAAACGCGTCCGAAACCACGCTGGGGCGGCAGCGCCCGCCGCCCAGCTCCTCGCCGCGGCCCAGCCGCAGGTAAGAGCCCAGGTCGATCTCCTGCGCAAACTGGAACAGCGCGTCCTCGCTGACCAGCGAAGCGCGCATGCGGGACAGTTCGCCCTCCGGGCGGGTGGAATGGTGGAACAGATAGTTTGCCACCACAACGGACAGCACACTGTCGCCCAAAAATTCCAGCCGCTCGTTATACAGCGTAGGGGTTTTGCTCTCGTTGGCGTAAGAGCTGTGGGTCAGCGCCGTGATGAGCAGTTCTTTATTCTTAAAATGGTAATGCAGCTTTTCTTCCAATTCCTCAGGGGTACGCGTGGTCATAAGATTGCCTTACCTTTCGTTCTCTCTGTTTTGCGATTGTATATCGGGATATTTTGCAGGCCGGGCGGGCAATGCCCGCCCCTGCAATGGGCTTTGGTTTTGCGGCTATCCCGTAGGGGCGCACATTGTGCGCCCGCTGCCTATATTTTGGTACCGGCCATTTCCAATGGGCGGGCATAACATTTCAATCTTCGCACGATATGCCGTTTTATTCCGCGTCTGTCTTTTCTGCTGCGGCCTTGGCGGCTACTTCGGCCAGGGCGCTCTGCATGGTGCCGCACAGGTCATTGGCAACGCACAGCTTTGCCTGGCGGATGGCGTTCTTGATGCCCTTGGCCTTGCTGGAACCGTGTGCCTTGATGACCGGCTTTGCCGCGCCCAGCAGCGGTGCGCCGCCGATCTCCTCAGAGTCCATCATGTGCTTCAGATTGCGCAGCCCGCCTTTTACGCCAAGGTAGCACAGCTTGGTCACAATGCTCTGCATAAAGATATCTTTCAGCATGCCCAGCAAAGTACCTGCCACACCCTCGGTCAGCTTCAGCACCACATTGCCCACAAAGCCGTCGCAGACGATAACGTCCACCTCACCAGCCATAATATCACGCGGCTCAATGTTGCCCACAAAGCGGATGGCCGGGTTTGCTTTCAGCAGGCCGTGGGCTTCGCGGTACATCGGGGTGCCCTTGGTGTCCTCGGCGCCGTTGTTCACCAGCGCGACGGCGGGGTCCTTGCGGCCCATGACCTTATTCATGTACACGCTGCCCATGGTGCCAAAGGCATTCAGCATCTCGGCACGGCATTCGGCGTTTGCGCCGCAGTCCAGCAGCAAAAACGGCTGCTTTTTGCCCGGCATGCAGGTAGCCAGCGCCGGGCGCTTGACCCCCTTGACGGTGCGCACGATCAAACTGGTGCCCACATGCAGCGCGCCGGTGGAACCGGCGGAAACAAAGGCATCCGCCTCGCCGTTTTTCAGCATCGTCAGGCCTTTGACCAGGCTGGAATCCGTTTTGTGGCGCACGGCCTTGACCGGGTCATCGTGCATATCCACATCCTCGGTGCAGTGAATCAGCTCAAAGGGGGTCAGGTCCACGCCAAGCTCCTGGGCAGCGGCCTTGATCTTGGCTTCATCACCCAGCAGGGCCAGGGTCATGCCATCACCAAACTCTTTTACCGCATCGGCTGCGCCCTGTACGGTCGATTTCGGGGCGTTATCGCCACCCATTGCGTCCAGTAAAATTTTCATAATCCACCTCAGTGTTCCGCTTCGGCTGCCCATGCCCGCATGGCGGCCTGTGCAGCATCAGAAAGTGCCATATACCGTTCGCGCTTATCCCGGATGGTGTCAATCTCCTCGGTGCGCGGCAGAATGCCCATGTTGGCACCCATGGGCTGGAAGTCCTTGTTGGGGGTGGTGATATAATCGATCAGTGCGCCACACATCGTTGTGGTCGGCGGGGGCGGCAGCTCTCTGCCCTGCAAACGGGCGTACAAATTGCGCGCTGCCAGCAGGCCGGAAGCCGCGCTTTCCATATAGCCCTCAAACCCGGTGATCTGCCCGGCAAAAAACACGTTGGGATGCTCTTTCAGGTAGAGTCCCTTGGCCAGCACCGCCGGGCTTTCCAAAAAGGTATTGCGGTGCATCACGCCATAGCGGATGAACTCTGCATGTTCCAGGCCGGGAATCATCGAAAAAACGCGCTTCTGCTCGCCCCATTTCAAATTGGTCTGGAAACCAACGATATTGTACAGCGTGCGGGCGGTGTTTTCGGCGCGCAGCTGTACGTTGGCCCAGGGGCGGTGGCCGGTGCGCGGGTCCCGCAGGCCCACCGGGCGCAGCGGGCCATAGCGCATGGTATCCGCCCCGCGGCCCGCCATCACCTCAATAGGCATACAGCCTTCGTACACCGTCAGCTCCCCATCAAAGTCATGCAGAGGGGCACGCTCCGCGTTCAACAATTCGTTATAAAACGTTTCATATTCCAATTTGTTGAATGGGCAGTTCAGGTAATCAGCTTCACCGCGCCCGTAGCGGGACGCCGCAAAGATCTTTTCCATATCCAGGCTTTCGGCGCTCACAATGGGAGCCACGGCGTCAAAAAAGCTCAGCCGGTGGCTGCCGGTCAGCGCGGCAATCTGCTCCGCCAGCGCACCCTCGGTCAGCGGGCCAGAAGCCACCAGCACCGGAACGCTTTCGTCCAGCGCGGTCACTTCCTCGCGGTGAACGGTAATGTTAGGGTTCTTTTCCACCATTTCCGTCACGGCGGTGGAAAACACATCACGGTCCACCGCCAGTGCACCGCCAGCCGCCACGCGGGCGGTCTCGGCAGCATTCAGCAGGTGGGACCCCATCATGCGCATTTCAATTTTCAGCAGGCCGGAAGCCGAATCCGGCCGTTCCGCCTTGAGGGAGTTGGAGCAGATCAGCTCCGCAAAGCCTGCACTTTTGTGTGCTGGCGAAAACTTGACCGGCTTTTGCTCGTACAGGTCCACCTGCACGCCGTGGTCCGCCAGCCAAAGGGCGGCTTCACACCCGGCCAGCCCGGCACCGATGATTTTGATTTGCATGCGTTATTTCTCCGCGTTTGTCTTTTCGATATTCTTCACAAACCCGCAGCCCTCTTTGGCGCAGTACAGCTGGCCGCGGCGCTTGAACAGCGTTTTGCCGCAGTGGGGGCAGGTTTCCGGCACGGGTTCATCCCATGTCATAAAGTTGCAGGTGGGGTAGTTGCTGCAGCCGTAATACACGCGGCCCTTGGCGCTTTTGCGCAGCAGCATATGGCCGCCGCACAGCGGGCACAGGCCGCCGGTATCCTTTACAATGGGGTGGGCGTTGCGGCACTCCGGAAAGCCGGAACACGCCACAAACTTGCCGTACCGCCCGCTTTTGATCACCATGGGGCGGCCGCATTTTTCGCAGATCTCGTCGGTGGGGATATCCTCCACTTTGATCTTTTTGCCCTCCATGTTCTTTTCGGCGGCTTCCAGGCTTTTTTCAAAGCCCTGGTAGAAATCGTCCACTGTTTTGACCCAGTCCGCCTTACCGGCTTCCACAACGTCCAGCTTTTTCTCCATATCGGCACTGAATGTCGGGTCCACGATATCGGGGAACTGTTCCAGCATGACCTGGTTCACCGCGCGGCCCAACGGGGTGGTTTTGAGCTTTTTCTGCTCCTTTTCCACATAGCCGCGGTCCACAATGGTGGTAATGATCGGCGCATAGGTGGAAGGGCGGCCAATACCGTTTTCTTCCAGCGCATGGATCAGCGTTGCTTCAGTATAGTACGGCGGCGGCTGGGTGAATTTTTGCTCCGCCGAAAGCTTGTTCAGTTTCAGGTCCTGGCTCACTTCCAGCGGGGGCAGGGCGGTTTCTTTCTTCTGCTTATCGTCGGTGGCTTCCTCATACAAAGCGGTAAAGCCGTCAAACGTTACATGGAAACCCGATGCGCGGAAGATATAATCCCCCGCCGTGATGTTGGCCGAAACGGTATCCATCAGGCAGTCTGCCATCTGGGATGCCATAAAGCGGCTCCAGATCAGGCGGTACAGCTTGGCTTCATCGCCGGAGATGCTGCCCTCCACCTGGTCCGGCGTCAGTTCCGGCATTGAGGGGCGGATGGCTTCGTGGGCATCCTGCGCCGCTGTGGCGGAGCGGGATTTCCAGACGCGCTTTTTGTTGCAGACGTAATTTTCGCCCCAGGTCTTGCCGATAAAGGTCTTAGCGGCTGCGGCGGCTTCGTCCGCAATACGCAGACTGTCGGTACGCATATAGGTGATCAGACCGATCTGGCCATAGCCGTGCACCTCCATACCTTCATACAGGCGCTGGGCGGCACGCATGGTGCGGGTGGCCGAAAATCCCAGTGCGCGGCTGGCATCCTGCTGCAGGGTGGAGGTGATGAACGGTGGCTGCGGCTGGCGGCGGCGCTGGCCCTTATCCACACGGGTCACGGTGTAGGGTTTGCCGTCCAACGCGGCCAGAATGGCATCCGCCTGTTTTTTATTTTTCACCACCAGCTTGGTGCCGTCCGCCTGGGCTGTCAGCCGCGCGTTGAACGCACAGCCGCTCTGGCGGGGCTTCAGGTTGGCGTCAATATTCCAGTATTCTTCGGGCTTAAAGTTTTCAATTTCGATCTCGCGGTCGCGGATAATGCGCACCGCCACGCTCTGCACGCGGCCAGCCGAAAGCCCGCGGCGCACCTTATGCCACAAAAACGGGCTGAGCTTATAACCCACCAGGCGATCCAGCGCGCGCCGGGCCTGCTGGGCGTTGAACAAATCCATATCAATGGTGCGCGGGTGGGCCATACCCTCCTGCACGCCCTTTTTGGTGATCTCGTCAAAGGTCACGCGGTTGGGGGCGGTGGGGTCCAGCCCCAGCACATTGGCCAGATGCCAGCTGATTGCCTCGCCTTCACGGTCCGGGTCGGTTGCCAGATAGACGGTCTGTGCTTTTTTCGCTTCGGCTTTCAGGTCCTTGACCAGCGCGGTCTTGCCTTTGATGGTAATATACTTTGGGGTATAGCCATGTTCCACATCAATGCCCAGCGTGCTGGCGGGCAGGTCCCGGATATGGCCCATGCTGGCCGTTACGGTATAGCCGCGGCCCAGGTATTTGCCAATGGTCTTTGCCTTGGCCGGGGATTCCACGATCACCAGCTTGGTGCCGGGCTTTGCTTCGGTCTTTTTGGTGGTGCGCTTTGCGGCAGGTTTTTCGGCTGCGGTTTCGCCGTCCTCTGCCTTAGCTGCCTTGGTTTTGGTCGTTGTCTTTTTCGTGGTTGCTTTTTTTGCTGCCGGTTTTTTCGCTGCAGTCTTTTTTGCGGCAGTTTTTTTTGCCGGGGTTTCTTTTGCCGGGGTTTCTTCCGGCTGCGCCGCCTGCTGGGCAGTCAGCTCCAGTTCAGTTTGCTTTGCCATATCTGTTTCTCCCAAATTGGCGTATAAGTTCTATCTTAATCGGATACTTTCCGTAATGTCACCATACATGCGGGCCATATCCGCCCGCTGCGGCTGGGGCCGCTTGCCCTTATGCCGCGGTATACCGGCCCCCGCCGTTATCCACGGCGGCGCCGGCAAATTCCAGCTCCATGAGCGCTGCCAGAACAGCCTGCACGGCAAGCCCCGTTGCGGCAGCCAAGTCATCTGCCGTCTGCGCTTTAGGGCCCAGTTCTGCCAGCACGGTGCGGGCGTTGGGGGTCAGCTCATCCAGCATAACCCCCTCCTGCACCAGCTCGGTGCCGCCGGGTGCAATGTGCAGGGTATCCAGCACATCATCCGCCGTGCACAGGGCGCGGGCGCGGCCGGTGCGCAGCAGCTCATTGGTGCCCTCGCTGGTGGGGCTGTAAATGCTGCCGGGTACCGCAAACACCGGCCTGCCGTACTCTTCGGCATGGCTCACGGTGTTCAGCGTTCCGCTGCGGGTGCGGGCTTCCGCCACGCAGAGGGCCTCGCTCAAACCGGCAATCAGCCGGTTGCGGGCCAAAAAGGTCCCTGTCATTTTGCCCGTATAATCCGGCGGGTATTCGCTCAGCACGGCACCTCCCAGAGCTTCCAGCTCTGTGCGCAGGGTCACGTTCACCGCTGGGAAGGTCTTGTTGATGGCCGTGCCCAAAAAAGCAACGGTCTGCTGCCCGGCTTCCACCGCCGCGCGGTGGCCTGCGCCGTCCAGCCCTTCGGCCAGCCCGCTCACGATCACCACACCCCGCTCCGCCATTGTCAGCGAAAGATCCCGGCAGGCGGAAAGCCCGTACTTTGTGGGGCGGCGGGTGCCCACCATGCCCACATACCGCCGCCCGTTCAGGCAGGCAGGGTTTCCGGTGCCGTACAGCACCAACGGCAGGTCGGGCAGGTCCCGCAGCCGCTGGGGGTAATCGGCGCTGTCCGGTGTCAGGATAAAAATATTCAAATCATCGCAGCGCTTTTTCAGCCCCGCCATCTGGGCCGGGGCCACCACCTGCATAAATTCGCGGGCTTTTGCGCTCAGGTATTCCGGCGGGTTCCAGCCCGCTTTTACCTGGCCATACAGTTCGGCCGGGTCCGGGTATTCTTCCAGAAGTCTGCTCGCCAGGCGGCAGCCGGACCCAAGCGCTTCGGCCAGCCACAGCCAATACAGTGTGCTGTCCATACCTTATTATACACCTCTGAAGTGCCAAAGCAAGACGCTGCCTGCAACCCCGGCGTTCAGGCTTTCCACCAGGTCCGTCATCGGAATGCGCACCGCCATATCGCAGGCCTGCACGGCAGCGTCCGTCAAGCCCTGTCCCTCACTGCCGATCACGGCGCACAGACCGTCCGGGTAGCTCTGCGGGGCTTCGTCCAGCGGGCGGGAATGGTAGAGCGCCGCAGCCAGGCAGACCACGCCGCGTGCGCGCAGCTGCTGCAATGCCTGCGGCAGATCCTGCACCGGGGCCACCGGCAGCCGCCCGGCTGCCCCCATGGATGCCCGCAGTGTTTTGGGGGCAAAGGGTGCCGCGCACCCCTTGGAGAGCAGCACACCGTCAAAGCCAAAGGCCGCCGCGCTGCGCAGCAGGGTGCCCACATTGCCGGGGTCCTGCACCGCTTCCAGTGCCAGAATACGGCGTCCCTTTGCTAAAATATCTGCCGCCTGCCAGCCGGGGTGTTCAAACACGCCGAACACATCCTGGCTGGTTTTGGTTCCGGAAAGCTTTTGTGCCACCGGCTCTGTTACCAGCACAGTTTTGCCCGCAAAGGCTTCCAGTTCTGGGGTATGGGCCAGGGCTTTCTCGGTGGCATACAGGGTTTGCAGGGTACAGCCGCGGGCCAGCTCCAGACAGAGCTTGGGGCCCTCAGCAAAAAACAGGCCATCCGCCGTGCGGAGCTTTTCTTCTTCCCGCAGGCGGCAGGCATATTTGATTTTGGCGTTTTCGCGGCTGGTGATGGTTTCCATCTGGCACCCCCGTATGATCTCCATATAAACAAAATGACGCACGCGCGCGCGGCGCATGCGTCTTTGAAAAAGCTGATTCTTACAGCGCCTTCTTGGCGGTCTCGACCAGAGCGTTGAAGCTGGCGGGATCGTGGATGGCCATCTCGCTCAGCATCTTGCGGTTCAGCTCGATGCCGGACTTCTTCAGGCCGTTCATGAAGGTGGAGTAGTTCATGCCCTGGGCACGAACAGCGTTGTTGATGCGGGTGATCCACAGGTTGCGGAACTGGCGCTTCTTCTGCTTACGACCAACGAAAGCATAGTTGCCAGACTTCATCACAGCCTGTTTGGCCATACGGAAATGCTTGCTCTTAGAGCCGTAGTAGCCCTTAGCCAGCTTCAAAGTTTTGGTGCGACGCTTATGCGTCATGGTTGCGCCTTTAATACGAGCCATGGTAATATCTCCTTTTACACAGTCACATTAAGTCAAGTCAGAAAATGATTCAGCCGAATCAGCCGCCGTAGGGCATCATCTTGCGGACAGTAGCCTCGTTGGTCTTGTCAACGTACTTGGGCATACGCAGGCCGCGGGTGAGCTTGGTGGTCTTCTTGGTCAGGATGTGACGGCGCTTGGAAGCGTTGCGCTTGATCTTGCCGGAAGCAGTCATCTTAAAGCGCTTTTTGGCACCGGAGCAGGTCTTAAGTTTCATTTTAGCCATTTTCTTTTCCTCCGTAAGATAGAGTATTTACTTGGTCGGGCTGGGGGACAGGAACATCATCATGCTGCGGCCTTCCAGCTTAGGCTGCTTATCAACCACAGCCTTGCCTTCCAGCGCCTGTGCAAAGCGCTGCTCCACATCAATACCCAGACTGGTGTGCGCCATTTCGCGGCCGCGGAACCGGATGGAAACCTTTACCTTGTGGCCCTGCTGCAAGAACTTTGCGGCCTGGTTGACCTTGGTGTTAAAGTCGTTGGTATCAATGTTGAGCGAAAGGCGGATCTCCTTCAGCTCGATCACTTTCTGGTTTTTCTTGGCTTCCTTTTCCTTTTTCTGCATCTCAAAACGGTACTTGCCGTAATCGAGAATTTTGCAGACAGGGGGCTTGGCCTGGGGAGCCACCTTGACCAGGTCCAGATCCAGCGCCTGCGCCATTTTCAGCGCATCGCGGGGGCTCATAACGCCCTTCTGCTGGCCGTCCGCGCCAATCAGGCGGACTTCCTTATCACGGATCTGCTCATTGATTTCCAGTTCCTTGGAATTGCTGTTGCTCGCGATTGGAATACACCTCCGTTACAAGTCTTGAAAGATTGAAATGAAAAAGCGGCTGCCCCTAAAAGCAGCCGCCTGAATACGAAGTTGGCACGCAATCATTGCGTGATCTTTGTATGACCCGGAGCCCTTTGGCCCGCAAGGTGAACGACGGCACACTGCCGGACGCTGCTTTTTTTACCTCAAATACTATACCACAGCACAAACGCTGTTGTCAATACAAAAGCGTAAATTTCCCCACAGTTTTTTTCGCAGGGGCGCATTTTGTCGCTTCGGGTTCGTTATCAGCCCTTCACGGCCACGCACTCGATCTCTACCAGTGCGCCTTTGGGGATGCCTGCTGCCTGGAAAGCGGCACGGGCGGGGTACGGCTCGGTAAAGAACTCAGCGTACACCTCGTTCATGGCGGCAAAGTCTGCAATATCGTTCAGCAGCACCGTGGTTTTTACCACATCAGCCATGCTGGCGCCTGCAGCGGCCAGAATGTTGGAAATATTGGTCAGGCTCTGGCGCGTCTGGGTCTTGATGTCCTGCCCGGCAAATTCGCCGGTAGCCGGGTCAATGGGGATCTGGCCGGAAACGTAAATGGTGTTGCCTGCCTGGATGCCCTGGGAATACGGGCCAATGGCGGCGGGGGCTTTATCGGTATGCAGTGCGGTGTTGCTCATCGTTTTTCACTCCTACAATATAATAATGTGGGAACATTTTGATTATACCACGCCCCCGCCCGCCTGCAAAGCCCCTGGCGCAAAAACATTCCGCCTCGCCCCTTGACACCCCGCACCGTGTATGCTATTCTATACCTACTAAAACCCGGTGTGGATTTTTACAGCACTGCTACTTTTCGCCACACAACCGCGCTAACGCGTGGTTGTGTGGTTTTTTTGTGCCGTTTTTGCCCGCCATTTCCACTGCATTCCAACTAAAAAGGAGCTATACTTTCCCCGTGAACGATACTTTTATGAAAGAGCGGCCTATTTTCCCGCTGCTGGTTTCCATGGCGCTGCCCATGGTGCTTTCCATGACAGTGAACGCGCTGTACAACATTGTGGACAGTTTTTTTGTTGCCCAGATCAGTGAGCAGGCCATGACGGCGCTTTCGCTGGTATACCCGGTGCAGAACATGATCAACGCCATTGCCATTGGCTTCGGCGTCGGCATCAACGCCCTGATCGCGCTGTATTCCGGCGCGGGGGACCGCTGCCGTGCCGATACCGCCGCCACCCACGGCCTGGTCTTTTCCATCCTGCACGGCCTGATTGCTGCCGTTGTCTGCATCGCCATGATGCCCGGCTTTCTGCGGCTTTTCACTGGCGATGAAGCCGTCATTGCCCTCGGCGTGCGGTATTCCAGCATTGCGTTCTTCTTTGCCCCGGTCATCATGGCGGAACTTTGCTTTGAAAAGCTGTTCCAGGCCGTTGGCCGCATGAACGAAACGATGGCCGCCCTGCTGTGCGGTTCCATCACCAACATCATTCTGGACCCCGTGCTCATCTTCGGCCTTGGGCCTTTTCCCATGCTGGGTATCTCCGGCGCGGCGCTGGCAACCGGCATCGGACAGTGCGTCACCTTAAGCGTCTACCTTATTATTTACTGCACCCACCGTTTTCCCGTGCAGCTGCGGCTGATCTGCATCAAGCCGGACTGGCGGCTGGATGCCAAGCTTTACTCCATCGGCGTTCCCGCCATCCTCAACCTGGCGCTGCCCTCGGTGTTGGTTTCTTTCCTCAACTCTCTGCTGGCCGCTTACTCGCAGGGGTATGTGGTCATTCTGGGTATTTATTATAAGCTGCAAACCTTCCTGTACCTGCCCGCGGGCGGCATTGTGCAGGGCATGCGCCCCCTCATCAGCTATAATTACGGCGCCGGGGAGCATGGCCGCGTGAAAAAAATTTACAACCTCGCCATGGGTATGAACGCCGCCATCATGGCCGCCGGCACCATCATCTGCCTGGTGGGCAGCCCCGCTTTGATCGGCATGTTCACCACCAACGCCGATACCATGGCCGCCGGTCAGGTTGCTTTGCGCATCATCAGCGCGGGCTTCCTGGTATCCACCCTCTCGGTCACGGCCTCCGGCTCGCTGGAAGCACTGGGCAAGGGCACCCAGTCCCTCATCATCTCGCTGTGCCGCTACATCATCATCATGATCCCCGCCGCGTGGATTCTCTGCCGCATGTTCGGACCTGTCGGCGTGTGGCACGCTTTCTGGGTCACCGAGCTTCTCAGTGCCCTCGCCGCTGCTCTCGTCTACAAGCGCACCGTCAAACTCAACGTCTAATCCCGCCCGGCCCCGCGCCGGGCTCTTTTATTTGCCACTCGCCCCGCCCCATTCAACTCCTAACTCCTACTTCCTAACTCCTAACTGTTTTCCCTCCTAACTTCAGGCAACACCGCACAATTCCCGCCTTGCGGCTTAAGCACCGCTCCGGCAGCTGCG
>ERZ780198.1178-NODE-1178-length-25452-cov-23.600701_pt1 | contig 25452 bp, 20 predicted proteins | sample MGYA00510979_ERZ780198 | MGnify/ENA primary metagenome ERZ780198 (study PRJEB29588, sample SAMEA2158039) | human gut metagenome | biome: human gut; feature: human-associated habitat; material: faeces | place: Denmark | collected 2008/2010 ...
CCGCGTATCTGTCTTCACATGCAACTAATCGCTATTTTATCCCGAACTGGGGTAAATAGTGCACAGAATTGACAGATAGAAAACGACAGTATTATAGCGCAATGCCCCGACTCCACGAGTCGGGGCATTGTAGTTGAAATTCGCCTAGTGTTTTAGCCGTGAGGGGAGGTTAGCGTGCGTCGAAGAGTAGCATACTGGTTTGGGCGAGCAAGGCTATCGGCACGTTGGTTTCTACCGTTAAGGTTTCGCCTGCCTTCTTGGGCATGGTCATCAGTGCGAAAGGAGCGATGGGCTTCTGGTCCTTATCGACCAAGATCATTCTGAAACTGTTGCCCAGAGGCTTCGTGGGGGTCAATGTCACCTTGATTTTTACCTTTGAACGATGGCTAAAATCTACAATTTCGGCCTTCGTCTTGGTGTTGTCAAATGATTGGGTGTCAGAAGCCGCTTTCAGCGACTTGCCGATGAGCTTCTTTTCCTCTTCTTGAGAGACCTGATCGTAGTGTTGGTCCATCTTGGAGAAGGCGGAGTCGATGTCAGCTCGGAAGCCCTTGAAAAGCTCCCACTTCTCCTCGTCGCTCTTGTCCTTCACTTTTTCTTCCATCTCTTTGTAAGTGTCGGAGATCTTGTCGTCGATGGCTTTCCTGGCAAACTGCCTGCAATTGTCGATGTAGAGCAACTTGCCAACCATCTCGTTGTCCACTTTCTCCACGCTGTCCTCAGCCATAGCGATAGCATCTTGGGCCCATTTGTCGGGGTTGTTGTCGTTGCCCTGGCTGCATGAGGCCAGCAAACCAAAGGACATTACTGCCAAGAAGGCGATAACGTTTGTCTTTCCAAATTTTTTCATCATAGCTATTTTATTGATTAGTTATTGGTGATTTTTGCTTCGTTGCCGTTCATGTTTTGCAAATGTAGTCAAAAAAATACAGATAGACAACAAAAAAGGGTAGAAATCTTTTTTCGTGTTTTAGGCGTATAATAAATGTGCCGCCAGAATCCTAATTGGGATCTGGCGGCACGGTAAAGCTATACAATATTAACTGAAAAGTCTTGTTCAAACTCTCCCCTTGCGGTGGTAGTTCGATCTACTTCTTTCGTTTGGGCAGGAATCCTGTGGTGTTGGCGACATAGACGCCCAAGAGAATCAAGGCGCAGCCGACGTATGCCATTACCGTCATGGGCTCGCTCAGGAACATTGCTGCGATGACCACCGTGAAGAGCGGGCTGAGGTAGTTGTAGTTGGAGGCAGTGATGGCACCGAGCCTGTCAACGATGACGCTGTAGAGGAAGAAGCAGCAGCACGACGCGATGAGGCCGAGGAAGAGCAAGTTGCCCAGTACCTCTATGTGTAGCAGGTTGCCCAAAGGGAATTTCCAAGGCCAGAAATAGAACAAGGGGAATGCGGTCAAGAGACCGTAGCCGAAGACCTTGCGCGTGATAGTGGCTGCGTCGTATTTCGCAGAAAGGGGCTTCAAGAGGAAGGAATAGAGACCGAAAGAGGCGGATGAAAGCACCGCTATGAGGTCTCCCGCAGGATTGAAGTGCAACTCGCCCTGACCATTGAATATGACAATGGCTACACCGGCAACTGCTGTGAGTGTGCCTATGGCAAAGTTGGAGGTCATCCGCGTGCCTTTTATGAAGAGGATGCTGAAGAGCATCGTGAAGATGGGCGATGCGCTCACGATGAAGCTGACGTTGTTGACGTTGGTCATGGAGATGGCCACATTCTCGCTGACGAAATACAGCGAGGCACCTGTGATACCCAGCACCACCATCATCAGCTCGTCACGCCATGTGTCGGCCTTGATGCGCTTGTGGGCTATCAGCAGCATGGCTAGATAAGCGAGGATGTAGCGAGCGTAAAAAATCTCCAAAGCCGACATGCCGGCGTGGACAAGCACCTTTGTATTGACGAGAGTACCTCCCCAAATCGCTACCACGAAGAGTGCCAGCAGGTGAAATGTGAGAGTTTTGTTACTTTTCATTTATATCGGTTTAGTTATGGATTTTGCTTTATTATGTGCCAAAAGCGATTGCAAAGGTAGTGTATTTTGGGCAAACTACAAATGAAAAGCAAATAAATTTTCTAATAAAATACGCTTTTAGAGCCAAAAGAGGGTGTTAAGCCTCGTGTTGTCGGGAGACTTGACACCCTTTTTGAGTTTCGATGAGAAACTGTTGTTGATTCAAAATGAGACGGTTAGGCGTCCCGTCTGGCTATTTCTCTCCTGTTAGTTGGGCGATAGTGGCGCGTACCCGCTCCTCCGTCGTGTAAAGCAAGGTGTCTTCGTCGGCGTTGGGGTCTCCCATGAAGACCTCGGGATTGTTGTATTCCATTTTGCTTTTCATCGGCTCGCGGGCAGAGAAGTGATATTCCTTGATGTCCGTCTGTTCGTAGAGGCTGCGTATGTTCTGCTCGTTCACGCCACAACCCGCCAAGAGGATGATGCGCCCAGCGGCTTGCTGGTGGAGCTTTTGCAGTAGGGGAGCACCTTCGATGGCCTTTGGTTGCTGGCCAGAGGTGAGGATGCGGTCGAAGCCTAAGTCGATCAGTTGCTCCAAAGCCTCGAAGGGATCACGGCAGCGGTCGAAAGCCCGATGGAAGGTCAGGGACATCCCCTGTGCTTTCTCGACCAGACGGCGGTTGGCCTCCATGTCGATAGTCCCGTCTTCGTGCAAGCATCCGATCACTACGCCGTCGGCCCCCAGTTGGCGCGCCACCTCTATGTCGGCCTCCATGCGCTCCAATTCCAATGGTGTGTAGAGGAAGTCGCCACCGCGCGGACGGATGATGACGTGCAGGCGTGTCGTCGTCAGCACCCGACGTGCCACCATGATCTCGCCATACGACGGCGTTGTGCCACCTTCGGGTATTCCCGCGCACAGTTCCACACGGTCCGCGCCTCCAGCCTGGGCAGCCAGACAACTCTCTACGCCATTGGCGCAAACCTCAAACCGAAATAAATTTCTCTCCATGTCTTTGTATTGTTTTTCGTGCAAAAGTACGGCGATTTCGCCCTTTCTCCAAATAAAAGTCGTATTTTTGCATCCTCAAAGCGGATGACCGCTGCCAAAACTTCGAATTCAAACAAAACAAAGATAGAATGGGAAAGATTATTTTGACGGGCGACCGCCCCACTGGCAAGCTCCATTTGGGACACTATGTCGGTAGTTTGCGTCGTCGCGTGGAACTTCAGAATGCGGGCGATTATGACCGTATGTTCGTCTTCATGGCCGACGTGCAGGCTTTGACAGACAATGCCGACAACCCAGAGAAGATTCGTCAGAACATCATCGAGGTCGCACTGGACTACCTCTCTGCTGGTCTCGATCCGGAGAAGTGTACGCTCTATATCCAGAGCTGCATCCCCGAACTGGCGGAGCTGACTACCTATCTGATGAATCTTATCAGCGTCTCGCGCGTGCAGCGCAACCCGACGGTGAAGACTGAGATCAAGATGCGCAATTTCGAGGCCAATATTCCCCTTGGCTTCTTCTGCTACCCCGTGTCGCAAGCTGCCGATATCGTGGCTTTCAAGACCACTGTCGTGCCTGCCGGCGAGGACCAGGAGCCGATGCTTGAGGTGACACGCGAGTTGGTCCGTCGCTTCAACCAGATCTATGCCCCCGTCTTTCCCGAGCCAGAGATCATGTTGCCCGAGAACCAGACTGCACGCCGTCTGCCTGGCACGGATGGCAAGGAGAAGATGAGCAAGAGCCTTGGCAACTGCATCTATCTCTCCGACGACAAGGATACGGTGTGGAAGAAGGTGAAGACCATGTACACCGACCCGACCCACCTGAATGTCAGCGATCCAGGCCATGTGGAGGGAAATGCCGTCTTTACCTATCTCGATGCTTTCTCCACCGACGATGACTTCGCAGAATTCTGGCCCGAGTTCAGCTGCCTCGACGAGTTGAAGGCAGCCTATACGGCAGGTGGCATTGGCGACATGAAGTGTAAGAAGATGCTCAACAAGGTGCTGGAGCGCATGCTGGAGCCGATCCGCAAGCGCCGTCATGAGTTTGAGCAGGACATTCCGGAGATCTATAACATCCTTCGCAAGGGATCTGATGCTGCCCGCGAGGTGGCTGCCAAGACGATGGATGAGGTGCGCGAGGCCATGCGCATCAACTACTTTGATGACGCCGCGCTCATTCAGGAGCAGGCCGAGCGCTTCGCTCAGAAATAGTATTAGCTACACCGATATCAACTACAAGGCGTTGCTCGCGCGTTCCTTATATATGGAATAGGATGCGCGGGCAACGCCTTGCTTTAGTTAATGTCTCTTCCTTTTTGGGGGAAGCGTATGTTGTAGGGATGGTCTTGTCAGAAATGCTCGCCGATTCTGCGCAGCGCCTCTTCGAGGAGAGATCGGGGACAGGCAAGGTTGATGCGAAGGTAGCCATCGCCCGAAATGCTGCCATAGAGCGTGCCACTATTGACCTTGACGTGCGCCCGCTCCATGATCTTCTGTGCCAGGGAGTCTGCGCTCAATCCCGTTTGGCTGATATCTACCCATGCGAGATAGGTGCCCTCGTTGTGCATCACCTGCCATTTTGGCAAGTGCTCACGGCAGAACGACCGCAGCACTTCGAAGTTGTCGTGGATGTAGAGGTTCAATGCGTCGATCCAGTCTTCGCTTTCGTTGTAGGCGGCCTGAATGGCAACAGGTGCAAAGGGATTGACGTCGCAAATCTCGAAGATATTGACGACTCGTTCGATCCGTCTCCGCCACTTCGCATTCTTTGTAACTATATTGGCCATTTGCAGTCCTGCGATGTTGAAGCTCTTCGACGGCGAGGTCAGGGTGATGCTGTTGTCGAGACATGCTTCGCTCACGCTGGCAAACGGCGTGTAGGAGTAGCCGGGCATGACCAGTTCGTTGTGTATTTCGTCACTCACTACCACGACGTGGTGGCGTAGGCAGATCTCGTTCATCCGCTCCAGTTCCTCGCGTGTCCACACCCTGCCCGTCGGATTCTGTGGGTTGCAGAGCAGGAAGACAGTGGTCTTTTCGTCGGCACACTTGCGCTCGAAGTCGTCGAAGTCCATCTTGAAACGGTCGCCCTCGCGCAGAAGGCGGGTCTCCAGGATCTCGCATCCCTGATTGCGTATGCTGGAGAAGAAGCAGTTGTAGGCCGGCGTCTGGACGAGCACTTTCTCGCCAGGAAGTGTCAAGGCCTTGATGGTGGCCGATGCGGCAGGCACCACGCCCGTCGTGTAAAGGATCCAGTCGCGCTCGATCGTCCATCCGTGGCGACGTTTGAACCACTGGATGACCGACTCGTAGTAGCTGTCTGGTACAAGCGTATAACCGAAGACAGGGTGTGCGGCCCGATCCTTGATGGCCTTTTGAATGGCAGGAGCGACGGCAAAGTCCATGTCTGCCACCCACATCGGTATCACGTCGTCCGCAGGCATTGCGTCCCATTTGACGCAGCCTGTGCCGCGCCGTTTCACGGGTTGGTTGAAGAAGGTCTGGTCTATCATCGGTTGGATTCGAAAGTTAATGAGTTGCCGTCGTCCGAAGTGCTGGCGACGTGTCCTTTGGCAAACTGATCTATCGTCAAGCGACCAATGTTGTCGGCCTGGATTCTGCCGCTGATAGGATTCTTCACCTCCGTGATCGTTCCCTTGATGCGTGCCTCCACATTCGTGCAGTCTTCGAAAGCGCGGTCGCAGGCTGCGTCGAAGGTGCAGTCTTCCAATACGATGCCATCGCTATAGCACAGAGGTTGCTCGCCGCTGATATGGCAGCGCACGAGTCGGATGTTCTTGCTGTGCCAGGCGAGATACTCGCCATGGAGCTCGGAGTCGTAGATGACGACGTTGTCGCACTCCCAAAAACTGTCCTTGGTAGTAATCTTCGCATGGTGAATCTCCACGTTCTGACAGTATTGGAACACATATTTTGCGTCGCTCACCAGTCCATCCACATAGATGTTCTTTGAGAACATGAACGGGTAGGTACCTTGGTGCAGTTCCACATTCTTGATCTTCAGGCCGTCGATGCGCCAAAACGTCTCGTCGGCATCGGTTATCTTGACATTCTCCAGCGTCACGTTCTTCATCTCGCGGAAAAACTTCGGACCATCGATAACACAGTCTCTCATCACCATGTCGTCGCTATACCAGATGGCTGACCGTGATCCAGAGGCAAAATAGCAATTCGTGATGAGGCTTCCATCCACATGCCACCACGGATACTTGCCGTAGAACTTGGAGTTGTGGCACTCCACCTGCTTGCAACACTTGATGCCTGACTCGCCATCGACTATCTCTATGTCCTCCAGGCGCACGTCGTGGACACCGAAGAGCGGACGCTCGCCGCCAAACTTCTGGTTCTTTATCGTTTCCATAGGTCTTTTGTTGTTTTCTCTTTTTCTTGTTTTGGTTGGGGGAAAACTCCTGCCGCAGACCTTCCATCTCGTGGAAAGGCGCGGGCAGGGCCTTATCGGTTGCAAAAGTACAAAAATCGTGCCAATTAGGCAAAGCATATATTACGGAAAAACCTACCCATATTACGGTAAATGGGGATTCCTTGCCAATCTTTCCCCTATGTCAAAAAAAAGTCGTACCTTTGCACTCCGTAATATAGTAGAGTACTTATTAGCATTTTTTAATTACATTTGGTTTACTAGCCCTATCATGGCTTTTATCGAGACAAACAACATCAAAGGTGATGTCTTCGGTGGCATCACCGCCGGTATCGTGGCACTTCCGCTCGCACTGGCATTCGGTATTCAAGCATTTGGCGGTGTTGACAGTCCTGAGGCTTCCAGCATGGGAGCCTTGGCCGGACTCGTCGGTGCCACCCTGCTCGGTTTCTTCGCAGCCCTCTTCGGTGGCACCCACTCCCAGATCTCTGGCCCTACGGGACCGATGACCGTCATTACGGCCTCCATTGTGAGTGGAGCATGGGCTAGCTCGCAGGGTAACATCTCCGCCGTCCTTCTTTCCATGTCGCTTGCCGGCATTTTTTGTGGCCTGTTTCAGGTGCTCTTCGGACTTATCCGCATTGGCAAGTATGTCCGCTACATTCCCTATCCCGTACTCTCGGGCTTCATGAGCGGTATCGGAGTGATCATCATCCTGCAGCAGCTCTATCCGATTATTGGCAAGAAGTCGCCCGCCAGCACGCTGGACATGATTCTCAATTTCCCCGCTACCATCGCCGAAGGTATTAGCGTGCCTGCGCTGCTGCTGGGTCTGGCCTGTATTGCGCTCATCATCCTTGTGCCGAAAGTGACCAAGAAGGTGCCCGCCACGCTTGTGGCCCTGGTAGTCGTCACGGTGGTTTCGCTCTTCACGGGCCTCGACTCGGCACTTACCATCGGCAACATCCCGGCCGGACTTCCCATGCCTTTCTTCACGAAGGTGCAACTGGACGGTATCGATTGGATGGTCGTCATCAAGGCTTCCCTTGTCCCGGGTCTCACACTGGCTGGCCTGGGCAGTATCGATACGCTACTGACGTCGGTTGTGGCCGACAATATCACCAAGACCAAGCACAATTCCAACCAGGAGTTGATAGGTCAGGGTATCGGCAATGCCGTGGCGGGTCTGTTCTGTGGTCTTGCCGGCGCAGGAGCTACGATGCGTACGGTGGTCAACGTGAAGTCGGGTGGCCGCACGCAGCTCAGCGGTATGATCCACGCCGCCTTGCTCCTTGCCATTCTCCTCGGACTGGGCTCGCTCGTGAAATACGTACCCCTTTCGGTGCTTGCCGGTATTTTGATTACGGTCGGTTGGGGCATCATCGACTTCCGCGGATTCAAGGACCTGAGACGCATACCGAAGTCTGACGCCTTCGTGATGATCGTGGTCTTCCTCATGACGGTCTTCGTGGACCTCCTCACGGCAGTAGGTATTGGTATGGTCATCGCCTGCGTGCTTTTCATGAAGCGTGCCGGCGACCTCGTGGAGGATGGCTACAGTTCCAAGGAGTTGAGCACCTTTGACAAGGAGTCGCCCTGGGAGGACGAGAAGGATATGCCGAAGGACATCCATCACCATATTTATATAGAGCGCCTCGACGGCCCGATCTTCTTCGGAAGTATCACGGGATTCCAGCGCGTGATGCACGACATCCCCAAGGATGCGAAGATCGTCATCATCCGTATGCGCCGTGTCCCGTTTATGGATCAGAGCGGTGTCTATGCTATGGAGACTGCCATCAAGGATCTCCAGGCACAAGGCGTGAAGGTGCTCATGACCATCATCCAGCCCCAGCCCCGCTATATGCTGGAGAATCATCGCATCATCCCGATGCTCATCCCGCAGGAAAACACCTTCGAGACCTTCGAGGATTGTACGAACTATCTCAAGACGCTGTAGTCGCCCTCACGCCTTGATGGCAGAAAGCCACGCCCTGTCAAGCGGTCAAACTGGTAACCGCTCGGCAGGGCGTGAACTGTATAAAAGACCAGCACAAAAGTAGCTGAAGTTGTAGTGGGCTGACCATTTTGTTTGCACACTTGGCGAGAATTGAGCCAAAAAGTCGCTTTTTTGGCCGTATTATTTGCAAGGGTCGTGGATTTTTGGTATTTTTGCCGTCGCAAAGACAAAATAATACCTTTGGGTTTACCGAATAACCAAAACACATTAAGAATGAAAAGTGACATTGAGATTGCACGCGAGACCGTGCTGAAGCCGATTACGGAGGTTGCTAACACGGTAGGTATCGCCGCCGACAAGTTGGAGCATTACGGAAAGTACATTGCCAAAGTACCATTGGAGTGTATTGACGAAAGCAAGGTGGATCGCTGCAATATGATACTGATGACAGCCATGTCGCCTACGAAGGCTGGCATCGGCAAGACCACGGTGAGCGTAGGCCTCTCCATGGCCTTGAATCGTTTGGGCTATAAGTGCGGCCTTGCACTTCGCGAGCCTTCCATGGGTCCGTGCTTCGGTATGAAGGGCGGTGCTGCTGGTGGTGGCTATTCCCAGGTGCTGCCGATGGACAAGATCAACCTCCACTTCACGGGTGACTTCCATGCTATCACGGCGGCCCACAACCTCATCGCCGCACTGCTCGACAACTATATCTTCCGTCATCAGGGAGAGCCGTGCGAGCTGAAGACGGTCTATTGGGGCCGCGTCCTGGATGTCAATGACCGTGCCCTTCGCAAGATTGTGATTGGCTTGGGTGCTGGCAATGGCGTGGTGCGCGAGAGCGGATTCGACATCTCTGTGGCCTCGGAGATCATGGCTATCCTCTGCCTGGCAAAGGATCTGGAGGACTTGCGCCGTCGTTTGGAGAACATCCTTTTGGGTATCACCTGCGAGGGCAAGCCGTTCTACCTCCGCGACTTGGGCAGCGTGGGATCTATCCTTGTCATCTTGAAGGATGCGCTGCAGCCCAACCTCGTCCAGACTACTGAGAACACGCCCGCCTTCATCCATGGTGGTCCGTTCGCCAACATCGCCCACGGCTGCAATAGTTTGATTGCTACGAAGATGGCCATGAGCCACAGCGACTATACCGTGACGGAGGCTGGCTTCGCCGCCGACCTGGGTGCCGAGAAGTTCCTCGACATCAAGTGCCGCATGGGTGGCATTCGTCCGAAACTCTGCGTACTGGTCGTGACGGTTCGCGGCTTGAAGTTGCAGGGTGGTATGGCCGACGACGCAGCGCCCGCAGAGCAGCTGGAGGCCTTGCGCAATGGTCTTGCCAACATGGAGCGTCATATCGAGAACCTCCAGAATATGGGCCAGACCGTCGTCGTGACGCTCAACCGCTATGCTACCGATACGGACGAGGAACTGAAAATCGTCGCCGACCGTTGTGCCGAGGTGAAGGTGGGCTATGCGCCCAACGAGTGCTTCGTCCGCGGCGGAGAGGGTTGCGAGGAGTTGGCCCGCGTCTGCGTCAAGGAGATTGCCGAGTGCCCGTCGAAGGAGATCCAGTATCCGTACGAGCTCGAGGACAGCATCACCACCAAGGTAGAGGCTTTGGCCAAGAAGATCTACCGTGCCGGACGTGTGGAATATACCGCCGCTGCCAAGAAGGCCCTCAAGCGCATCAGCGAGTGGAACTTGGAGGGACTTCCCGTCTGTGTCGCCAAAACACAGTATTCCTTCAGCGACGATGCGAAGAAGCTCAACGTGCCGGAGGGCTATACCTTCACCGTGCGCGACTTTGTCATCAACACGGGATCAGGAATGATTGTGGCCATTGCGGGCGACATCATGCGTATGCCGGGTCTGCCCAAACGTCCTCAGAGTGAGGTCATCGACATCGTCAATGGTGAGATCGAGGGATTGGCATAAGCCTCCTTTTTGATCATCAGTAGATAAAAGTAAAACGGCCTTTCCGCAGCAAATCATTGCGGAAAGGCCGTTTTGTCGATTGTGGGTTGTAAACGGTTGTGGACTGTGATTCCCGTGGATTACCGTTTCTGTGGGCAATATGGCCCCTGTGGTTTACCAGCCGCCGTGGCCTCCACCACCAGGACCGCCTCCGCCACCGGGTCCACCGCCGCCACCTGGTCCTTCGTTGCCATACTGCACGGCAGAGAGCGTCTGCGTGGAAGTACCGTCGCTGACGGTGTATTGTTCGCCTGCTGTCATGCCCTCGGTGGTGAGGATGATGTTGCCGCGGCTATAGTCGTAGGGCAGAGTAAAGGTGGCAAGTACGGTGCCGTCCTTGCTGACGGTGAGTGTGCAGCCCGCCGTGACGTTGCCCGAATAGGTGACGTAGCCTTGGGTTGACTCCTGCGTAGTGGGATGGGAGTTGTTGCCACCACCGATTCCCAAAACATTGCCACCCGTGAAGAACACCGTGTATCCCTCTTCTTCATTGGCGTCGATGCCACATTCGGGAGAGCGTGTGCCGTAGGCGACCGTCGTTCCCCCCGAGAAGTACAGGTTGCCGTTGGAGTCAAGGCCGTCGTTGCCGCTGCTATACACCGTGATCGTTCCACCCTTGATGTACATGTGGCTGCTGGAGTTGATGGCGTCGTCGTATGTGTTGCAGTCGATGGTGCCGCCGCTGATGGTCAGCGTGCCCTTGCTCTCTATGCCCTCGCTGCCGTCCTGCTGGCCCGAGCACGTCACATGGATGTTGCCACCGCTGATCTGTATGTCGCCCACAGGCAGCCCCGTGCTGCTCTCCGTCGCTTTGATGCCTACCTTGATGCCCTTGGGCGATGTGGTGTAGGCGTCGTCGAGGCGGTCGAGTTGTCCGCGGTAGTTGCCGTCATACTCCTGGTTGCCTCCGATGTTGACATAGGTTGTTCCCGTCGTGGTCACGCTGAGGTCGCCGCCCGTGATGGTCAGCGTCGAGTCGCACTTCAGTCCCTTGCCGCCGCTGCCTGTGGCTGTCAGGCTGATCTGTCCAGCCGCGATGGTCACGTTGGCGTCGCTCGACATGCAGGCCGCACCTTTCACCTCTTGGTCGTCGCTGTCCCACTTTCCCTTGCCGCTATTGGTTATCGTCACGGTGGGCGCGGACTTGCTGTCGTCGATGGTGATGTTGCCGTCGCATTTCAGTCCCTTCGAGCCTGCCGCTGTCACATTGATGGTCAGCGATCCGCCCGATATCGTGGCGTAGCCGCCCTCCTCGTTGTCTGCCGACACCTGGATGCCGTCATCGAGCGTACCCGAGACGTTGAAGTGGCCACCATTCTGCAGGAAGTATTGGTTCACGTTGAGGCCGTCTTTCTTCGCATAGAGGATGTTGATGGTGCCAGTGAACTTCTTTTTCAGTTGTACATATTCATCGGCCCAATAGGCGTGCTTTGCGTAGCCATAGAGGTTGAGCGTGCCGTCGCCATCAAACTCCGAGTGGCCGTTCACCATCAGTGCGCCTTTTCCCTGGCTTGCCTTGCTGTCCTTGAGCGTACTCTCTCCGACGAGCTGGATGGCGATGCGCTTGCCATTCTCGATGTTGACCGCCGCACTGTCGGCGCAGATGAGGGAGAGATTGGCGAAGACCACCGTGGCCTTGTAGTGGCCGTCCATATAGAACGAACCGTTGTCCGACGCGCCCGAGAGCGAATAGCTGATCTCGGTATCCACGGTCTCGTCCTGCACAATGCTAACAGCGGATCCATTGACCGTCACGTCGAGATGGCTCATGCAGTTGCCTGCCACGGTGACGGCGGCGGCACTCCCATTGTAGGTCACGCTGACGCTATTGTCGGCCACGTCCGAATGGTCCACATACATGCGGGTCACTTCCTTCAGTTGGAAGGTCTTGCCCAGGATCGTGAGTTTGGATCCGTCTGCATAGTCCATGCTCCCAGCCTGAGACGCTGGAATCTTGTAGGTCACTTCGCCGACGACCACGTTCAGCGTCTGAGCCGCCGTGCCAAGAGAAACCACGAGCGAGGCTCCGATAAGTAGTGCTTTCTTCATCGTTTCGCCAGTTTAAAGTTCTTGTTTCCTTGTTTTGCCACATACACGCCTTTGGGCAGCGACTCGCGCGCAACGTCGAGCGAAGGATAGCACCCGACGAGGCGTCCGGAGAGGTCGTGGATGCTGACAGACAGTACTTTGCCAGCCTCCACATCATTGATGGAAACCACTGCCGCGTCGGAGAAATACATCTTCGTGAGGGTCGAAAGGTCGAAGGTCTCGCCGTCCGCTCCGCTACTCACGACGAGCTTCCCGTCGCTTACCGTCATCTCCAAGTCCTCTACAGCGATACTTCGTGGCCCAGTGTTGGTCACGAATACCAGATAGTTGTAGTCGTTGCTCCAGCCATTGAGCGCTGTCAGCATCAACCCGAATACAATCAAAATGGATCTTTTCATAACTGATAAATTAAATGATAGTTTAATCCTATATATAATAGGTATAACGTAAAAACTAGTTACAAAGTTACGATATTTTTCCATTATATCTGTCTTGGGATGTATATTATTCAATGAGCGCCTGTTTTTGGCGGATAAATATCGTTGTTTGCTCAACAAACTCCAAGTGGCTTTCCAGACCATTTTTCTGATACTCTCCGCGCCAACCGCTTTTCTTCCCCAGCAGCTTCGTGTCTGCCATAAATGCGGTAGGACTATGGGGAAAAGGTCCTGCTTCTGCCAAGTTGTCAGCCATAAGACCCCTGCTTGTCAAATGGCACAATAGTTGTTTTGAGATAGGCGGACAACAAAGTCCAAGCAACATTAAAGTAGAACAAAAATAAAAAAAGAAATATTATGGGAAAGATTATTGGTATCGACTTAGGTACAACTAACAGCTGCGTAGCAGTGTTCGAGGGCAATGAGCCCGTGGTGATCACCAACAGCGAGGGCAAGCGCACGACTCCGTCCGTGGTAGGCTTCGTAGAAGGTGGCGAGCGCAAGGTGGGTGATCCTGCCAAGCGTCAGGCTATCACCAACCCGAAGAAGACCGTTTACAGTATCAAGCGTTTCATGGGTGAGACCTATGACCAGAGCCGCAAGGAGGCTGAGCGCGTTCCGTTTACGGTGGTCAACGAGGGTGGCTATCCTCGCGTGCAGATTGACGATCGCAAATATACACCGCAGGAGATTTCTGCCATGGTGCTTCAGAAGATGAAGAAGACTGCCGAGGACTACCTTGGCCAGGAGGTGACGGATGCCGTCATCACCGTGCCGGCCTACTTCAGCGACTCTCAGCGTCAGGCCACGAAGGAGGCAGGTGCCATCGCAGGCCTCAATGTCCGCCGTATCGTCAACGAGCCGACAGCAGCCGCCTTGGCCTATGGTGTCGATAAGTCCAATAAGGACATGAAGATTGCCGTCTTCGACCTCGGTGGTGGTACTTTTGATATCTCCATCTTGGAGTTTGGTGGTGGTGTCTTTGAGGTGCTCTCTACCAATGGTGATACCCACCTTGGTGGTGATGACTTCGACCAGGTGATCATCGACTGGCTCGTCAACGGCTTCAAGGCCGACGAGGGTATCGATCTCTCCAAGGACCCGATGGCCATGCAGCGCCTGAAGGAGGCTGCCGAGAAGGCCAAGATCGAGCTTTCAAGCACGACTTCGACCGAGATCAACCTCCCGTACATCACGGCAGAGGGTGGTGTGCCAAAGCACTTGGTCAAGACCCTCACGCGCTCACAGTTTGAGCAGCTGGCTCACGAGCTGATCCAGAACTGCTTGGTTCCTTGCCAGAACGCTATCCGCGACGCTAAGCTCTCTACGTCCGACATCGACGAGGTGATCCTCGTAGGTGGTTCCAGCCGTATCCCCGCCGTCCAGACCTTGGTGAAGAACTACTTCGGCAAGGAGCCTTCCAAGGGTGTCAACCCCGACGAGGTGGTCGCTGTCGGTGCAGCTATTCAGGGTGCTATCCTCAACAAGGAGAGTGGTGTGGGCGATATCGTCTTGCTCGACGTCACCCCGCTGACCCTCGGTATCGAGACGATGGGTGGTGTGATGACGAAGCTCATCGAGGCCAACACAACCATTCCGTGCAAGAAGAGCGAGGTCTTCTCTACGGCTGCCGACAACCAGACGGAGGTGACCATCCACGTCCTGCAGGGTGAGCGTCCGATGGCGGCTCAGAACAAGAGCATCGGCCAGTTCAACCTCACCGGCATTGCCCCGGCTCGCCGTGGTGTGCCTCAGATCGAGGTGACGTTTGATATCGACGCCAACGGTATCCTCAACGTCTCTGCCAAGGACAAGGCTACGGGCAAGGAGCAGAGCATCCGCATCGAGGCTTCAAGCGGTCTGAGCGATGATGAGATCAAGCGCATGAAGGCTGAGGCTGAGCAGAACGCCGAGAACGACAAGAAGGAGCGTGAGCGCATCGACAAGCTCAACCAGGCCGACTCGATGATCTTCACCACCGAGAACTTCCTCAAGGACAACGGCGACAAGATCCCGGCCGATCAGAAACCGGCTATCGAGGAGGCTCTCAGCAAGTTGAAGGACGCCCACAAGAGTGGTGATGTAGCCGCTATCGACACGGCCATCAACAACCTCAACACCATCATGCAGGCTGCCTCTCAGCAGATGTATCAGCAGGCTGGTCCTCAGCAGGCCAGTCCTCAGCCGGGTGCAGATCAGCAGGCAGGCCAGCAAGGCGGTCAGAATACTGACGACAACATCCAGGATGCCGACTTCGAGGAGGTGAAGTAAAGTTCGGTAATCAAGGATAAATAAACATAGGACGGGCGCAACCCAATGGGTTGCGCCTGTTTTTATGTTGTAGGAGCAGTTGTAATTTCCGTGGGCAGCTGTGGCGGGCGTATGCGTTTACGAAAACGTTAAACGTTATAACGTTAAGACGTTATTAGAACGGGCTTGACAGGCTAAGGAGCCAGAAAAGTGAACGGATATCCCCTTTTGGGGCGGATATCCTCCGTTTTCAGCACTGCAGGGTACGCTATTTTAATGTGATCGTATCTCGAATGGCACCCAAAATAGGAACCGCCGTATGCGGAACCGCATGTACGGTGGTGTGAGAGGTCGGTAAACACGAAAGTAGGAGATAAACACCTATTATTAGTGTTTACCTCCTACTCGATCTCGATTTTTTTGGGGGGAAGCTTTGGTCGGTTATTATTCAGTCCAAATGTTTTCCCATGCTTCTTTTGTTTGTGCTCCCTTCAGTGGGTTTACAAATGCAGGATGTTTGGGTGTCATACCTTCGCACTTCTTTATTTCGCCATACAGCCACTCTTCGTTTAAGGCAGCTACCGAAGTGCCCTTTATGTCTTTCTCTCTCTTCCACCTGTTCTTGTACCAATAGTGGGCTTTGTGAGCCAGTTCTATCACCTGATTACGAGTGAGTACGTAGCATCTGAATGTTGATATGTCATTCTCTGAATCTATGGCGATAAAAACCCACGGGCCGATGACATGTTCCTTAAGAAAATCAATGTTTAAGCATTCGTCTATTGTAAATCCTAAAGGAAATGATTTTAACTTTGTTGTCTTTACCTGAATTAATGCAGTACGTGGCTTCCACATCTTTGCGTCTTCGGGTTTTAGACATATAATGTCCACTAATTTATAATTGTTGTAAGTGCTATTAGCATTAAATGCGTCCCATCCTTTCTGCATGAGTCTCATCTGCACGTAGCTTTCTCCAATAGCTCCAAGTCGTGCGTTTTGTCCATGTTTATTTGCCATATCATTAGTTATTTTGTTATCTCCAATCAAATTCTTCTATGCCCAATATCTCCAATCCTTGGTATTTCCATCTTTCCTGGTCAAAGTTTGGGGTATATCTTGTCATAAGCACTCTTACCTTATGATCTTCCGTTGATTCTCTTGCGAGATTGAAGTCCATAACACGCTCATTGGCGTCTCTCGCCACTTCGTTTTTGCCAATTTGATAATATACTGGCCAAATCGCGTAATACGAACCTGTTGTCTGAGGCAATCATCCAATCGCCAACTATGATTGTCGAGGATAAAGCCATAGAATCCGCTCCCATCAGCATCAGCCATAGCTCCTAAAGCCAGATAATATGGCGTATTGTCATTTTTCTCTTGTACTTCAATGAAGTCGCCTGTGTATATTATCTCACCATTGGTGTCTCGAAAATTGGTTTCAACACCAGCATAAATCCTTTGACATACATATCCCCTGCCTTTGCATTCGTCATAGAAAATTTCGCTAACAACTGCTTCGTTATGCTCTTCGGCATATTTGTCGTCTGTTTCCCATACATACATTTGGTCTCTATTAAAGAAGAAATCGCCAAATTTGGCATAACCAAACTCGCCACGTTCCTTTACATAACGGACTTTCAGGTCGGGTAAGAAAGTATTGATACCAGCTCCTATTTCGTATTTATGTAGAGCAGTGTACTTATTTAGAGTTTTTAGTGTCCATACTTTTGGAAACTATGGATATGATGGACTTGTACGCCATACACCACATTCTTTGCCAATAATATCCCACCATGTTTTTGGTAGTGCAATATTCGAAATGTTCACGGCTTCCTCAAACAACGGTGCAATTTCCATATCATCAAATCCTGCAATGCCACAACCTATGCGTGTAACCAAAAATCTGTTATCTGGATGTGTTTTGGCGTATTCAAGAAACTTATTTACGTAAGGTTTAATAGTTTCCACACCACCTTGCATGGTTGGAATAGCATAACACCTACCCGTGGGGCCAACACCAACACCCCATTCTGCGCCGAACTTTTCCATGGCGACACGTGCTGCGCCACCAGCATGATAGCCTTTAAGGTTACTACCAAACACAAATATTTCGCAACGCGACAACTCTGTGATTTTATTGGGAGTTGCCGAAAAATCTCTAGGTTTCATGCTTTTTACATTTAATGGTTGTTAGTCTGCCATTATTATTTCTCCTGTTTCTGTCAATTTTGAATGGCCACATTTGGGGCAATGTCCTTCTACCGGATTCCATGTGCGAAGTCCATCCATTCGCCCACATATTGGACATTCTGGATATTGTTTTTGCAATGGAACTTTTACTATTTCCTTGCAGTGTGAACAAAAGAAGTAGTATTTAGTACCAAACATCAAGGCTTCGTAGCCCTTTGCGTCTGCTATAATTCCATATCCGCACTTTGTGCATTTGTAACCTCTTAATGTGGCCATCGTGTTGAAAGTCTAATTTGAAACGTATAGGCTAATTTAAAAGTGTACCACTTTCTAATTACGAAGTGTACTACTTCAAACCATTTACAAAGGTATTCATAAATTATTAAACAGCCAAATATAATTTGCGAAATTATTTGATTTTCTTATTAAATTTCTTAGTTTCTTTCAATCTGTATGATTCGCCGTTCATATTTGCCAAAAAGCATTATGCGTAAGTTTGTCAACCACAAGGTATGTGTTGATTTTGACTGGAGTCACAATCATACGAACGAATCTAATGGCAGATCATTCAAGATTGGTACTGTTCATTTGCAAGAGTGGAATATGGGTAAAGACGGAGAATTCCATCGCATTTCGGAAAAAGCTCGTTTTATGAGCAACAAAGAAATGAAAAGTATGGTTCGCTTATCAAAGCTTTTTGTCCGACAGTTAAGTTTAGGTAAGATGTAGATATGATTAGATAAGTTGGGGTTAACTGCATCACATGTTAGTCCTTCAAGCAAGCCAGAGGAATGATTTTGACACCATCCGGACGAGTGTAGGCCATTTCTCCACCTTTGATAACCATCAGCAAGTCGGGTTCACGTAATAAGCTCAAATGCTCATCGGCAGTCCTTTTGAGGTATTCCATATTGTTTGCTATATAATGATGCTGCAAAGATACTGGTTTCTTGTGGATTCTGCAAGGCGTTTGGTGTTTTTGTGGCATTTTGTTTGGTGTTTTTGTGGCAATTCGTTTGGCGTTTTTGCGCAGTTCGCTATTCCGTGTGAGCCGCTGCGGCAGCGCAAGTTCAAGATAAAACTTTCTTCCCAGGTACAGGCGCATGCGTTTTCGAAAACGTCAAAGCAAAGAAGCCAAAACAAAAACGTTAAACGTTATAACGTTAAGACTACAACACGGACAATACTTCGCAAGGGTTCGTGAAGGAGTCTGTTCCTGTAAAGGTGTTGATTGGCAGCATAGTGTCAAATGCTAATATATCCCTCCTGGTCATATCCTCTACGATATTTGTTTATAGCATCAATGAGGTTTTGAAGAGCAGGAATATGGGTTGCTAGGTTTTTGAATTTTTGGTATTGCGCATTGTACCTTTGTCCTGTGCCATTATTTGCCAATCTCTGTTCTATATCCTTTGGGATAAGGAATGAACTACGCTCTCCTAAGTGGGCATGGAATTCCGTGAGGAAAATGTTTATGCCGGCCAGATCGAAATCTCCGAAATGTATGTAGTCGTTTGGTATGGAGCACAACCAGGAACGGAGGTCTGTGGATTGTGGATAGCGGGAAACGAACAGAAGACGATGGAGGCCCAGCTCGGAAGAGAAAAGGGCTCGCTGTTGGCGAATCTTTCGGAAGTTTTCCATATTTTCGATTCCCACCACAATGACATCCTCTGGAATCACGAACGTCTTCCAGTCCGCAACAAACAGGAAACTGCCTTCCTGAGGATTCACCATCCATGGCGATCCGTTCAGCCGACACGCAATAGGTTCATAACTGTTTATGGGAAATCCTGGACATGATCGGACGGCCGCCAGTTTGGAGTTGCCCGTATCTCTCGCCATCGAGGCACGCGAGTCGGAGACGTCGATTTCCAGCACGCGGTAGCTTTCGTCCTTGTCGATGAGATATCTCCTCAAAGCCTCCGTGTCGCGCGCCCGGTACGATTTTCTTGATCCACGGGCCACTACGGATAGCAATCCCTCTGCCATCAGTTCGTCAGTCAGCTGGCTGCTCATTTTCGAACCAGCTACTTGCTCGCCTTTCAGCAAGGCTTTTATAGATGCGCTTATTGCCATAAGTGACACTTAATTGAGTCGTTTAAGCAGTTTCTCCACCCTCGTTTTCACACCCTGTTTGCTCAGCAGATACGTGTAGCGGTAGTCGTAGGGGTTGTATGACGTGGGGGAACTGTTGATGAGATAGATGTTTCGCGAATTGGCGAATTGCAGGATGCCTTTGATATTGTTGGGGTGCAATCGTCCTATCTCGTCCATCATGCAATGTACGATGAAGTCGCCGCTCTTCTTGGCCGCTTTTTTCTTGAACACATTGATGAGCATGATGTTCACCATCGCTTTCACCAGTATGTCCGTGCCATCAGATCCCACATTGTTGATACGCTCCACCCAGAGGGTGTCGTTGTCGTTCTCCTTGACGCGGAACTGCAGGCGGAAGGCGTCGCCAAGAGAGACTTTTGGACGGTTGGGCTCGTTCAGCAACTGATGGGCGAGGCTTTTCAGATAGTCCACCACTTTGCGGTTCACCTCGTCGCGATTGTCCCCCGAGAAGAGGTTGAGCTCGCCGATGGAGAATTCGTTCTCGACCGTATAGTCGTGGATGGACATGAGCAGCCGCATCAGTTTGTCGGACGACTCGTTGGCCCTGAGCTCAATGCTTTTGATGACTCCGGCAAAGTTTTTCTCCACAAAGTCGCGATTGATGTCTTGTATCACACGGTCCACGTCCGATCGGCGTTTCATCAGCGCGCCAATCTCCGTCGAGATTCGTCCCAGGATGTCCTTGTAGTGTTCGCTGGTACGACGGCGAAACTCCTCTATCTTGTTGTTGTCCATGAAGTCCTGCAGGTCCGCGGCTATCTGCAGATAGTCGTGGTCCGTCACGGGCATGGTGTTGAAATGGAAAGCATTCTGTGGCTTGAAATTGCGGTTGAACCCGACCACCGCGTCCTTCAGCTTGTCTATCGATTCGCGTTTCTGGTTCACCGTGCCGCGCAGCTGGCTCAACAGTTGCTGACAGTCCTGGTTGGTCGTTGTGGCTTTGTCGTCGGAGAGAAACCCATCTGGCACGAGATGCTCATTCTCCACGATCTGATGATACTGTTTCAGCCCTTCTCGCCTGTGGGTGAGATTCTTGCCAACCGCCTTCTGGCGCTCTTCCAGCTCCTGCCGTTTCCTCTCCATTCGCGTTCGCTTGTCCTCATAGCGCTGGCGCATCATGGCGAGTTGCTGCTCTGTGTCCTTGATGCTCTTTTTGATTTCGGGCTCCTTGGCAAACAGATTTTGCTCTGCATAGCGATATCTGATCACGTCGGGGCGCTCAGCCTCGATTTTCTCCAACAATGCCCTTAGCCCCTCCAGCGCCTTGCGATATTGTGCAAGCAGGGAAACGTCCACGCCTTTGCCCGCAAGCTCGGCTTTCTGCTGTTCGTCAAGTTGAGCTTTCTGCTTTGCAAACTCCTTGTGCCTGACGGATGCTTCCGCGGCCTGCTCCTCTTCGAATGCGCGCAGATCGTGGTCGAGCGCTTTTGCCGATCTGTTGAAGGCAGTGTCGAGCTCTTTGAGTTCCTTCTTGTTCTTGGCTTCCATTTTCTCGCGCCTGTCCTTCTCCTCCTGCACTTTCAGCAGCGCTTCGTTGAAGGCGCGCTGGCGAACCTCTTCCTCTTTTTTGATGAGTTCCTGCTCTTCCATCTCCAGCTTATGCAGGTTGTTTTCCAGGTTCTGTCGCTTGCTGGGTATCTGGTCTTCCTCTACTCTTAGCAACGTCGCTTGGTCGCGAAGCGGTTTGACCTCTGAGGCATATTTTTTCCCGAGTTTAGAGATCTCGTCCTGAAGTTCAATGGGCAGTTGGGAGAGTTGCCGATTGATCTTCCGCACCTCCTCTTCCAGCGCCTTCTTCTCCTCCCTATACTCGTCTGGCGTATGATGCACGGAGTCTATTCTGTCCAAGTTGAGCTTTATGCCAAAGAAACTGTCAGAAGCAGTATCCCTCTGAGGCTCAAGTCCCTCGGCGTAGAGGATGCGCTCCTCATCGACCACCTTGCCTATGGTGCTTTCCCAACCTTCGGCATTGGCGCAAAGCCAATGGTAGAGCGAGCTCTCCAGGTGGGCCAGCAAACCGTTGATCTTCGCTATTTGGCCTCGCACCTGGTCGCGCCGCTCCTCCAGGCGCTCCTGCTCGCGACTGGAGGCTTGCCTCAGTTCGGCCTCTTTCGCCTCATATTGGGCGGTGATCCGGTCGGCCTGGCTTTTCACGGCAATTTGCTGGGCCGTGTTTTCTTTCTCGGCCACAGCCAACTGTTGCAATTGTTCCCCCACCTGCTTGATGTCCTCAGCCCGAGGGTGCCACTGGCGGAGTTCCCTCCATGCGCTGTCCGCCCTGTGTTGCTCTGCTGACAACGTCTCCAGCCGTTCGTCAGACTCATGGCGCCAGGCGTTGAAGGTTTCCGTGATCCGCCCCCTGTTCTTGGTGCGATCCTCTTCCAGGCGCTTGCGCTCCGTCTGCTGTGCGGCCTGCTTCTTATAGTATGCCTCCTTCTGAGCATTCTCGAACGCCTGATGAGCATTTCCCAGTTTTCCTCTGGCAATCTTGTATTTCTCCTCTATCGAGGCGTGCGTCTTCAGAAGGTCGTCCAGTAGCATTTGTTTCTCGGCAGCCTCCAGCTTGGTCGCCTCCTCGCGGCGGGCAAGGGCGAGCTTTTCCTCTATGCCCATGGCCTCAAATTCCTTTCTTGTCTGCGCTATCTCTTTCAGCTTGTTCTTTTTTGCACCTAACTCCTGGTTCCGAGCGTCTCTCTCTTTGCCATATTCGTCGGCGAGCTCCTTCTCTTTCGCGCGCTCCTTGCCGATGCTCGTCTTGAGTTCTGCCTCCTCGGCTTCCAAGAGCGGGATCTGCTGTTCGCTTTCTGCCACGGCATGATTCAGCCCGTGCCATACGTTCAGCAGTTGTTGGTCGAGCGCCACAATCTTTCTCCCCTGTTCCGCTATCTTCTGCGCTTGCTGGCGCACGGGGTAGTTGCCGTCTCGTGTCTGACGAAACCAGCAGTCTATCTCGTCATACTCGCGTTCGAAGTCTGTCACCAGTCGTCGGTAGGTCTGCAGGTCGATGGGGAGGTCCTCGTCCGTCATGGACTGGATGATGGTGGTCTTCACGAAGTCGGCGTCCAACTTGGTGTTCAGAAACACGTTTTGGATACTTCGCGGGATGTTCTGATAGTGTGCGCTCTGCACCAGCGCGTAGCGCGTGTATTTATGGTCGCGTGTGTTGCCGAAAATGATGTCCCTGAACATCACGCCCGAGTCGATCCTTGCCGAAACCGCCACCTGCTTGCCTATGCGCTCACGGATCTTCACCCAGTCGCTCAGCACCTGCTTGTCCTCGCCGATGAGCCATTCACGCTGATAGGGCGCGTCGATGAATCGCCATGAGGCCCGCCCCTGGTAGCGGCTTACCAAAATGGTGTAGGCCCCGTTGTCGCGCATCACCTCGTAGAGTATGTGCGAGTTGGACTGGCGGAAATAGAACTCGTCAAACGTCTTCTGTCCCTGCTGGATGCCCAGGCGATGCTTGTCGGCATTGTAGAAGAAGAGCAACGCTCTCAGCACGGTACTTTTTCCCACGCCCTGCGTGCCCGTGAAATGCACATTGCCATCCACCGAAATCTCCGCGTACGGGATGTTGGCGCTGTTGATAAATATGATTTTATTCAGGTGTTTCATCTTCGTTGGCTATTTGAATCATGTTGACCAGCTCCTCGGCATAGTGGAAGGCGGAAGTGACCTTGTAGGTCTCGTCCTGCTCGCTGACGCATTCGGTAAACCCCATGCCCATCATCTCCTGAATCAGCTTGTTTACGATCTCCAGATAGGAGCCTATGCCGTATTTTCTGAACAGATGGCCTGCCTTCTCTTTTAGTTCAATGTCCAGGCTTATCTGCTCCACCAGATGGCTCTTGCGAAACTGGTAGCCAGCAGCGAACGACTGATTGTAGCACTTCAGGAAGTCCAGGTAGTCGAGCCACTTAGAGAAACTGTCCAGCTTCTGTTCGATGGACTGCTTTCCCTCGCCTATTCGCGAGAAATAGAAATAGCCATTGCCAGCCTCCAGCCGAAGGCCGATCTCCTTGAAGTAGTCGGCGTAGTCTTCGTAGTTTTCCTCCATGTCCTCATATAGATGACGGGTGGAGGCGTCCGCGCTGTCAACCGAGAGAAACTCTCCACGGCTCAGTCGCTCATATATCTTTTGGGTGTTATTTCGCATAGATGATTGGGTATTCAATGTCTTGATAAGTCGCATATCTCCCCGTCGTCCGACATTCGTCCGGATGGAGGATGACCAACTGGCAGAAGAGGGCAGCATGGTCTTCGAGACTGCGTTTCGTCTTGTAGTCGTATCTCAGAATGAAGTCAAACAGATTGTGGCTCGACGCAGAAAAAGCATTCCACACCTCTGTAGGATCCACCTCCTTCAGTCTCAGAGTATGCTCCTGCAGGTCTTCGTCGGTCAGCGGTTCCGCCTCGGTCCTGGCCGTCTTCTTCAGTCCGTTGCGCTCCGCTATCCGCCTCAGAATGGCCGTCGCCTGGTCGTTCTCCCTTAGCATTTCCAGCGAGAGGCGGATCCTGCTATATTGCCGCGACTCCATCCAGACGGGGTTGTTGTCTTCGAGGACCTGCAGCAGATTGGTGTCGGTCTTGATGAGCAGCTGGTCCTGCAGGTATTTCAGTTTGCGTATTTTCTTGTAGAGCTGGTTCTGTTGTTCTATCTGGTTGATATAGATGATGATCTGTCTGTCTATCTCCATCAGCGCATGATAAGCTTCCACAAAGTCGTGTTCCACGTCGCTGCACGTCTTGGCCATGTGGGGATCGTTGGCCATGAGGAAGAAAGCCTGTTCGTTGTCGATCAGTTTCTCACACTCCTGTATCATCGCTCGGATGCTATGGCTCTTCTCGTCCATATTCTGCAGCTTCTTTTTCTTGATGACGTAGTTGGGCTCTTGCTTGTAGGCATTGTCCATATTGCGTTTCAAGTCCACGACATTCTTCAGGGTTCTGAATCCTGTCTTTTTCAGCAGTTGCCGCACGCTGTCTTGGTAGCCGGTCTTTCGGTTGATGTTGGTCTCTTGCAGGTAATATCCTATATACTCCTTCAGCGTATTGATACATTCCTGAACACTCAGCACGCTGATTTCCTCGTTGACGTTCAGCACCTCCTCGAAAAAGTTGAGGTAGTCGCTCTCGATCTCTACCGTATTGCCCGTTTCGACCAGCACTCCGTAGTCAATGAGCCTTCTGAGACGCATCTCGTTTCCCCCGACGAGCTCCAAAGCCACTCCTAACGGAAACTTCATCAGTTTTCGTTTCTCAAACATCTCGCTCAGCAAACCTTGTTCGCGCGACAATGTTTTGGTGAGTTCTTCTATCGTCCTAAAATGAGAGAGTATCTCCATGGGCCATTATGTTGTTTAAGTCTTTCCTGCGAGAGCGACTCTTGTCCATGCCTTTTGGTCTGGTGACTTCTTGTCGCCCTCACTTGCAAAGGTACGCATTTTTTTGGAACGAGGCTCGTTTGCTCATCTGTTTTGTCATCAAATGGAGCAGAGATTATCGTCCGGGCCTGTCGACAAGTGTCCTTCTTTCTTCGTGTCCCGTCGCGCTCAGGATGTTTGGTTAGTGGCCTGGAGGCTATCCACGGACAATTGTTCTCTTGCGCCTCTTATTACCAGCTTACGTCTTTCTCTTGTCTGGGCAACGTCAAAACGTCAAAACAAAGATGCCAAAACAAAAACGTTAAACGTTATAACGTTAAGACGTTAATAGGATGGCTTGGGCAGGTTAAAGAGCCAGGAAAGTGGACGGGTGTCCCCGTTTTGGGTGGGTGGATATCCTCCGTTTTCAGCACGTAGTTTCCGTAGTTGTTTCCGTAGTATCGGCAGGTGTTTCCGTAGTTGTTTCCGTAGTATTGGTAGGAGTTTCCGTAGTATCCTTGGTGTTTCTTTCCAGTTTTAGGCAAGTTTCGATTCTGTCAGGATTACTCTTTTCTTAGAGCTGTTGATATTTCTGTGGATTGTTGTGGCAGGCGTATGCGCAAGTTCGAGGTAGAACTTCCATCCAACGTAAGCGCATACCCCAGTTCGGGATAAAATAGCGATTAGTTGCATGTGAAGACAGATACGCGGG
>ERZ780198.1185-NODE-1185-length-25377-cov-2.557420_pt1 | contig 25377 bp, 18 predicted proteins | sample MGYA00510979_ERZ780198 | MGnify/ENA primary metagenome ERZ780198 (study PRJEB29588, sample SAMEA2158039) | human gut metagenome | biome: human gut; feature: human-associated habitat; material: faeces | place: Denmark | collected 2008/2010 ...
CGATTGCGACGAGGTACTCCTCTACTCAAGGAACCTTCGAGGGATGTACCAAATTAAAAACCGTAAAGCTTCCTGATACCGTTAAATACTTTTATAGTAAAACCTTCCAAGACTGCACCGCATTGGAAAAGATCAACATGCCAAAATCCACCCAGATTTTTTCACCTCAGCAATTTTCAGGATGTTCCTCTCTAAAGTCCGTGGACTTCAGAGGCACCTCCGTAACTCAGCTTTCCAAGGAGGTTTTTAAGGGCTGTACTTCTCTTACCTCCGTATATTTGGGCGAACAGGAAAATCTTTCCATTGACGCTTATGCTTTTCAGGATTGTACGAATTTGGAAACAGTGGACTGCTCTACAACAAATATTTATTCTATAGGTAATTACGCATTTTACAACTGCTCCGGGCTGACAAAGATCGATCTGTCCGGCAGCTCTATGGAAACGATAGGACAAAGTGCTTTCTCGGACTGTACCGGTCTGGAGGAAGCGATCTTACCCAAGACATTAAAAACTATAGATAATTACGCATTTTGCAACTGCTCCAAGCTGACAAAGATCGATCTGTCTGACAGCTCTCTCGAAACGATAGGGCAAAGTGTTTTCAGAAACTGTACCGGTCTGGAGGAAGTGATCTTGCCTAAGACATTAAAAGAAATTGGCTATCTGGCATTTTCCGGAACAGTGATCAAATCCCTTGATCTGAGCAATACCGCCATCACAAAGATCGGTTATTCGAGCTGTGCCAATATGGATGTATTAAAAACGCTTTATTTACCAAACACACTCCAGGAATTTGAAGATAATGCGTTTTCGGTCAGCAAAAGCTCTTTCGACAGATTATATATCTTTTCCGATATTCCGGAAGCAGATATCCGCGCTATGGCAGATAAGGCAGATGGTGTCTGGTCCGGCCGCTTTATCAGTTTTCCAAAGGGAACTTACACCATCACCTACGATGGAAACGGGGCAACTGCAGGCACTATGGACGTACAGACATGTATGATCGATGACTATCCTTTCGACCTTGCCAAAAATACCTACACAAGGGACGGCTATGTTTTTACAGGCTGGAACACAAAAGCAGATGGCAGTGGCGATTCCTATAAGAACGGAGCCTCTGTCGAAGCACTGTCAGAAACAGATCAGGCTGAAATCACCTTATATGCTATGTGGAGGGATAGTTCCGAGATATCATACAATATCAAATATGTTTTGGTCAAAAACAATGCAACAAATGATAATCCGAACACATACACCAATAAGTCTGATACCATCAAATTAAACGATCCTGTTCTGGAGGGATATACTTTCCTCGGCTGGTTCTCTGACAAAGAGTGCACACAGCAGGTTACAGAGATTACGGCAGGAAGTACGGGTGATATCACCCTCTACGCACTCTGGGAAGAGAACGATACCTGTGAACACGAGTGGATCCAAGCGGAAGTTATCGAACGGGCAACCTGTTCCCGGGAAGGAACCGCAACCCGCGTCTGCACAAAATGTCACAAGAGCGAAGTAATAACTCTTCCGATCGATCCTGACTACCATTTCAGCAAAGAGGTGGTAAATAAAAAAGATGCTACAACAACCGAAGAAGGATACACCGGCGATACGATCTGCTCGGCATGTAAGAAGGTTCTCCAGCAGGGAGAAGTCATTCCAAAGAAGGGAACTGCATCGGAGACACCGGCTGCATCCAATAAGCCTGACACTTCTAATACACCGGCTGCTTCCAATAAACCCGGCACTTCCAACACTCTGGCTGCTTCCAATGCACCGGCAGCCACAAAGAAGCCATCTTCCTCCAATACACCATCCGCAACAAAGAAGCCGTCTGCTTCCTCTGGTACACAGGATGCTTCCTCAGAGACTTCCACCAAAGCGTCTGCTCCAAAAGCCGTCAAGGGACTTCGTATTGTAAACCAAAAGCCGTTAAAGCTTATCATCACCTGGTTGCCGGAGACCACGGTCAAGGGATATGAAGTGCAGTACGCAATGGACAAGAAATTTACCAGGTCCTTAAAGAAAAAGACAGTAAAAACCACTTATTGTACTGTAAAAAAAGTAAAGCGATCCAAAACCTATTTCGTCCGCGTCCGTGCTTATAAGCTTCAGGGAACGAAAAAGATCTACAGCAAGTGGACGAAGGTTAAAAAGATTAAAGTGAAGAAATAAACAACACATCAAGTCACCAAAAGGTGGTCGAATATGAATGTGTCCCAAATTTGGGATATATCATATCCGGCCACCTTATTTAAATCAATAGAATACTTTTCTCATATCCTGTCAAGCAAATTATTCTCTGTATAATATTTCCATTTAAAACGCCTTTTCATACAATGCCAGCACATCCTTTTTCGTCGTGCTTCGTGGATTCACAGCGATATTTCCGCTCTTCATGGCGTCGTCTGCCATAGCATCAAATTTATCTTTTGTAACACCTGCTTCCTCCAGACCGGCCGGAATTCCCAGTGCTTCGTTCAGGTTCAATAATTCATCCACCAGCATATCGGCAGTAAACTCTTCCGGCGCAGCCGGCAGCTCGGCAATATAATTATAAATATTGAGATACTTTCCTTTATCTGCAAGCATATTATACTCCACTATCGTAGGAAGCAAAATTGCATTAGCAACGCCATGAGGTACATTAAAGTATGCACTGACCGGATGGCTCATGGCATGAACATCTCCGAGTCGTGCCCACGAAAAAGCAATCCCTGCAAACAAGCTGCCCACCAGCATATTTTCCGCCGCTTCAATGTCTCCACGGTTTGCTGCATAGCAACGGATATTGGCACCGATCAGCTCCAGTGCCTTCTCCGCCATAGCATCAGAAAACGGGGAAGCTGCTGTAGAAATGTATGCCTCCAGTGCATGCACCAGGGCATCAATACCACAGGCTGCCGCCACTGATGCAGGGGCCGTCGTCAGAAGCTCCGCATCAAGGATTGCATAGGACGGGATCAGCTTATAGCTAAACACGGTCAGCTTATAATTCCGGCTGTGATCGGTAATGACAGAAAATGCAGTTACCTCTGAGCCGGTTCCCGCCGTCGTCGGTACAGCGATCAATGGAATAATATCTCCCGGCACCTTGTCAGCCCCCTCATACTCCGTAATGCTTCCGCCATATCTGGCAACGACACCGACTGCTTTCGCCACATCCATCGGCGAACCGCCACCCAGTGCCACGATAAAATCAGCACCGCTTTCTTTATATGCGGCGGACGCCTTATCTACTGTCTCTACCGAAGGATTTCCCTCGGTCTCTGTAAAAACACTGCTCTCAATTCCTTTTGCTTTCAGGGCATCCACACAGGACTGTACAATACCCATTTTATTCAGATGAGGACCGGAAATAATAAACGCCTTTTTACCACCTGATTTTTCTGCAACTTCGGGGAGCTTTGCAAGACTTCCCCTGCCCACGATAATGTTCTGTGGTACCGAAAAAGTAAATTCGTTCATGATATTTATCCTTCCTTTGTTTGTAATATCTGCATCTCTACAACAACGAACCTATATATTCTCTCTCCAATACGGAGTTGATGGCTGCGTCGATCGCCGCATCCAGAGCAGCATTGATCTCTTCGTCGCTGGACTGCAGCGCTGCGGCATCCTCGTCCGAGATGACCTCTACCAGCGAGCCAAAATCCTCCTTGTATTTGAGCTTACATACCACAAAGAAGATGGCTCCCAGAACACACCAGCCGCCGGCCATTGCCCATTCCTGCCATACCAGAGCCGCACCGGAGTTCGGAATCATATACATTACGATCATAAATCCGGACATGATCACCGCCATGGCTCCGACAAATTTATACGGTCCCACCTTATAAGGTCTTGGCATATCCGGTTCCTTTTTCCGCAAGATCAGAAAGGAGATGGATACCATACAGTATGCCAGACAGCATCCAAAGTTACCGGCATCACTGATCCATACCAGCATCCGGCGGCCTGCCAGAGGCGCCAGACAGGACAACAGACCAATAAGATATAAAGAATTGATCGGTGTTTTATACTTCGGATGAAGCTTTGCAAATACCTTTGGGATCATATAAGACTCTGCCATGGAATACATCGCACGGCTTCCGCCGATCATAAAGGAGTTCCAGCTTGTAACGATACCACACATACCGCCGACGATCAGTACCTTTGACATAACCGAGCTGTTAAATGCCTTTGCCATGGCATCTGCTGTCACCAGTCCGGAACCACTCATGGCATTTTCGATCTCCGTATGATTTAATACATAGCCCACTGCCAGGATAACCAGCGCATAGAAGGTCACCGCCATGACAATGGAAAAAAGCATCATTGTTCCAATCTTTTTCAAAGGAACATTGATCTCCTCTGCCGCCTGCGGGATTACATCAAAACCAATAAAGAAAAACGGAGTTGTTACTGCCACAGCGATCACAGCCTTAAAAGAGGTTAGCTTGTCTCCTCCCATAAAAAGCTGGCCATCCAGATTGGAGGTATCTCCTGTTACCACAGATGCCACGATCAACAGAATACCCACACCTCCAATAATAACCGTGAGAACCGTCTGCAGGACAGCCGCTGTCTTTGCCCCACGGATATTGATATAAGTGATCAGCAAAGACATGATGATCGCCACCGCAAGCCAGGAAGCGTAAATATCAAACCCTGCCACAGAATAAAGATATCCCTTCAAAAAGCCGGGATAAATATATGTAATGATCGTAGGAAGCGCACATGCCTCAAAGCACACAACACTGACATATCCCAGCACGATCGCCCAGGTACATATAAAGGATCCCACCGGTCCCATAGCCCTGTGGCTGAACACGTGCTCGCCGCCACACTGTGGCATCGCTGCAGTCAGCTCCGCATAGGTCAGGCCAATAAAGAAGATCATCACACCGCCAATGGCAAATCCAAGAGCTGCTCCCAGCACACCGCCTTTTGTGATCCAGTCGCCGCTGGAAACCACCCAGCCCCAGCCGATCATCGCTCCAAATGCGATCACCAGAATATCCCAGGCACTAAATACCTTATCAAACTCCGAAGTCTTTTTATTCTCCATGAGTCCCCGCCTCCTTTGCCAGATATTTCTTCACAAATTCCTCAATATACTCTGCCGTTCCTTCAATGCCAAGAACACTGCTGTCAATGAGCATATGACGATTGTGACGGGCCCCTCGGTTGGATCCGGTCATCTGCTTGTAACGGGCATGAAGCATCTGATCATTTTCCCGGATCAGTTCCTTCGCTTTTTCCTCGTCTACCTTCAGCTCTTTCATGACATTGCTGACACGAACCTCATCCGGTGCATAGATAAATACATTGACACACCGTGGGTTGTTCCGCAGGATATAATCGCTGCATCGTCCGATAATAACACATGATGAACGGGCCGCCAGCTTCTTAACGACCTCTTTCTGAATATAAACAACACGGTCTGTCAGGTTTTTATATTTCGGGAGACCTGCCGGTCCGGACGCATTTTCTCTTTTTCCTTTTATGTCCTTTCCGGCATCGGCCATTTTCATCAGATCATGGGAAACTCCCGTCTCCTCTATAATTTTATCAATCAACGTACGGTCATAATAAGCAATTTCAAGATTCCTTGCCAGAGCCCTTCCTACAGCAGATCCTCCGCAGCCATACTCACAACCGACTGTAACCACATACTGTTCCAATTTTACTACCTCCCGGCTTAATCGGCTAATTCTTCAACAGACTCCTTAATGATCTCGTAAGCCTTGTCGCAATCCTCTTCCGTCAGGATCAGTGGCGGCACCATACGAATGATATGTGCTCCGATGGCTGTGATCAGAAGCTTCTTATCAAAACATTTATGCTTTACATCTACACCGCTGATGGTATCATCGAACTCTACGCCAACCAAAAGTCCCTGTCCACGCACTTCTTTTACATTTGGAAGGGTTTTCAGCTTGTCCATAAAGTAAGCTCCCATTTTCTTGGCATTGCCTGCCAGATCACGGTCAAGAAGCTCTCCGATCTGCGCCAGAGAAGCGGCACAGGCTACCGGATGACCACCATATGTTGTACCGTGTGAGCCCGGAGTAAATGCCTTAGCTACTTCAGCCGTTGCGCAGATGGCACCGATCGGCATTCCACCACCCATTGCCTTTGCCATAGAAACGATATCCGGCTTTACACCATAGTTCATATAGGACATAACAGCACCGGTTCTGCACCATCCGGTCTGAACCTCATCCAACAGCAGAAGAATTCCTTTCTCATCACAGAGCTTACGAAGTCCTGTCATAAATTCCTTCGTTGCCGGGTTTACACCACCCTCGCCCTGTACCGGCTCGATCATAATACCAATCGTATCGTCCGTTACCGCAGCCTTGAAGGACTCCAGATCATTGTAGTCAGCATACGTAAATCCCGGTGTCATATTACCAAAGCCGACCTGACACGCATTGTCCGGCTGGCCGGTTGCACTCATAGCACCAAAGGTACGTCCGTGGAAGGACATCTTTGCGGTTACGATATTATATTTATTTGGACCATATTTCTCGACGCCATATTTTCTCGCCATCTTGATCATTGCTTCATTTGCCTCGGTACCGGAGTTCTGGAAGAAAATCTTGTCCATTCCGATCGTGGTACAGATCTTTTCTGCCAGCAGAGCCTGTGGCACCGTATAAGGATAATTGAAAGTATGAATAATATCCTTTGCCTGATCCTGAATCGCTGCAACAACCTTTTCATTACAGTTACCGGCACTGTTTACGGCAATACCTGCATAAAAATCAAGGTAAGGTGTCCCGTTTTCGTCATACATATACATATCCTTTGCCGTCTCTGCAATAAAATCAAAACGCTCATATGTCTCGATCATATATTTATTTACTTTTTCCTTCAGCTGCTCCTTGGTAAGTCCTGTGTCCTTTAATTTCATAATAAATTCCTCCTTTGAGAATACAAAAAAAGCGTCGGGTTTCAAAAATTGAAAACCACAACGCCTTTGTTGCATGTATGATATGTGATAAAGTTTGTTTGATGTCGTACATCTGATGTCCTTTATATTGGACACCATTAAAATACCACGATGCCTGTGTCTTGTCAATAGCAATGTATAAAAAAGTTTGGTTTATTTTCTTTTGTGCATTATATTGTACAATATGTACTCTCAAGGTGTCATATCTTACCCAACAGGGTGAGATCACGATAGCGGAGAAAAAAGCCAGAACTCCTTAATACACCACAAAGAACGTCATAAACCGCACTTTCTCCTCTCCACGGTTGCGATACCAGTGTGGCTGATCCGATTCGAAACGAAAGGCATCTGCCTTCGTGATCACATGCTCTCCGTCCGCAAGCTCCACCACCAGCTCACCATCCATCACCGTGACATACTCTCTGGTCCGCTCTCCATGGCTGCCGCTGCTGTAAACACCCCCCGGCAGGATATCGATCCGGTAAATCTCCACAGTATTATTATCCTCAATCGGAAAGCAGTTCCATACCCGGTACTGCCCCGGAATTTCCTTGATGGGAATGGTCTCCTCCACCCTCACCAGATACGCATCCAGGGGCGGCGTCTGGATCAGCTCATCAAAGCTTAACCGGAGACCGCTGACGATCTTGCCCAACACGCCGATAGATGGATTTGCCGTCCCCCGCTCGATCTGTGCCAGCATGCTTTTGCTGACCCCTGTCTGCTCTGCCACCACATCCAGACTCATACCTTTTGAGGTGCGGACCCTTTTTAAATTAACTGCGATATTATGTGATAAATAATCCATAATGCTGTCCCTTCCTTTCTGTGCCTATACGCAGCACCCCCGCCATGCATCTGTCTTTTAAACCGGCAATCTACTGATACAGATCGTCCAGCGTAAACAGGCATACCTCATTCCGGTCAATCTCATCAAACCATTTCGTATATCCACTCAGCGAAAAGAATAAATATCTGGTTATGCGATACTTTGCCGGAATCGCTTTACTTCTTCTGACCAGAGTTTCATAAATGGATCTGTCAATCTTTTCGTTTTTAAACTTGCATTCTCCCACAACCATCACCTTATCTATGGCGGACAGACCTACCACATCAATATCCGCCTGCCGGGTTGTTTTACCTCCCTGCTCATCCACAAGCACTTCCATCCCCCACCAGGTTCCGGTCTCTGTCAGAAAGCAGTTAAATTTCCCTGCGATTCCTTCTTTGAGTGTATAATATTGGCACATTTCTATGACACTACACGCCTTTGGAATAAATTCATACCAAAATTTAAACATGGAATCCTTTAAAACATATTTTGTCTTTCTTTTATTTTTTTCTTCTGTAATACAGCGTCTTTTTTCCACAAGCCCTACACTGATCAGCTTATTTAAAGAATATAATATCCGAAAATTCCTGCATCAGGAAGTTTCGTGTCTCATCATACAGATATCCATCGGTCCGGAAAAAAAGCTTCTTAATATTTTCATCTAAGCTCTTCTCCGGATCGATCATAGAAAGATATTTTGCAACACCACCTGTTACACCGTAACAGATGGCCTTCTCCTCATTTGTATAAGATGGCACAAATAATGCAGACTCCAGATAATCAAATGCATCCAATTTGATCTGGGAATCCCGCCGTCCAAACAACGGACTTTTCTCAATGAGCACCTTATCCTCCATAAAGCTGAGTGCCGAACCGCAAAGAATAATATATAGATTCTTGTCAGCCCATTCATTATCAATGTACTTTTTGCTTTTTTATTCAAATTGATTTAATTCAAACCAATTTTAATCAAATCGGTTTGAATTAAATTTTACTCTCCTACAAATCCCCTGTCAAACAGAAAAACCCCCGGAGGACTCATAACCCCTCGCTTGCACCAACTGCGAAAACAGAATTTCCGGCTTATTCAGGGCATAATTTGAGCGCATATCGAAACAATTCGATATGCGCCCTTAAAAAGGTTTACTATATTATGTCCATATTATCTGTGAAAATTGCAGACTGACGGACATTTAACTTTCTGAATCATACAAAAATCCATTGATATATATTTCATAAGAAGCAAAGTCGATATGCTCATCACCATTCTCATCATATGGAATATACATATAATCGCTGACAGTTTCTCCTGCCTTCGGAGTCTCATATGACCAACATACATCAATTACATTTCCCCGTGCATCCTTATACAAGCAAACCAATTCTATACGTGCTTCTTTCGAATCATTATTCTTGATTTCATAATCAATCTGACTGTCTCCATATTCATCAACCGTTTTCCGACTGGTTACTGTAATTTTGGATGTTAAAGGGGAGCAAAACTCCTCTGTATATGTCTGATCTACCTTGATACTAATCTCACTCTTTGACAGATCTATTTTGTCTTTATTCTCACTAGAAGGAGATATCAGGTTATAATACAATCCGTTCTTTTCCAGGAAATATCCATCTGAAGATGATTGATCCGTATGTATCTCACCGTAGTCATCATATGTCAATGCATTTCCCTGTGCATCCTTCCATACAACTGTCACTTTAAAATAATTTACTGTGACATCATTATTATTGACCAATTTCAGCAGTATCTGACCCGTTGACAATTTCTGAAGACTTGCCTTCATATTACTTGCAAGCGCTTCATTATCCGCATCTGCCGATCCCGGTGTAACAACCGGAATATCCGGTGTATAACTTTCTTCCGGCCGGGATGGATTCTCCGGTGCCGCTGTCTGCTCCGGTTCTTTTGTATCCTTCGGTGCCGCCGTCTGCTCCGGTTTCTTTGTATCTTTCGGCTCCGCTGTCTGCTCCGGTTCCTTTGTGTCCTCCGGCAGCTCCGGCTCTACTGCTGCAGCGGCACGGTCATAGATCTCTACCTTTGTGATCGTATCATCATTTCCGAACAGGCCAACGTACTCATATCTCAGGAATTCTTTGGTCAGAGCTACTTCCTCTCCACTTGGACATTTCAGCTCATCATGCCAGTTATAAGCGGATGCAGCACCACCGTTTTCCAATGTCACACGGATGACAGGATCTGTCATTCCCTTAATGATCTGTGACAGCTCATTGGATGCTCCAATAAAATTGTCACTGTATTTGTTCATAAGCTCAAGACCACACTTATAGCTGCCGATCCTTACCTTGATGTTTGTGAGACTCTCATTCACGGAGTTGGATCCGCCGTCTCCCTGCTCGTGATCCCTGGATGATGGATAGGTATCCGGCCCTCCCCATCCTGTTATGCTTCCGACAAACTGATAAACCACTCTCGGCTTAACCGGTGACGCTGTATCGTTCGGCTTCTCTGTCTTGACCGGTGCCTTTGTCACTTCCGGCTTCTCTGTCTTAACCGGGGTCTCTGTCTTAACCGGGGCTTTTGTCTCCTCCGGCTTCTCTGTCTTAACCGGGGCTTTTGTCTCCTCCGGCTTCTCTGTCTTAACCGGGGTCTTTGTCTCCTCCGGCTCCTCTGTCTTAGCCGGTGCTTTTGTCTCCTCCGGCTCCTCTGTCTTAACCGGTGTCTTTGTCACTTCCGGTGCGTCCGTCTTTCCCGGTACATTTGTTCCATATGGCCTGCCGGTTCCTGCCGGATTCTTTGTGTTGGACGGAGCATTTGTCTTTCTTACCGGTGCCGTCGCTGCCGGTGCCTTTGTGACAGTCGGTGTCTTTGTCTGTGTTACAGGCCAGAATTCCTCCGGCTCTGTTGTTTTTCCTTTAACTGTTACTCTACATGAATATTTCTTTTTCTTAATCTTGGCTGTTATTTTCGCTTTTCCCACGCTCACAGCCATAACCTTACCGGTACTGCTCACCATGGCAACGCTTTCATTGCTGGATGACCACTTTGCCTTTTTGCCGGTACCCTTAAGCTTCAGCTTCACGCTTTTACCTACAGTCAATGTCACCTTTTTCTTGTTCAGTTTAATTTTGGCTTTTGCCTCGCCTTTCATAGGAGCCCCTCCAACAACACCGGTCAACGCCAGCACCATACTGAGAGTCACTGCGATTGCCTTATAACCCTTCTTCATAAATAGTTCCTCCTTATGTTTTCCTATCATAAAACAAGCTGCAAATATAGTGTATCACACACATGGTTTTATTTTCTTTCCGTTTTTTTCACTTTTTCCGCCTTGCATTTTCTCCCGCCATCATATAATATATTCTTTGCCGAACAAACATTCTGTAATCTGTTTAAGAATGTTGTGAAACTTAACTTTCACACGGTGACTTTGTTCCTGCAGTCCAAATTTTAAGGACTCGGAAAGGATTAAAATTTATTATGAGACATAAGCGATTGACTTTATATATATTCCTGTGGGGTATGCTGGCGGCACTGGTTCCTGTGGGACTTGTATTTCTCTTTCTGGGAGCACCGCGGGATTTTTTTGCCCCGGCAGTCTGCGTAGGACTTCTTTTTATGATCTTCTGCCTTTGCAAGATCCACTCTCTGTTTCGTTCCCGGAGCCGCTATATTCGCGGGGACTGGTCACTGACCGATCTGGACGATATCTCCGGTGCGGATTTTGAAGCTCTGACCTGCGACATTCTTGCCTCCAACGGTTTTGAGCTGGCAGAGAACACGAAGGCAAGCGGCGATTTCGGCGTAGATGTTCTTGCTTACCGGGACGGAATTTCCTTTGCGATCCAGTGCAAGCGATACAACTACGACGTGGGCATCGAAGCTGTCCAGCAGGTATATGCGGGACGCGCATTTTATGAATGTCATGTCGCGATGGTTCTGACCAATCAATATTTTACCCCTGCCGCCCGTAAGCTGGCAGACAAGATCGGGGTTGTTCTCTGGGATCGTGATATGCTGGAGAAGATGCTATAGGAAAGGAGGGATCCCGTGCACTGCGTTAAAATTTCTGTGCGTAATCTCGTAGAGTTTATTCTGCGAAGCGGCGATATTGTTGCGTCCGAAAGTGGTCTGGCGGATCCCGACGCCATGCAGGAGGGTACCCGGATCCACAAAAAGCTTCAGAAACGCATGGGCTCCACCTATCTGGCCGAGGTTCCCTTAGACATTACCGTACCTGTAACCTATGATGGGGTTTCCCTTGAAATTACTGTGGAGGGGCGCGCCGACGGCATTTTCCCGGCAAAGGACGGAAGTGGCATGACCATTGACGAGATCAAGGGAATTTACCGTCATGTCTCCCGTCTGAAGGAACCGGTTCTGGTCCACAAGGCACAAGCCATGTGCTACGGCTATATCTACGCAAAGAAAAACAAGCTCAAGAATATCGGTATCCGGATGACCTACTGCCATATTCCCACAGAGGAGGTGCGCATCTTTGAGGAACGCATTTCCTTCCGGAAGATTGAGAACTGGTTTCTGGATCTGGTACAGGAGTATGCCAAATGGGCTGCCTGGGAGATCAAATGGCAGGAGGAGCGCAACCGCACGATCCGGAGCTTACGCTTTCCCTTTGATTACCGGGAGGGACAGCAAACTCTCGTGAAGGGTGTTTATCAAAGTATTCTTCGGAAGAAACGTCTCTACATCGAAGCACCTACCGGAGTAGGTAAAACTATCTCCACTGTGTTTCCTGCCGTCAAATCCATTGGCGAGGGAATCACCGAAAAAATCTTTTATCTTACTGCCAAGACCATTACCCGGACCGTTGCCCAGGAGTCCTTTACTCTCCTTGCGGCACAGGGCATGCGGCTCAAATTTATCACATTGACCGCCAAAGAAAAAATCTGCATTTTAGATAAGCCCCAGTGCAACCCTCAGGCATGCCCCAGAGCTTTGGGTCATTTCGACCGGGTCAATGATGCCGTGTATGATCTGTTGACCCAGGAGGATTCCATCTCCCGTGATATGATCCTCTCCTATGCTGAGAAGCATAATGTCTGTCCCTTTGAAATGAGCCTGGATGTGAGTACATGGTGCGATGCCATCATCGGTGACTACAATTACGCCTTTGATCCCACGGCATGCCTGAAACGTTTCTTTGCCCAGGAGACAGAAAATCCCTATATATTCCTGATCGACGAGGCACACAATCTGGTGGACCGCGCCCGTGAAATGTACTCTTCTACGCTGATCAAGGAGGATTTTCTCAAGATCAAAAAGATCATGACCACTCACTCCCGCAAAATTGCCCGCAGTCTGGAACGCTGTAACAAAGAGCTTCTGGAGTTAAAACGGGAATGCGAAGAACGAAAAATTTATGATTCCATTGAGATTGAACCATTTGTAATGAAGGCGCTGCGCCTCTCCTCCCTGTTAGAAGAATATCTTCACAGCCGGACGGACTCCGGAGATTATACAGCACTCCCCGACATTACACCGGGGGATCCGGCTGCGCTGCCTCTGGACAGTGATTCCAGAGAGGATGTTCTGGCATTTTATTTTGAGCTGCGCTTTTTTCTGTCCATTTACGAAACATTAGATGAAAAATATATTATTTACGGGGACTACGATCCTGCCGGAGCATTTTATCTCCATCTGCAGTGTATGGACCCCTCCGGCAATCTGGACAGTTACCTGAAACGGGGACGCTGCGCCGTCTTTTTTTCGGCAACCCTGCTTCCGGTACAGTACTACCGGGATCAGCTGGCAGGACGGGAGGATGACTATGCCATTTACGCTCCCTCCCCGTTTTCCTCCTCCAACCGCCTTCTGATGATCGCAAGGGACGTAAGCACGAAATATACCCGACGCACCCCGGCAGAATATCAGCGCATCAGCGATTATATTTTACGTTTCATCCAGGCAAAAACGGGAAATTATCTGATCTTTTTTCCTTCTTACCGTATGCTGGAGGACATCCGGAGTTATATCGAAAGCTCCTCCTACTGTCAGGAATGTGTCAATGTTTATGTTCAGGAAACTTCCATGAGTGAAACGGAACGGGAGGAGTTCCTGTCCCATTTTGAGGACACACCGACAAAAACCACCATCGGTCTGTGTGTAATGGGCGGAATCTTCGGCGAAGGGATCGATCTTAAGGACAGCCGGCTGATCGGTGCAGTGATCGCAGGAACCGGGCTGCCTATGGTATGTACACAAAATGAACTTTTCCGGAATTATTTTGACGAAAAAAAGGGTACCGGCTTTAACTACGCGTACCAGTACCCGGGTATGAATAAAGTCCTGCAGGCCGCCGGTCGTGTGATCCGTACCGATTCTGACCGGGGTGCCATCCTTTTGCTGGATGAACGCTTCCTGCAAAACAGTTATCAGTCCTTATTTCCAAGAGAATGGTTCCCTTATGATGTCGTCACCGCAGACTCTATGGGAAAATATCTGTCCGATTTTTGGGATAGATAGTCAGTTTTCCTCATATGTCTGTCCAAAAATATCTCCCCGGATCACATAGATATCTGTCAGATCATCGGGACGCACCGCCATATAATCTCCCTTTCGGCCAAGGAAATATTCATGGCTTTTCCCCACCGGGAAAATCTTTGTTCGTTTTTCCAGACGGCGGGCATAAATTCCGGCCTCCTGCTTCGGATAACATAAACGGGCATACTCATCAATGCTGATAAAGTCCTGCTCCGGCAGCTTCTGAAGCTCCGGCCAGAAGTCCATCATCTGCGTAAATACATCCAGCGGCTCATTGGTAGTTTCATAGCTGTTTTCAAACTTCTGACGCTCAATATCGTAAATCTCGCCCTTACAGCCAATCATAATATATGTATCCTCTGCCGCTGTAATCTCCAGCCCGGACTCATTTTCCAATGAACGGATCCACAAGGTTGTTCCCGCCGGAGACACGTCCGTTGTTTTGACGTAAGCCCACGCCACCCGTTTCTTACGATAATATTCAAATGACTTAATTTCCTCTGTATGGGCTTCCCCATACTCCCTCGCATCGATCCAATCACAGTCCCGAAAATAGGACTCTGCCTGATTCATCAGATATTCAATGGTTTTCTCCGTCCCCTGTGCTTCCATCTGCAGCTTGAGTATCACCGAAGATACCCGTACACTGGCACAGGACACATCTCCCCGGATCAGCCCAAAGTCCGGCATCAGATAATCCAGAAATTCCAGCGGACGCACCCGTTTTGTATCACTCAAAAACAGCAGACATTTCTCCTCATGTTCTCCCCACAAAAGCAGCAGAAAATGATTGCCCGATGCACGGAGCATATCCAGCTTTTCCTGCAGCCATCCATTATCCCACACCGCATTCTCCTGTTCCGTTTCCGAATGCTTCAAGAACTGCCTGCTCCTCCGAAATCTGTGCCGCCACCAGCTTCTCATCCTGATCCCTGCAACAGATCTCCGCCTGTGGAAGCATATGATGTCCCATATCCGGTACATACTTCCATTTTGTGTTTTTCTCTTCTCCCATTACTCCTCCTGTTTCTCCCATATCTGCCCTGCAAAACTGCGAAAGCTTCGGTTTACATGGGTAAAGCGTAAGGTAAGGAATCCATCCTTAATCTCAACAATCTTAGCATAAATCTCCGTAAATAATGCCCTGCCGTCATCCCCGGCGGCAAATATTTCCACATCCATCCCTATCCGTAGATCATATTCCTCTTTTTCGTCCATCTGTACCACAGCACGCTTGTACGAAAAACGGCACAGTCTTCCGGTGACACAGATATCCTGTATCAGTTTACCTTCAATGGGATACATATTAAACAGCACCCATCTGTCTACCAAATGAAGTACATCATTTCTCTGTTCCCTGATCTGGCAATTATAACTGCCCCGGATGGACCGGATCTCACACACCGTAATAGGATACTGCATTCCCTTTGCCTGAATCTCCTGCTGGGAGGAAATCTCCACCGGTGCATTAATATGGCTCAGACAATCTCTGGATGCCAAAACCTGCCCGCCTACACTAAAGCTTTCGATCCGGGAACATTCATTGACCACGCTGCCGATCACATTGTACCTCATCAGCTGCTCGGAACCCACATTCCCGATAAATGCCTCTCCCCGGTGAATGGCAATTCCAATTTCCATCAGTGGATATCCGTTCCGGGTGCAGTATTCATTGACCTGTTCCATATTGTTCTGCATCTTGATCGCTGCCGCAATGGCATTTTCCGTCTGATGCTCCGAAGCGATCGGTGCTCCAAAGACCGCCAGGATCGAATCTCCCAGATACTCGATCACCGTCCCTTTATGCTCCGTCAGTGCCGGAAGCATACATTGAAAAAAGTAATTCAACACATCCGTGACCTTCTCCGGCGACAATCCCTCGGAAATAGAGGTAAATCCTCTGAGATCCGCCATCATAACTGTCAGCTCCCGCTTTTTGCCACCGATAGCGGCCCCCTCCGGATGCTCCAGGATCTCATTGAAAATATCATCGGAAAAGTACTGCCCAAATACCTGACGAAGCAGACTGTTCCTTGCTTCCAACTGGCGGTTCAGCTTTACGATCTCCTCCTGTTCCCGCAGGTGGTTTGCCTGTTGTACCAAAAGCTTTTCGTAATTTTTCGTCACATCATGCTGCCATGCCGTCTGCTCAATACGCATGATCCCTTCTCTGGAAAACGGTTTATGTAAAACTACTGTCGCTCCCCATGAATAGCACTCCCGATCAAGCTGCTTTGTTCTCGCCTCTGTCATAAAAAATAACGGAACACCCGCCAGATCCTTCTGCTTTTTAATATAGGATACTGTAGCAAAGTCCTCTTTTTGGGACATACCATAATCCACCACAATCAAGGACGGTGCTTCTCTCCATTCCTGACTTGCCTTTTCCACAAGCCGCCTCTCCTCTATGGATCTTTGTACCGCCTCCAGAGACAGCTTGCAGACTGCTCTCATGCCACCCGTGGAATTAATCCTGCGCTGGGCTTCTATCATTTCCTGACGGTCATTGCCGATCACCCATATATTTCTCCCCATATAATCCTCATTTCTACCATCAAAGCTATTTATCTTTCCTCAAGCAAATAGCAGTTATCGACGTCTGGAGGAATGCCAACCTCCCGTTCCGGAAGAAGAGCTTCCTGTCCGGATTCCAATTTCTTTACACCGGTCACATAAAGTACCTGTCCGGATCGATGCTCCGCAGCGCACACATGAAAGCCTTGCGGTCTCCATCTTCGGTATCTCCAGATACTCCTGCGAGATCAGCTGTTCGATCACCTTCCGGGGTACACCGGTCTCCCGTTCGATCACAAACGCCGGCTTTGCCCCGTTTCTTTGAAGAAAATTGCGTACCGTCCGGAGATAATCATAATTTTCTTTGCCACATTCTTTACAACGGTATACTCCCTGAGAGATTTTCTCCAGCTTCCCGCCACAATATTTACACTCTGTGGGAATGCCGCTTGATCCCAGAAATGAAGATCTTTTTTTTCGGATTCCCGTTGTACTGTGCTGTTTTGGGTCCGGCTTCTCCTTCGGCTCCGATTTGGTCACATTCTCTGTTTTTGATGTTTCCTGTTCCTTGGGCGGCTCCGGCTTTGCGCTATGCTGTTCTGAACCTTTCCCTGCCTGTCTATCCTTGTTCTGTCCGCTATTTGGTACAGTTATATTTCCTGCAACCTCCTTCGGTCCCATCAAAAGTGATCTGAGACGATGCTTCAATTCCTCGATTGCTTCCTTCGGCCGGTTGGCACAACGAATCGTCTGCACATTATTCAGATAAAACCGGAACATATCTGTCATTACGCTGTCATCAATCTGAAACGGCACAATAGTTTTCCGGTAATAAATGGCACTGTCAATCTCCTTTTCCACCCAGATTGACTGCTGGGATGCCTGGGAAAGAACCAGCAAAAATATCTCGCAATCCCGGATCGCTTTTGGAATCTCTCTGGCATAATTCGAACCCGCCGGTATCATATCCGGTGCGATCCAATATGAAATCCCCATTTTCTCCAGCATCTGTGTCATTTTTTTTATGTATCGCTCATCCTTTGAGCTGTAACTGATAAAAACGGATTTTCCCATACCCAATCTATCCCCCTACATCAGATTTCGTCAACCGCTACCCGGTTGCGTCCAGCCGTTTTGGCTTCATAAAGCTTCTCATCCACACCCTTTACATTCTCCTCCGGTGACAAATGGGAATCCAGTGCCTTCACACCAAAGGACATAGTCACGCGGATCGGCACATCTTCAAAATAACAGATGGAAGACTCTACCTTTTTGCGGACATTCTCAGCAAAAGCTGCCGCCTGGGACACGGCACACTCCTTTAAAAGGATCACAAACTCCTCGCCGCCCCAGCGGATCACCTCACCGGATGTTCCCGCCATATTTCTGAGAATAGAAGCAATGCATTTCAATACAACATCTCCTGCATTATGTCCATAGGTATCATTGACACGTTTAAAGAAATCGATGTCTGCCATCACAATGGAACAGGATTGTTTCAACAGATAAGGATGGACATTCTTTTCATAATATTCATAGTATCCCCGGCGGTTTTTCAACCCCGTCAACTGATCAAGCTGCGATTCACTGTACAAAATCTGGGACTCCAGTGTTTTGCCACAAAAAACGGCCGCCATTGCAAGTCGCTTTTCATCCCGGTCATCAAAATACCAATATCCCTGATCATCCATTTTATTGATCGCCTGATATGCCCCGATCACATCCCCCTTGGAGTTCGTCACCGGAATACAGAGAATGGATCTGGTCTGGTATCCCGTCTCTTTGTCCACCTCCTGATTAAACCGATCATCCTGATAAGGATCGTTAATCAGAATCGTCTCATTGCCGGCTATCGAGGCTCCCACGATACCGCTTCCCTCCGGAACCACGATACGGGGACTGTCAAGCGCTACCAGTGTCCAATACTCTTTCTTGGCTCTGTCCCAGTACCAGAAGGACGCTCTTTCCGAATTGGCAAGAGTACGCCCAAGTTCTGTCAAAAGCAGGATCGTAGCCCCGAAATCCTTCGTATCTACCATCTCATTCATAAAGAAAAATATCTTTTCTAATAGTTCCTCTGCATTTAATACCCGCCTATTCTCCATATAAGCCTCCTATATCTGTCAAGTATTCTAATGATATCCTTTGTGCTTCCGGCTGCGGTGTCTCGATCAGCACCGAACAGTTACTAAAATATGTATCATAATAATCAAAAAACTGGCTCCATATGATCTTGCCTGTGCCTAAAGCCAGGTGAAGATCATGCTTGAGATCATTATCGTTAATATGTATATGCTTCATATACGGTGCCAGCTGGCGGATCCAGACTGCCATCGGAAATCCATAGATCACAGCGTGGGCATAATCAAAACAGACACCGTAATTAGGAAAATCCATGAGCCTCTCTGAAATCCTCACCAGAATATCCGGGGAAGCATCAAACATATTTTCCAGATAAATCTCTATGTCCGGAAAATCGGCCAGAAGTATTTTCAGATAATCTGCCGTCATATCAATGGCCCGGATATCATATTCTCTGGAGGAAAGCATCGGATTGACATTGGTGTGAAATACCACACCCTTCACCTGCAGCTTTCTTGCAATCTCCATGCTCTGGCGCATCCGCCTCTGCGATACCTCCCGGACCAGCGGATCCTGACTGAATACCGTCACATCCAGAAATGCACCGTGCATAGTACTTCCCTCCGGAAGTCCCACTTCCAGATAAGTATCTATGATCTCCTGCTGTCTTTCCGGATCCTCTAGCAGCTCCGGATCAAAGAAATCGTTGATCTCAAATCCAACCCCATACTCTCTGCTCAGTGCCATATGCTCCCGAAGTGTCTCCACTCTGGAAACAACCAAATATTTTCCCATAACGTTCCCCATTTCTCTTGCTGCACTTTTACTTTAACCTTCTTAAGATCTCCAGAACATATGTCCAGGTTCTGCGTACACTTTCCACATTCATGGACTCTTTTGGTGTATGAATATCATCCATATCCGGACCAAAAGATACACAGTCCAGTCCCGGCAGCTTTCCGGCAAACAGGCCACATTCCACTCCGGCATGAAGTGCCTCTACCACCGGCTTCTCTCCATACTGCTCCTGATAGATCTGTATCATCAGATCCCTCAGCGGGGAATCCTGCCGGTACTCCCATGCCGGATATGCCCCGGTGCATGTAACACTTCCTCCCAAAGCCTCCATCAGACATTGTATTCTCTGTACCAGTTCTTCCTTCTCGGAGCCAATGCTGCTTCTGACAGAAAAGGAGAAGGACACCTCTTCCTGCTTCGTGATCATAATACCAAGGTTTAACGAGGTCTGCACCAGTCCCGGAATATCAAAGCTCATCCTCTGAATCCCGCCCGGCAGATTTACCAGTGCAGCGATCACCCGGTCTGTGTCCCGGCTCGTCATAGCCTTCTGTCCCGTTTTGACCCCTTGTCTTTCCCATAATATGTCAATATCCGGATCCGTTTGTCTGTACTCATTCCGGTACATCTCCCTCAAACCGTCTATGATCCTGCTGTAATCTCCCGATTCACACACAAGCTCTGCCACAGCCTCCCTCGGTATGGCATTGTCCTTCATGCCTCCATCCAGCCGAAGCAACCGGAAGTTCCCTGCCTCCTTCAACGCATAGAGTGTCCTGCCCAGCAGACGGCATGCATTACCACGCCCCTTGTCGATCTCGACACCGGAATGACCGCCCTGCAAGCCTGTTATGGTAAGTCTTATCACTTCTCCGCCCGCAGTCTCCCAGACTACCGGCAGATGCGCCTCTGTGGTAACACCCCCGGCACAGCTTACCAGCAAATGTCCCTCATCCTCCGAATCGAGATTCAGCATGATCCGCGAATGAAGATCAGAGCAGTCCATGGCTGCCGCCCCCAGCATACCAATCTCCTCGTCTACTGTGAAGACTGCCTCCAGCGGCGGATGTGGAATATCCTCTGCATCAAGGATCGCCAGAGCATACGCTACCGCAATGCCATCATCGCCACCCAGTGTCGTTCCCTCTGCAAAAATCACACCATCCTGAAGCTTCAGCCGGAGTCCCTCTGCAGCAAAATCAATATCACAGTCCGCTTCCTTCTCACAGACCATATCCATATGCCCCTGCAGCATCACCGGTGCCGACTGCTCATATCCGGGAGAAGCCGCTTTCCATATGATGACATTATTCCATTCATCCTGCCGGTATTTGAGTCCCCTCTGCACCGCAAAATCCACCAGAAAATCACTGATCCTTCCGGTGTCTGATGAACCATGGGGAATCCCGCAGATTGCCTCAAACCATCGAAAAACCTCCTGTGGTTCCAATCCTTCTAATACTGCCATACAAATTACCTCACCTTTCTAACAATACCTAAAAATGAAAGCAGCAAGAAAATAAAAAATACAATGCCTCCTGCATTTCCCAATGAAAAATTAAGCTGTATATATTGTGCTACCGTTCCTCCCCGCATCGGAATTACTGCGAGAACGGCAAGTAAAATACCAATCAGTCCCTCTCCGGCAATCATACCGGAGCTGTATAAAAGACCTCTGTCCACGCGGTCTTTTTTTAAAGCGGCTGCTTCCTCTGTGTCCGCCTTTTGGGATTCTACCAGTTTCCGGATCATTCCTCCCACAAAAATCGGAGCTGACAGATGAATCGGCAGATAAAGGCCGATGGAAACAGGTAATACCGGGAGCCCCAGGATCTCAATCACAATGGCAACAAAAACTCCGCAAAAGACAAGCCCCCAAGGTAATGTGCCACCCATCACGCCCTCTACCACCAGCTTCATCAGGGTTGCCTGCGGTGCCGGAAGCTGTGACGAATTACCAAAGCCCCATGCCGCATGAAGCAGATACATCACACCGCCAATGGTAAGTGCCGCCACAACCGCACCGATCAGCTCTCCGATCTGCTGCCACATAGGAGTGGCTCCCACGATAAAGCCTGTTTTAAGATCCTGTGACGTATCTCCTGCCATTGCAGCCACGATACAGATCACCGTCCCCACACAAATCGCAGATACCATACCGGTATACCCGGTCATTCCTGTTCCCTTCAACAGTGCCGTCGCGATCAGCAGAGTTGCGATCGCCATACCGGAGACCGGATTATTGGAGGACCCCACAAGCCCCACCATACGGCTGGACACCGTCGCAAAGAAAAATCCAAAGATGATCACCAGCATTGCCCCAAACAAACGGACCGGAACAGACGGCAGAAGCCAGATCACCACGGCGATCAGCAATACACCTGCCAGAACCGCTCCCATAGGAAGCTCCCTTGAGGTGCGCAGAGCGTCCTGCCGTTGTACTCCAATGCCCCTGACCGCCTTGGTAAAGGTCCGCAGGATCACCGGAAATGTCTTGATCAGACTGATAATACCTCCTGCCGCCACGGCTCCTGCCCCGATATACCGGATATAACTTCCCCAGATGCTCATTACGTCCATTTCGGAAATCCGGTCCACAGCAGGTGCGATCATATTATCGCCGCCAAACAGAACGATCGCCGGAATCAGTACAAACCAGCCAAGCACACCACCGGCAAACATATTTGCCGCTACCCGCTGGCCACAGATATAACCGACTCCTGCCAGCGCCGGCAGCACATCCAGACCAAACGCCGTACGGAGAGAACGAAGATTCCAATGTACCTCCGATGGAAACAGCTTCAAACCGTCTGTAATAAACTTATACAGTGCTGAAATCCCAAGCCCGGCAAAAACTACCTTTGATTTTGCACCGCCTTCTTCTCCCGCCAGAAGCACCTCCGCACATGCTGTCCCTTCCGGAAACGGCAATGCCCCGTGTTCCTCCACGATCAACGCATTGCGAAGGGGTACCATAAACAGGACACCCAACAGCCCGCCGCAGACTGCGATCGCAGCAATCTCCGTAAACGACGGCATCGCCACCTCATGGCTTTCCTCTGCCCACATAAATAACGCCGGCATGGTAAAGATGGCTCCTGCCGCCAGAGACTCTCCCGCCGACCCAATGGTCTGCACCATGTTGTTTTCCAGGATAGAATCCCTGCGAAGCAGATACCGCAAAATCCCCATGGAAATAACTGCTGCCGGAATGGACGCCGAAACCGTCATACCAACCCGCAATCCCAGATAAGCATTGGCCGCTCCAAATACGACAGCAAGAATCAGTCCCAATATCAAAGAAACTGGTGTAAATTCCGGCAGTGTTTTATCTGCCGGAATGATAGGTTTCCATTTTTCATTTTTACTCATAACAGACCTCTATTCATAATAATCATACTTCTGTTTATATTATGCTTGTCTGTCCTTCAAATTATACCACATATTTTCGTTAATGTCATTAAAATACGGCGCCGAAGCGCCGTGTAAGATAACATTGTATTTTGTTTTATAAAACCGTAGCCGGCGGGGAATCTGCCCGTTCTGCCATTCCCTGCTCTGCCACCCGTGCCGCAGAGGCATTTTGAGAAGTATCTGTCCCCGTCACTGTCGTTGTCCCGGTCACAATATCCGTTCCCGCTGCACTCTCCATACCATTCTGCTGCGCTGTATCGCTGCTCTGTCCGGACTGATCCTGCCGGAGCAGATCGATCTTTCTTTTTAAATATTCCATGTCTGCCTGCAGAAGGTCATAATTTTCAGAACGACGATGCCCGTTCTTCTCCGCTTTCGTGATCTGTTTTAATCTCTTTTTTAACTGGAGCACCTGCTGATCCAGATCCGCTTTGACTGCGGTACTGTTTTGTACATGCTCCTGCTTTTTTATATTCTCATTTTTTCGTTCTTTGCTGTGTACCGTATCGTTGTCACTCTTTTTCTGCATTTCCTCCAGCTTCAGATGAGACATCTTCCGACGTGCCGTCCGGATCATTTTATTGGCATGGTTGATCGCAATCTGCAGTTCCTCGTCCTTATACTGTCCGGACCCCGCCTTGCGTTTCAGACCGGAAAGCTCTGACTTTGCAGAAGCAAGGGCATTTCCCGCCTGGATTCTGGTTTTGGCACGCATAATTGCACCGGAAACTTTACGGTAATTATAGGTGAGTGTCTTCTTTGCATTTGCATTGGTTTTGGATATATTTTCCCTGCTTTTGCGCATGCTTTCCAGAAGACGCTCCATATACTCTATATCCGACTCAGAATATCCCTGGGTATCTGCATTTTCCGATACATCCTCCCCGTCAGTCTCCGCTTCGCTTTCTGCTGTTTGTTCCGCAGTCACAGTGCCCGTCTTCACCGGAGTTTTTTCATTTGCCCGGTTCGTCATCTGTCCCTTTTCCGGTACAGCGTCTTCCGACGCTCCTGCCCCCTGATCGGTAACGCAGCTGTCTCCCTCATAGGAATACATATTTTGCTGTTGCCTTAAGATCTGCGCTACTCTGCTTCTGCCCTCCGACACATCGTACTGCACATTCTCATCATAAATGCCTCTGCGATCCACAGCACCCTGCTTTCCATTCGCTATACCTGTTGACGCCGTACGCCTTGTTTTTTCTGCTGAAGTTCTCCGGCTTTTGGAATGTCCGGTCACTGTCGTCCTGCCCCGGCGATAGGAACCGTCCATATTCCCTGTAATCATTCCCTGTTTCATTTTCATTCTCCTTGAAAGCAAACCTTCGGTCTGCGCACACATCCATGTTCTGATACAACATATCCTTACTATAATAATCGGCAAATTTCGTGAATTCCTTTATTTTCCATAGAAAACGACATTTTTCATAAAGCAGGATAAAAGAACACAAAATAAGCGGGTTACACCTCCCGGCATAACCCACTTACAACGGTTCATTCCTTTTCCTTTATCTGACCTTAGAAAATAAACAATTTTTTATAAAGGCTTTTCTGTGCCTTTGGCACCTTCAAAACAACCTTTTTGTTCACGCCCTTAAATGCGTTTTTCTTGACTTTACCTGCCTTTAACGATTTCGTCTTGCCATTAATGCTCTTCAGCTTTGTACAATTCCTGAATGCTTCTTTTCCAATCTTCTTTACATTCTTTCCAATAACAAGCTTCGTAATCTTTGTATTGTCTCTACATGCCTTGGCAGCAATAGAGGTTATCTTATAAACCTTCCCTCCCACGGTAATGGTATCTGGTATATTTACTGTCTTGCCCTTAACAATACCGACAAATTCAGCAGTATTCTTTCCGGTAATGCGATATTTTGCATTTTTGTAAGTTACAGTAGATCCAACGGTTACAGATGTTTTTCCATCACTCGTTGAAGATGGTGCTTTTGTGGAGGTCGGCTTCTGGGTTGGTACTGCTGTAGAAGACGGCTTCTTTGATGCACCCGGCGCTGCGCTTGGATTCGCCGGCTTATCACTTGCACCCGGTGCTGCAGTTGGCACATTCGGCTTGTTGCTCTCTGACGGTGATGCTGACGGTTTCGCCGGCTTACCACTCTCTCCCGGTGCTGCGGTTGGTACATTCGGCTTATCACTCTCTCCCGGTTTCGCCGTTACATCCGGTTTTCCACTGCCTGACGGTCCGGCCGGCTTACTACTCTCTCCCGGTTTCGCCGTGGTAACTGCTCCCGGTGTTGCTGTAGTGACTGCTCCCGGTTTCGCCGTGGTAACTGCTCCCGGTGTTGCTGTAGTGACTGCTCCC
>ERZ780198.1188-NODE-1188-length-25330-cov-3.372779_pt1 | contig 25330 bp, 18 predicted proteins | sample MGYA00510979_ERZ780198 | MGnify/ENA primary metagenome ERZ780198 (study PRJEB29588, sample SAMEA2158039) | human gut metagenome | biome: human gut; feature: human-associated habitat; material: faeces | place: Denmark | collected 2008/2010 ...
TTAACGTCTTTTATCTTATATGTCAACAAGGTAGCGATATTTTGTCAAAAAAATATCGGATTGACGAATGCTTCGTTTTGGGCTATGATAGTTTGGTAAGCATCAGGAGGGCAAATCTATGGAACGTTTTAAAACATTAAAAGATCATGTCTATGAATATATTGAAGAACAAATCATGAAAGGGACGCTCCTTCCCGGAGAACGCATCAACGAAAATACGATCTGCGAGGAACTTGGAATCAGCCGCACGCCTGTCCGCGAGGCTCTGATCCAGCTCACCGCTGAAGGTGTTCTGGAAACCAAGGCTCGAAAAGGCTTTGTGATCAAAGCCGTACAAGAAAAGGAAGTCATCGAGCTTTATGCCGTGATTGGCATTCTGGATGGCTTCGCTGCACAGCTCGCATGTCCTGCTTTAACCGAAAAGGATTTTGCAGATCTTGACTTCTATGTGGAGGCAATGGATCTGGCGATCAAAACAGGAAATTTTGAGATGTACCGCAAACAACAGGCGCTTTTTCATCAATTCTATATTGACCGGTGCGGAAACAGCGTTTTGATTACTGCCCTCTCCAGAGTTAAGAGCAAATTGTTTCAAAAACCTTATCCGGATGACCCGGAAGGCAAAATGCGTGAGATTCTCTATGCCACAAATAAGGATCACCGGGAGATTGTCAAGTTGTTTCGCGCCCACGACGCGGAGGGCCTGTTTCGTTTCCTTTCGCAAGTGCATTGGACGCCGGTTTACGCGCCATATGACATCATCGTATAGCGTTGCCCCGCGAGGATTTACGCCAAAATACAAAAACCACAATTCAAACACTTTCGTGAATTGTGGTTTTTTCCTTATTTAACATGTAGGAAATATCGTGTCTGCTATTCCCGGAATCGTGACAAATACACCTTGTGAAGCGGCATTCAAACATGAGCGACATGAGTGCATAGAAATTCCGGATTTCGTCATGCGCCCTTTTATCCCTACTCCCCTAGTGTATCCGTGGATGGCTCCGTTTCCCGGGCAGCCGCGGCGGTTTCGTCCTGCTGCTCCGGCGCGGCTTCGGCCTCATGCCCGCATGCCGCGGATGACGGCTCTGGGGCTGCGTTCCGCGATGTTTCCCGCGGCATACCGCATAAGTCCGCGCCAGACATTGCTTCCGCGCCTGCCTCCGGCTCGTTCTGCGCGCGGCTCGCGGCTTTTGACTCAGACTCCGTCTCTTTGTCAGTGTCCACTGTAAAAATGTCTTCCAGCCTGCTCAGACGACGATCGATGGAAACCGTCTTACGGCAAAAGATGATCAACATCATCAGGAGCTCGAAGCAAATTCGCGCCGCGAGATTACCGAGCACCAAAAGCCCTGCCCCCATCCAAAAGAAGCCGGCATATCCGGCATCCGCAGCCAGGATCATCAGCGCGATACCAACAAAAACCAACACGCAAACTGTAATGATGTACAGAAAGCGCAGGATATTTTCCGCATAAAATCGATTAAAGTTTAAAAAATTATACACTCTTTGCCAAAATCCCTGATGTTTGCCTTCATGCTTTTTGTTCATAAACGTCGCGAAGAGCACCACACCTGCAACAATTGCGAGCACCGCCGCGCCCGCCAAAAAAAAGCCCATGTCCATAAACTGAGTCATCGGCGACTGGTAATATCCGTAGTAATCGTAAATCATAGGTTCCCCCTTATCCTTTGTTTTTTCTTCGCCGCGCCGCGTTCCCCGCCGCGAGGAAAATTCCTCCTCTCTATTTTATACAGCTTGTCGAATTATGTCAACCTTTGTTCTTTTGCATGGCAAACAATTTTCAACAAGAGAGAAACCCCTTGTTTTCAATCTTTCATGCGTTTATCCACATTGGGATCAAAAATCGTATACAATTTTTTTCACATGTCCCTGTGGATAACTTTATTCTACCAAATGCTTGAAATTTCAACACTATACAGGTCCGTCCTCTTTTGTCAAGAGCAAGTTATCCACATATTTTTTTAGGGAAAAAACTCCTTTTTTAAGCCTTGTTCGCGCTGTCAATTACTGTCACGTTTTTGTTCTTTTTCAAGCATAAAATTTCATTGACTCCCTCCCAGATCGCACGTGCTGCCTGTCGTTGATATTCCGCTGTTTTGAGGCGCTCACATTCGACATGATTCGACAAAAAACCACATTCAACCAGTACCCTCGGCCGCCGGATGCTGCGAAACAAAAGGATATCATCTTTGGGCATCGCCTCCCGCTCCCGACCGTCAAAGATGCTGGTTTCGAGGCTTTTTTGAATTGCTTCCGCATAGCGTTTACTCTGTTCACACGCGCGCGAAACATCCGTTCCCTCCGCGCGCGCTTTTGGATAAAAAACCTGCGCGCCGTATACTTTTTCATCCTGTGGGAAACTGTTCAAATGGATGGATATACCCAGCGTAACGGACTCCGCGTTCAAAATTTCTCCGCGGCGCAAAAGATCCTCCCGCTTCTTCGCGCGAATCGAGGCAGATTTTTCTGTATAGAGGCCCTCATCGACGCTTCGTGTCATAAGCACATCCGCCGGATATGCGCGAATTTCCTCCTGCAGCGCCAGCGCGATCGCCAAATTGATGTCTTTCTCGCTGATTCCGTCCGCGGATAGCGCGCCGCCGTCCATACCGCCATGCCCCGCGTCGATAACGATGAGCGGTCGCTCCGTCTGCCTTGCTATGCTTCCGACTCCGTTTTCTTTTGTGACACGCGCCGTTTCATCTCCCGCCACCATCGATACCGCAGACATTTCCGTCCGCAGGAGCAGGCGGAACGAAAGCCCCAGCAGCGCGCAGAGCCCCGCCAAAAGCAACACAGTCCAAAGCCTCCTTGCGAATTTTCTCCGTTTCATCTGTGCACCCCTTTCACCGCGCGATTTATTCATAGCTATTTATATGAGGCTGTGCTACAATAATTCTAGTAATTTCGACAATTTCGCCCCGCAGCGCCGCGCGAAGCGGAGGAAGGGGACGCGAAGCTAAAAACAGGAGGTTCTATATGCATACAAACAGATTATTCCGCGAAAACGTTTATCTCAGAGAGTGCGACGCGAGCATTCGCTCCGTTTCCACGCGTGAAGGCAAGGTGCTGATTACCCTGGACCAAACCATCTTTTTTCCGACCGGCGGAGGCCAGAGCTGCGACCTGGGCACAATCAACGATTTCGCGGTCGTCGATGTCTATGAATACGAGGACGATATTTTCCATTGCGTTGCCTGCGAGCCGGACGCGCTGCGGGTCGGGGATTCCGTCCATTTAACGCTGGATTGGGCGCGCCGCTTCGACAATATGCAGCGTCATTGCGGCGAGCATATCCTCAGCGGCATGTTCTACCGCGAATACGGCGGCGTCAACCGCGGTTTTCACATGGGAGACAATTATATGACGGTCGATATCAGCCTGGAGGAAAATCCGGATTTTAAAACACTCACCTGGGAAATGGCCAAACACGCCGAGCTGTGCACCAATGAGGCGATTTGGAGCAACGCGCCGGTCATCACCCGTCATTTTGACACGAAGCAGGAGGCCGAACATCTGCCGCTGCGCAAGGCGCTCGCCATCGAAGAGGACATCACCATCGTCTGCGTCGGTGACGTTGAAAATCCTTCTGACTGTGTCGCGTGCTGCGGTACGCATCCTTCCACCGCCGGACAGGTCGGCCTGCTCAAAATTTTTAAGGTTGAACCGAACAAAGGGATGTTTCGCGTTTATTTTGAGGCCGGCAGACGCGCCTTCCTCAAGTATCAGGAGGAGCTGGATGTTCTCACCGCGCTTTGCAATAAGCTGAGTGCGGGTACCGAGGATGTGCTCGCCAAATACGAGAGCGCCCAGGAAAAAAACAGGGAATCCCGTACGCAGCTGCACCTGCTCAAAAAAGAAGTCCTCTCCAAAGAGGCCGCTTCGATTCTTAGCGAACTCACCGAAAACAATGAGTCGAACTCATTGTTTTCGATTAGTCGTCGCTACAATCTGTTCTCTCTGGATGACCTCTCCACCCTCGCGCGTGAGATCGGCCCGCACATCCAAAAGGTCGCTTTCCTGGTGCACGATCCGAGCCATACGGTCTTCCTTGTTTCGAACGGCAAGATTGACTGCGGGAAGCTCGTCAAGGAGAACGCTTCGATCTACAACGGCAAAGGCGGCGGCAACGCAGGTCTCGCCCGCGCGATCTTCGCCAAAGACGAGTACGTTACTACCTTTATAGATCTCATCGAAAAACATCTGCGCTAGCTCCGCGCGTGCCTTCCGATGGGAAAAAAAGCGGCTTTCCGCCTGCGGAGCCGCTTTTCTTGTTGCTTCAAACAATTTTGACGTCTCATTTTCTCTGTTTTTTTGATTTTTATTGAATTTTCTGAAAATTTAGCTTGACAAAGCCTTCCCTCTGGTGTAGGATAGCTACAGAATCAAAACACAAACGCATCACAGGCAAGGAGGAAACACCATGTATTACGGCTTTTACTATTACCGTCGCTTTACGAATTACAACTGCATAAGGTAACGTAAGACTTGTAATGACATTGTGACAATTGCATCATCCGGCTCATTATATAGTCCGCTTGTGGTTATCATCCCGATAGCCGCGAGGGGCTTTTTTGTTTCCCCGCTTTCCCTGTGATAGAGCCGGACTCATCGAAAACAATGAGTCACATCAAAAAAATAAACACAATTTACAGGAGGACAACATGAAAACGTTCAAACGCAACACAAAAAATCGCTTTCTCTATTACTCATCTGTCTGCTGACGGCAGCCCTGCTTCTGACAGGCTGCGGCGGCTCCGGCGATGACGCGAATACCGGCGGCGCTGATGGTGAAAACTTAAAAATCGGTATCATGCAGTTTGGTGAATTTACCGCCCTGCAGAACGCAACCAAGGGTTTCATTGACGGTCTCGCTGACGCGGGCTATGTCGATGGCGAAAACATTACCATCCATCAGCTTTCTGCCGCTGCTGAGGCTGCCAATTGCCCGAGCATCGCGGATACGCTCGTCAATGAAAAATCCGATTTGATTCTCGCGGTCGCGACACCTTGCGCTTCCGCGATCAAAGAAAAGACCGCTGATATTCCGGTACTTTTCACCGCGGTCACCGACCCGGCAGGCTCCGGCCTCGTCGCTTCCAATGACGCGCCGGGCGCGAACCTGACCGGTACATCCGACATGAACCCTGTTTCGCAACAGATCGCGCTCGGCAAGCAGCTGATTCCGGACGCGAAAAAGGTTGCTATCATGTACTGCTCCAGCGAATCAAACTCGAAGATTCAATCCGACCTCGCGGAAGCGGCAATCAAGGAACAGGGTATGGAATCCGTTGTCAAGACGGTTTCCGCGATCGATGAAGCAAAATCCGCGATCGAATCCCTCAAGGGACAGGTTGACTTCATCTATATTCCGACTGATAACACGCTGGCTGACGGCATGACAAGCGTTTCTGCCGCAGCGAATGAATGCGGTATCCCGACCATCGTCGGCGAATCCGGTATGGTCGGCAACGGCGCGTTCGCGACCTACGGCATCAACTACTATGAGCTTGGCAAGACAACTGCCGCAATGGCTGTCAAGATTCTCAAGGGCGAAGCAGAGCCTGCAAGCATGCCGATCGAATACCAGACCGACGAAAGCGTTCTGGAGGTTGCTATCAATACGGAAACCGCGGACAAATTAGGCATCACCATTCCGGATGAGGTCAAGAGCACAGCAACGCTGCTTCCTTAACGCGGACGGGTCACCCGCGTTTCAGAGCTTAAGCATATAGTATCAACAATCGCGGCGCCGCGGAGTTTTCATACTCCCGCGGCCCGCGTATCTCGGAGGTTTAGAAATGATAACAACAGCAACGATCCTAAGCGGCGTTGCCCAAGGTCTCATATGGGCAATCCTGACGCTGGGCGTATATCTGACATTCAGAATTCTCGACATTGCGGATTTGACCGTAGAAGGAACCTTCCCGCTCGGCGCCGCTGTCACAGTCGTCCTGATCAACACCGGCATGAGTCCTGCCATGGCCATGCTCTGCGCGCTGCTCGCAGGCGCGGCAGCCGGATTTATTACGGGCTTTCTGCATACGATTTTTCAGATTCCCGCCATCTTATCCGGTATTTTGACGATGATCGCGCTCTATTCGATCAATATTCGAATTATGAGCGATAAGGCCACCGTCGCCCTTGAGCAGCCTTCTCTGAAGACCTGGATGCTTTCTCTGCTGCCTGAAGGCACTGTGAGCAATACGGTTTCGATCATTTTGGGCACTGTCTTTTGCCTGCTGATCGTCGCGCTGTTATATTATTTCTTCGGAACCGAAATCGGCTGTGCGGTCAGAGCGACCGGCAGCAATCAGAATATGGCACGTTCCCTCGGCGTCAAGACCGACCGCGTCATCATCCTCGGTCTCATGATCTCCAACGCGCTGGTTGCCCTCTCCGGCAGCCTGATCGCGCAGCTGGACTACGGTTCAGCGCTGGTTACCATGGGGCAGGGTACGATTGTGATCGGTCTGGCGTCCGTCATCATCGGTGAGGTCATCTTCATCCGCAAGGATATGAACTTCGCGCTGAAGCTCCTGGCGATTATCGCGGGCGCGGTCATCTATCGTACCGTCATCGCCTGCGCGCTGACCTTCAGCTTCCTCAAGGCTACCGATCTTAAGATCATCACAGCGGTCATCGTCGCCTTTGCCCTCGCGCTTCCGGTTTTGCAGCAAAAATCTGCACAGCGCAAGCTACGCCGTGAAAACGCAAAAAAATATGACGCGCTCATCGCGCGGGAGTTGGGAGGCGATACCGATGCTTAAAATGATACAAATTGAAAAATCGTTCAACATCGGAACGATCAACGAAAAGCAAATTTTTAACGGTTTGAATCTAACCATTCACGACGGCGATTTTATCACCGTCATCGGCGGCAACGGCGCCGGTAAATCTACCATGCTAAACCTCATTGCCGGTGTACATAAGGCGGACGGCGGGCGCATCATCTTAGACGGTGAGGACCTGACGTACAAAAATGAGACCCAAAGAGCCAAGTACATCGGCAGAGTTTTTCAAGATCCGATGATGGGCACTGCCCCAACCATGATGATCGAAGAAAATCTGGCCATGGCGTACAGACGTACCAAGCGCAGAACACTCGCTTGGGGAATCTCTCAAAAGGAGCGCGAATTATATCGGGAATCTCTCGCCCAGCTCGGTTTGGGTTTGGAAGATCGTATGAAAACCAAGGTGGGCTTGCTCTCCGGCGGACAACGACAGGCAGTTACCCTCCTGATGGCGACATTACAAAAGCCGAAGCTGCTTTTGCTGGATGAACATACCGCGGCGCTGGACCCCGCGACCTCGGCGAAGGTACTGCAGCTCAGCGACCAGATTATTCATGAACATGGTCTGACCGCCCTCATGGTCACCCACAACATGCAGGATGCCATCACCTACGGCAATCGTCTGGTCATGATGAATCAGGGCAAGATCATTCTCGACATCAAGGGCGAGGAAAAGAATAAACTCACCATCGAAGATCTTCTGCATAAGTTTGAGGACATCAGCGGCAGCAAATTCGCCTCTGACAGTGTCCTCCTTGGAGATCGATAAGATACATTACCCTACAAAAACGAACACCCGACACGCTCAAAAAGGCAGCATGTCGGGTGTTCGTTTTTTCCGCGCGAGAAGCGGGCCGCTTCCCGCACGCGTCGGTTCTTATTTTTTTGTTTTCGCGTATTCGGTTTACGCGCCGCTACGCACGATGTAGACATCGCACCAGCGCGCGCCCCAAATGCCGCACTGCGCCATACGTTCCATGTACAGATCAACGGTTTTCCCTTTGATCGCGCTTCCAACGTCATTGGCGATCGCGTAGCCGTATCCCTCGATATATAAGAGGGAGCCGAGCGGAATCAAATCCGGATCTACCGCACAGGTGCCATACTCACAAGAGAGGCCGTAAGAGCCTCGCGGACTGCCGCCGTAATGATAGGACACCGCGCGCACGCGGCTGATTTTCTTTTTGTATTTGAGTCCGGACGGCGTCTTGGAGAGGATTTTAGTTCCGTAGTGAATGACCTTATCCTTCTTCTTTTTGACCGTCTCTGTCTGATACAAAGTGCGTTCGGTCTCTTTGCCGTCGACGTAGGTAACCTCGTAGGTTTCCTCCTTGACGCCCTTCCGACCCTTCTGTTCTACCTTGGTCTCACCGATGACCAAAGAACTGTCAGCTGCGTATTTTACTTCAAAATTGGTTTCTACCTTTTTTGTTTCATATTCCTTGTGAACTCTCTGCAAAACAATTTCTTCATCCTTATAAACCGGAGCGTCCATTTCCACATTCAAAATGTCATCCGCGTCCGGAACAATACAGAGTTCCGCAAGCACCTCCCGTACGGTTGTCGGCAGCGTAATCAGCGTATGCGTATCGCCGTCTGCCGTTACCGATACCTCAAAGGCTTTTGTAATATGAATTTGCATTTCATCATCGATGCCATCGTGCAATTCAACATCCATGATATCCTGATCTGAAACGAAGTCGATTTCGTGTTCCTCCAAAAAAGAGTCCACACGCATCGCTGTTGTTTCGTAAGTGGTCCGAACCTCTCCGAGAGAGTCATCGACGACCACATGTACTGTTTTCGGTGTGGCAAAGCCCACTACGATCAGCCCGCAGACAAGCAGACAACTCGCAGTGATCGTGATTTTAGCCAACATCGGGTGTGCCGTTTTCTTTTCCTTTAACAGCTCGCAAGCAGGCGAGAACAAGTCAATCAACTCTTCCCTCTGCATACGGCACCAACGGAAAAATCGCTCCAAAAGCTTTTCGGCACGACCCTTTGGTTTATCTACCATAAGCCCTCCTATTCTCCGACCGTACTATTTTACCATAACTTGGGCAAAAAGTCAAAAAAATCGTTCTTTAGCGTTATGATAGGACAAAACCCGCGATTTTATACACACAAAATCACCTGCAGCCAGCAGCGCCACAAGCGAATTGTATCAACTCGAAACGCAGAATTATTCGTCCACCGCATAGAAATGCGCAGGCAAATCGCCTGCTTTGTTTAGAACAAAAAGCCCGAGCATTTTTGCTTCGAGCTTCGTTTGGCGTTTTAATTTTTCGTCAGGCAGACAGGTTCGTCTTTTTTTCAACTTCTCCGTTATTCCGTTTTTTTTATCATGCACTCTTTCTTGCAAAAACTCAGTGCATACTTCTTCACTTCGGGGTAACCCTCCGTTATAAAAGGCTCTGCGTAACGCTGTTCTTCGATTTGTGCAAGCCCGCGGTCGCAGGCTGCTTCCATTTCCGCGATGCTGTCCGCTATTTTCAGCTCCAAAAGAATCACGCGGCCTTTGCGTACCTGCACCGTCTGCATCACGATATCAGGTCTGCCGTTTCCGCTCTCGCGGTTGGATTTCACGCGGTAGCCGCCGATATTCACAAGAAGCCCTGCCATAAAGCCATGATAGAAATTCTCGGCATAATCGTAATAGCTGATGGTGTCCGCAAGCTGACTATTGATAAAGTCTTCCGCTGCCTCGCAGTCGCCTGTTTCGAGCGCATGTTTCAGCGGGCTGCGGTCGGTTTCTTTCATTCTCTGCTCAAACCAGTACGCAATGGAATTTTTGTAAATCGTCTTAATTTCCGTATTCGGAATCGCCATGGTCAGATACAGAGTCTCGCCGGATTCGTCCTTCCGCTCACTGATTTTTTTGAGATAGCCGGTGAAGAACAGGAAGTTCCAAAGGTTATCCTGCGACTGATGAATATCTCCGTAGGTGATATCCTCATGCACAGGTTTTTCAATCGTGCCGTCATTGATCAAGGTTTCCAGATCTGCTTTTGCCATTTCGTCCGCTTCTCCTACCATTTCGCGCACAATGCTGTTGGAAGAAGTATTCGACCAGTATGGCAGGGCAAACTCTGTCACATGATCTTTGCGGTCGTTGACATATTTGAGAATACTCCACGGATTATAAATCTCGGTATTCGCGAACAAATAGCCATCATACCATTCTTTTACTTCCGGCAGCTCCTGCTGCAAGTCATAGTAGGTAAGCATCGCTTCCACCTCTGCTTCGGTGAAGCCAAAGCTGTCTGCGTAGCGCGTGCGCAGCACGCTATCGTTCTCCAGATTGTTGAGCCCGGTAAAAATGCTTTCCTTACTGATGCGCAGGCAGCCTGTGATAACTCCCTTCTCCAGATACGGATTCGTCTTGAGCGCCGACTCGAACAGGGAACGGATGAACCCGATCATGTTGTCGTAGAAGCCATGCAGATAGGCGTTTTCCAATGGCACATCGTACTCGTCGATGAGGATGATGGTATTATGTCCGTGATATCTGGCAAGGCATTCCGACAGAAACCCCAGCGCGTCAGTGTAGAGGCTGTCATCATCCGCGACGCGTGACACTGCCTCGAAGCGTTCTTTTTCATCCGCTGTCAGGGTATCTCCCATCAAAACATATTTGTGCCGCTTGTACTCCGCGCTCAGGCGTTTCTTTAATTCCATGTAAGCGAGCGCATACGTATCCTGCTTCGCTGACTTTAAGGTTAGAAAAATGACCGGATACTGCTGCTGATGGGAGAGAATCTCTTCGCCGCATTTCGTGATTGCCAGTCCGTCAAAGAGGCCGCCGTTGTCGATCTTCTCGCCCTTTTCGGTGCGCTCGTCCTCAAAGAAGCGGCGGATCATAAACTGATTGAGCGTCTTGCCGAAGCGCCGCGGGCGGGTAAACAAAGTAACCATCGCATTACTTTTGATTAAATTCTGTATCATCAAAGTTTTATCGACAAAATATCCGTCTTTTTCAATAATCGTTTTAAAATCCTCCACGCCGATGGAGATTTTTTTTAATTTTTCCTGCTTATTCATAGACCGCAACTCCTTTCTCAGTCCTCGTATCCACACTTTCCCCTGCTCGCCGCCGGAAACCTCCTGCCGATTTCGCGCCGCGCAGCTTTCTTTATCTATAGTATACTGGAATCTGCCCGAAGAAACAAGCAAAAAAAGTCCGCAGCGCGACGGACAGAAACTATCCCAAAGATCTGTGAACACGCGGCAGCAGATTTCTCTGCGCACATGGCTGTCATGCATGCCAGGCGCTTCGCAAGCTACTTTGTCGTGATTCCGGAAATATCGCGCAGCGATGTTTCCATGCATAATAAGATAGGCAAGCTGCAGATAAAGGGATTTACCGCGGCTTGCCCATACGTTCTAAAGTTTTTCAATTTCGGCAGCGGAGAGTCCTGTCGCCTCTGCTATCTGCTCTTTCGTCAGATTGAGGGCTTTCAAATTCTTCGCAATCTCACGCTGCTTTTGCGCCTCGCCTTTTTTGAGACCAACTGCTTCGCCTTTTTTGAGGCCTTGTGCAAGCCCCTGTTCTCTTGCCACGGATATCTCGGTGTTGTACTGCAGCTGGTATTTCAGCCTGGCTTCTCTGCGCTCATATTCCAGTTCGTCCTGCGAAACCTTGCGATAAGTGTTTTCCGTCATGTCCATGTCCTCCTCCGATAGGATTTGCCGCACATAGTCCTGATATTCCTCATCGCTGGCATACTTTAGATAAGCGCCTAATCTTTCAACTTCTGTCAGACTGCGCACCGGCTTCGTGACATCGATCTTTTGCAGCTCCAAAAAATGAAACTCCAATCTGTCGCTGAGCAGCAGTCCGCTGTTTTTTCCCCGCACCGCAAAGATATTGTGACAAGAATCCAGCTCAGGAAAGAGATTGCCGTCGATGATGGATACGACTATGCTTTTTCTCATCTTATCATATTTTTCGCCGCCCTGCAACGAAGAATTCACCAGTCTGCCTCCATAGAACAGCGCGCGGCTCTGATAAAAGCTGAAGGAGTTTGCCTGCATTTCGATGTTTAATAGTTCTCCTGCGTCGGTTTCCGCTTTGATGTCCATGACCGTACCTTTTTCCATTTCCCGTTCCGGGGTCTCGATTGGATTTTTGATGGAGATGGCGCGGATCGGATCCTGCTTGCGCGCGAGAATGATGTTCAAAATCTCCATCAGCGCGCCCTTGGATTCCGCTGTGTCCCGTCCGAAAACCGCGTGAAAGACGTAATCGTCTGTCAAAGGCATTTTGCCGCGAAAGGTATCGCGGAACAGGTCGAGCTTCTCCGGCGCGTCATGCTTGTGCTTTTGTATTTTTTGCTTCATGACACCTCCTAATTCGTTTCATGTTTCCTGAAACGCTCTTTAATACCAATAAATGTTTGCTCGAGCTGTTTCTACCTTAACACATTTTAATTTCCAGTTCAAGTGCTTTTTGGAATTTTTTTAAAAAAGCCTTAGCACGCACAAGGCAGCCGAGGAGACCGGCTGCCTTGCGCGTTTTGATTTGAATTTGCCTTCAAATCGGTTTGAGTTATTTTGGGTTACAAAACTCTTTTCCTATTTGGTCCAGAGTCTGTTTGCGTATTTGCACTGCTTCAGCGCGGTCTGTGCTACGAAATTGCCATCCTTGTCATAGATCATGACTCTGGCTTTGTAGTAGTACATCGTGCCTTTCTTGCCGTAGGTGTTGAAATAGGTCGGTGCTTTTTTGGTCAGCATCGCCTTGTAGCCTGCGGATTTTTTCGTGCTTCTGTAGAATTTGTATTTTACGGTATAGCCCGCGTCTGTGATTGCCTTGAGGTCGCCCTTCACGACAACTTTGATGTTCTTCTTCGCGGTCTTAGCGGAGCGTGCCATCAGTTTCAGCTTGGAAGCCTTTTGCGCGATCATCTTATCCATTTCTGCCTTTCCGTCTGTCTTAGCTTGGAAAGTGATAGTTGCCTTATCACCGGTCTTCAGACCTGTGAGTTTCTCGACCTTGCCCATTTCCTTACCGTTTAAGACTACGGATACCAGTTCGTGTCCCGCGTTCGCGGTGATGGTCGCCGTTCTGCCGTCCGCGCTGAGATCTGCCTTACCGGAACCGATGATGGTGATCTCCGGCTTCTGTACTGTCGGAACGTAGCCGCCGGAGGAAGCGTTCTTCTCGAAGCTTGCCTCGATCGTGACATTGTTTGCAGGCATGGTGAAGGTGGTGGTAGTGCTGGTCTCGTTAGCCAGCGTTACGCCGCCTGCCTTAACGACCCACTTGACGAAGTGCTGTCCGATAGGCGCCTGCGCTGTAATGGTAATCGTGGCGTTCTCCATGGCGCGAGTGATGGTTGCTCCCGTCGCATCTGACGCCTTGCCACCGGTGACGGCGACTTCGTAATCCTTCAGCGCCGGAATCTCGGTGTTCTCGTTGCGCTTAGCATGGCAGTCGGTGCATTCCTCGTGCTGCTTGCCGGGCTGATTCAGCGCCGCTTCCTGATCCACTACCCATACCCAGGTATGCGCGGCGGTTTCGGTGTAGTTTGTGGTTTCGCCGGACTTCTTGCACTTGGAGCAGGTACGGCTATGATTGGTATCATCAACCTTCGTCCATGCGGAGAAGTCGTGGGCTTCCATCTTGAAATCGTCACCTGCTGTGCAGGTCTTGATATGCGTACCGGGGTCCATATACATCCAATCCTGCGCGTCGGTATCGTGGATATGACCGACCGTTACGGTGCAGGTAGCCTTCTTATCGCCGCAGGAGACTGTGATAATTGCCGTACCCTGTGCCTTAGCGGTCACCTTGCCGGTGCTGTCAACTGTTGCCACGCCGGTATTGCTGCTCTCCCAGTTCAGGCTGCCCGCTGCGTTGACAGGCTCCTTCACGGCGGAGAGCTGACAGGTCGCGTTAAGCTCCAGATTTACCTTCGTCGGGGCAACGGTAACACCGGTAAGTTCAATAGTGGGAGCCTCGGTCACGGTGACATAAAATGGGGAAGTCTTAGCAAGCAATTTGATTGTGGTGCTGCCATCCTTGACGGCAACCAGCTCCACTTGGGTTTTCTCCGATCCGGTATGAGCCGCCTTCGGCTTGATCTTGCCGTTCTCCAGCTTAATATTATCATTCTCCGTCACATGTGCAAAGCCGGTTGTTCCTCTCTTGAGAATGCGCCATTCCAGATGATAGCCGCTGTTCTCAGGCAGCAGCTTCGGAAGATCGGTGGGAAGCTCCGCCTCGTCATTTTCGCTCAGGGTAATATCCGCGTATGTGTAAACATTCTCAAGCCTCAAAGCATTGGCCACAGTGGAATCATCGTATACAACCACATACCATGTGCCGTAGGCGCTTGATGTGGCACTGGGGTAGCTGGCTCTCAGATTTGCGCTGCCTGTAGAAACGCCGGTGATCGTGATGGTATGGCCATTGGGGAACGGCGTGGCCGTCCCGGTGCTTGCATTAATTGTTCCATTGGAGATAGCGATGTTGCTTGTTGTCGCGCCAGTATCCTCAAAGGTGATCTTACTCCAAGAATTGGCGTTGCTGGGATCTGCGTTGACCTTCAGCGTAACGCTCTCGCCCTTCTTGATGTAGATCGTTCCGTGGCTGCCGTAGCCTTCCAGCAACACGCGATCCAAAGGAACATTGTCATACAGCTTGATGCTGTTGTTGCTCACAATGGAGCCAGCCGTATGGGTAGCGGTCTCCTTGAAACGGGCGAAAACATAATAGGTGGTATCGCTCGTCAAGCCGGTTACGGTTGCGGAAGTGATCTGATTTGCGTTCCAATCCGGCGTAGAGGTCGTGCTGTAAACATACTCGCAGTCGGAGTCAAAGTTCGTGATTTTGAAGCCGGTGTAGTTGCCTGCGCTATCCTGCACGGCCTCAAGCTGAATAACCTCGGGATAATTGTTGTTGGCGGCCTTGCTGACCTTCAGCGCCGCGGCGATGATCTCGCCGAGATAGCCCTCCGCCGTGACCTTCACGCGGATGCGGACAGTATCACCCATGTCAGCCGCCACGGGAGTATACTTGCCACTGGTCGCGCCGTCAATATTCGTCCATGTGCTGCCGCTGTCCGTGCTGCGCTGCCACTGATACGACTTGGTAGCTTCTGCGGGCGTCACGCTGGCAGCGGTGGAGATGGGGCGGTCGTAGACAATGCCGCTGGTGTAGTAAACATTGCCCTCGATGGTGGGATCGGGTTCAACCACCGGCGCGGGATTCACCACCAGCTTGACGATATGCTCGTTGCCCATGATACCGATGTTGTAGGGGCTGCCGGTCTTTTTCAGATTCAGATGCAGGTCAAAGGAATAGACCTTGGCGGGAGCGTCCTTATCAATGGTGAATCTATATTCGGTGTCGGTGGCGCTGATGGTATCAGTGGTGGGCGTGGTAGAACCGGAGATATAGCGGTCGCACGTTGCGTTATAGCTATAGCCCGCGGCACTCAGTTCCGGTGCCAAATCTTTCCACTCGAACTTGATGGTATGCGCCGTGTCGTTGGTAATCTCCACAGCCGCGCCATACCAGTCCTTGGCGTAGTCGATCACGTTGGTGTCCAGCGTGACGGACTTCATGCCCCATGCGTTGGGGATGAAGGGAATGCGTTTCCAGGAGGAGTTCATGACAGCCATGTAGTCGCCATATCTAAAGGATTCTCCAATGTTGCTGTAGGTATAAATCTTATAGCCATCATCGTCATAATTACCCACCTTGATGGCGCCGTTTCCCAGAATATGACGGAACGCTTCCTGTGTATATCTGTATCCTATGTCATGTTCGGCTTTACTGCCAAAATTCATAAAGCGATAGGTGCCGCCTTTGAGTTGGTAGGGCGCATATCCCTGCTTGAATGTTGCTTTTGAAACATCATTGCCGCCCGCCTCATAGGTCTGCTTGAACAAGTCATAATCGTACACCCAAACATTAGTATCATTTACATCAAGGGTGGCGTACCAGCCGTCGCCAATGACGATCGCAATGTCTGTGCTTTTCTCGTGATAGCACACGCCGTTGATGAACAATGTCCCCTTGACTTCGGCGTTTTCTACCGTAAGACCGGGCTTAGACCATGTCATGTTCTTTTCGTCAGCCAGATCAAGAACAACACTACCGTCGAATGTGACGTTGGTGATCTTATTCTGCTTCCCATTGTTCTTTACGGGAATTCTCACAAAACCGGTGAACTCTCCGCCGGTGATCGTGGTTTGCACACGATCGCTTGCGAAGCACTTCAATGCATAGCAGGAAGTCCAATGATTCGGTTCACTATGCAATCTGCCAATCTCTCCATTCGTTTGCGTGCAGGTAAGCGTGCCGCCCTCAATGTTGACCGTTCCGGAGCTCTGAATCAGATCAATACCGCTTGTTTCGGGTTTGGTGGTGGCGCGAATCGTCCCGCTCTTGAGCGTAAATGTTGCTGTATCCAGCAACAATATCAGTGTGCTTCCGCCTTCATATTCGTCATTCAGGAAAATTTCACCGCCGCCCACGCTGTCCTGAACGGTCAAGTTTCCATGTGTGACGTTTATATAACTGCTCACTTTGTTTTGTCTGGAATTGAGCGTCAGCTTTTTGCCGTTCAAATCCAATGTGATGGTGTTTCCGACCAGAATTTTATCATAGGTGGTAAGACCATATTTGTGATTTTCTTCATCGTTCGTGTTGATGTCCTTGCCCAGCTTGATATTGGTCTTTGTGCCCTGCTGCATCGCTTCTTTCAACTCGTCAAAGGTATTGACAATCGTCCATTCCGGCTCCGCTGCGCTCGCCGTCATAGGCGTCATCGTCAGCATCACCATGAGTATCAACAGGATACTGATGGCGCGCTTTCGTATGTTTGTTTTTGTCATCGTATTTTCTCCTTTCCTTCATAAAATGAAAAGTTTCGTTCGCTTCCCCATATCAGTCATTGTCATGCGCGCGCAAAAAGGCGCGTCCCGCCCGAAGAAACTTCGGTCAGACCGCGCCTGTAAATCGACTATGGTAATAGGGGCAGCACAAAAGAGCAGACTACGAAACAGCCTTAGTCTGTCTGTCTGTCTGTCTGTCTATTGCAAGAATTATGCCACTTTATACTCAAACCGTATCTCATTCAGCAAATCCTCCTTTCGTAAAAGTTTTTTTGTTTTGCCGCGTCTTGCTTGGCATATTCTTGTCTGTGATTTTACACTGTTTCCAATCAAAAAACCCCACCCTTTTTGCCAAAAAGGGTGGGAAAATGCAAATTTTTTTTAAGTTTTTTTGATTTTTTCGCTTGTTTTTTCCTCTTTTTGTAAATTTTATGCTGTGTCGGGCTTTGCCACAACCCTGCCGTCCGCGCGCGCTGTTTTGGATGCTTCTCGCTTTCACGCGATTCGCGCTGTTATATTTTTTACAGCGTTCCGGCTACCGTCAAGGTGCTGATGCCCGGTTCTGTTGTCCACGCACCGGTCGCAGCGTCCTGCGTATAGGTCGCGGCCGGTACGGTGATTCTGCCCGGCGTGAGGGTGAACTCTCCCGTAGCCTGGTCGTAGGTGTAATCGGTCGCCGCGGTCAGCGGCGTGCCGTTCAGGCTGACTGCCAAATTGGATAGAATCGGATTGAAGCGGTCGCTGACCGTCGCATTGTCTGCCGGAGTCACCGCGGTATTGCCGCTGTTCTGAATCGTAAAGGTGTAGGTCAATGCACCGTTTTCGGTAACGACCCGCGGGGAAATCGCCTTGTTGATCGTCAGTGCCGCGCGCTCTGCCGCGGTTACCGCTTCTGTCGCGGTTACAGGGTTTGTGACGCCCGCACCGCTGATGGCCGCCGTATTGTTGATCCTTGCGCCTGCTGCGCGCGGCGCGTACTGGTTTGTGTTCGCCTCATAAACAAGCATGGCGTTGCCGCCTGCCGGCACGTTCAGACCTGTCACCGTCAGCGGCGCCTGCGCAGTTACGGTCGGCGCCGGCTGCAGGACACCGTTCACATAGTAGCGGAGTGAGCCGTTCGTATAGGTCAGCGGGGTCAAGGTCTGCGCGCCGAAGGTGTACGCGCCCAGATCGTCGGTCAGGGTCAAGCCTGTCAGCGGCGCCTGACCGGTATTCAAAATGCTGATGACATAGGTAATATCATCGCCTGCGGTATATGCGTCAACGACGGCATTCTTCTGCGCGGAAAGCACTTCGAGGATTTCTCCGGTGACAATATTGGATGCGGTTGTCGTTCCGTTATAGGTGAGCGTTGCCTGGTTTGTGAATGTTGCCATATTTTAGCCTCCATACATGAGTTTACAAAAAGGCTGCTGCCTTTTGTACCATCATATGCAAGGTTCTCCGTAAGCGTCCACACAAGAAAAGTCGGCTTTGTCGATTCAATTTTCATTCGCCGATTAGATTTTCAACCGTCGCTTTTTTCACATTCCGAAAGCCGCGCAAGCGATATTTCCTGCACACAAAAAGAGCCGGGCTTAAGATGCCGGCTCCCATATTTTGCATATCTCTTTGTATTGATATTGGTCATATCGCGCGCAGCAGCTCGCGCAGCCGCCGACCACAAGCAGCAAGTCGTACAGGACGCCCTCCTGCGCGTATTCCCATTCCCAATCCGGATGCCGCGCGCACAGCGTCCTGACGGATGCTGCACGGTCGTATCGGGGATTGCAGCCGCCGCAATATTTAATCCCGACTTTCATGGTGTTCTCCCTCGTTTCTCTTCCTTACCTTCAGTTAACAAGAACATCCTAGCATGGGTTTCATGGTTTTGCAAGTTTTTTCGCTTTATGGCTATTTGCGTTCCGAGCCCTTCAGCCCCAGGATTTGTCTGGCTTCCGCCGGTGTCGCCACCTCAAAGCCGGCGGCCTGTGTGATGCGAACAGCTCTTTCGACCAGCTGCCGGTTGGATTCCGCCAGAACGCCGTGGGAGTAATAGACGTTATCCTCAAGTCCCACGCGAATGTTCCCGCCCAGCGCAAGCGCGGTCAACATGACCGGAATATGGGATTTGCTGAGTCCGCTCGCCGACCAGGTGGCATTTGCCGGAAGCTGTGAATGCAGGTATACCAGGTTCTCGATGGTGCCTGCCATACCGCCCGGCGCGCCCAGGATAAACTGGAAGTGGCATGGCTCCTTTAGGATTCCTTTTTTGATATAGTGCTTCGCAGTATCGAGCATACCGACATCAAAGATCTCGATTTCCGGCTTGGTGCCGACCTCCTGATAAAGCTTGCCGAGGCTTTCCAAAAATTTCGGATTGTTCTCAAACACGGTCTGATGCAGCCAGTTCATCGTACCGCAGTCATAGGAACCCATCTCCGGTTTCAACGCCTTGAACGGCTGCATGCGCGTTTCGTCCGCGGCCATGCCGTCAAGGGAGTGTCCGCCGGAGGATGTCATATTGATGATGACATCGCATTTTTGGCGGATCAATGCAATCGTTTTTTCAAAAAGATCCGTTCGCATGGTCGGATGCCCCGCTTCATCACGCATATGAATATGCACAATTGCAGCGCCCGCTTGCCAACATGCATAGGCGTCCCGCGCCATCTCCTCCGGTGTCATCGGAATTGCCGGATTGGTGCTCTTGTCGCCCCAATTCCCTGTAATTGCAACGGATATGATTCTTTTGTCTCCCATTTTTATTCCTCCGTAGTCATGAGTTTTGCTCTTGCATAAAAATCTGATTTTCTTGCTGCCCTATATACAAGCATAATTCGTGCCAAGCAATCCACGGAGGCACTCTACCTGTTACGCGCGCGCGTAGACCAGCTTGCCGCGCGCGTAAGTTTGTTCTACTTTGATGTCTGACAGCGCTTCGACCGGAACCGCGAACGGATTCTGATCGAGCACGATAAAGTCCGCGTCCATGCCCGGGCGGAGCATGCCCTTGCAATCCTCCAAAAATCCCAGCTTCGCCGCGTTGCAAGTGTTCATCTCCAGACACTCCATCAGCGTGATGCGCTCTGATGCGGTCGGCTGTGTCATGCAGATCCGCGCGCCATGCAGCGGCCGCATCGGTGTCACCGGAAAGTCCGTGCCGCCGCCCACTAAAATCCCCGCATCCAGGATGGAGCGATACGGGCTACATTTGCCGGCGCGGTCGCCGATGAAACATGCGTAGCCGGACAGATCCATGCCTTCACAGATTTCGATCAGCAACGGCTGCATGCCCAGGGCAATTCCAAGCTCCGCGGCTTTTTTGACAGACTGCTTCGTCGGCAGCTCAAAGTGTTCGATGCGGAATCTGTGATCTTCCTTTGGGTTTTCCTTCAAAACTCTCTCGTACACCCGAATGACCTGCTCGATGGCGTGATCCCCGATCGCGTGTGTTGAGAACTGCAGGTCATGCGCTCTGGCCGCCTTCGCGAATTCGTAGAGCTCCTCATCCGTATTGAGCAGCATGCCAAACTCCGTCGGTCTGCCTTCATAAGGTTCGATGACCGATGCCGACCATCCGTCGAATGCGCCATCCGCGAACGTACAGATACAGGTTTTTTCGCGCAGCGCTTCATCTTCCAGAATCTCGCGCAAGCCTTCCCAGTCTTTGGTATTGTAGGTCATCCACATCGGTTTGAATTCCGCGCGGAACCGTTCCTTGTTTTGTTCGCGCAGCTTCAGGACACGAATCGAATCCTTGCCGAAAATGGTGGTCACACCGCTCGCTGCCGCCATCTGATCCACTGCCTCGCAGCCCTTGAGCAGATCCTCATCCGAAAAAAAGGCATAGATTCGCTCCAGAGAATCAACACAGGCCGGATCAACGATACAGCCTGTCAATTCACCGTTTTCATCAGTGCAGACGCCGTCCAGCGCGGGGTCGAAGCCCAGCAGCGCGAGTGCCTCGGAGTTGAAGGAAAATGGATGCAGGTCATTGTGGCAGATAAAAATCGGATGCTTTGTGGAAACGCTGTCGAGCTCATATCGATTGGGAAAGCGTTTTTCCTTGATGTGCTTATCCTGAAAGAACGCGCCGATCACCCATTTGCCCTCCGGTGTCTCGGCCGCCTTAGCCCGCAAGAATTCGAGGACCTCCGCCAAGTCCTCCGCCTGCGAAAGATCCGCACCTGTCATAAACAGTCCGGACGGAATAACATGGACGTGGGTGTCGATAAATCCCGGGAGAATGACTTGATCCGGATAGGCAAGGCTTTCGTCAACCTCGATGGCGCGTGCTTCCTCTCTCGTGCCCGTAAAGAAGATGTGATCCTCTTCAATTCCCATCGCTTCCGCGGTGGGGTGATCCCGATCCATGGTATAAATTGTAGCGTATATCATTTTTTTCATTTACAAAACCTCCGTGATCAGCAAAATGCGCGCAGCTTAGCGGCCGGCGTTTTCTTTGGCCTTCAGCACACCCTGCAGCTCGATATATTTCGCTTTGGTGAGCGGATAGGCGATGGCAGCGATCAGTCCGACCAGAATCACGATGGAAGGCGCGATACCGAACAAACGCTTGATGCCTTGCACTGTCGCTTCGGTCTGCGTTTCGGACTCCGATGAAAATCCGATCAGCTGTAAGCCGAAGCCCATGATCAGCGTGCCTAGCGCGTTTCCGAATTTCATAAACAGTCCGATCAGCGAGGTATACAGACCGTCCGGTTTTTTTCCGGTCTCGATTTGCTCCAAAATCGCGCTGTCGTAGGACATGGCATAGATCATGGTCCAGAATCCGGAATTACCGAGCGCGTAAATGACCACGTACGTATACAGCCACACGCTTTTGGACGGGAAAAATCCGATAATCAAACAAGCGATGATCGTCAGGAGCATGCTGCCTGTCATAACGGTCTTTTTGTCCGTTTTATTCGCCACACAGCCGGCTAGGATTGCCGTAAGGATGACGAGAATCCCTTGCACCAGATACACCATGGAGGTCTGCGCCTCATCGTAGACGAACACGTAGGAAAGCACATACACCAGCAGCCCGGAGGATAAAGTGACAAAGACATTATAGGAAAAGTTCACAACAATCAGCAGGCTCAGCGCTTTGTTCTGAAAAGCCCTTTTCGCGCTGCGCAGGAAGATCGCCAGCGTTTCCTTCCATGGCTTTTTTCGCGCCGGCTCTGCCAGATTCGGATTGGCCGGCTCGAGATTTTTTACAGCAAAACAGCACAGATGATACACGAGCGCGACGATAACGCCGAAGGTAATGCCGGTTGCCGCCCATCCTGCGGACTCCGATCCGAAAACGCCTTGATAAAATTTTACCAGCAGAAGCGTCGAGCTGGTCGCAATCAAGGTTCCGATCCCCATCAGAGTTACGGCGCAGCTACGCAGCTTGGTTCTTTCGTTGAAGTCGTCGGTCAGTTCCGAACCCAGCGAAATATGTGGGATCACGCAGGACGTCAGCGCGATCCAGTAAAATCCGTTGGCAAGAATGAAGTAAACGGTTTTGAGTCCGACCGGAATGTCAAAGTTAAAAAACACCATCGCGATGGAAACGCCGAACAACACAGAGCCGGTCATAATGAAGGGACGTCTTCTGCCTTTTGGATTTCTGGTAGTATCTGACCAGCTTCCGATCATCGGGTCCGTAACGGCGTCCCATAACACCGCCACGCTGGAGATCACGCCGGCGACGGCAGGAGGTATTCCTGCTACGGTAGTGAGGAAAAAACTGAAGAACGAGAAGAATACATTATAGCCGATGCCTTCCCCGATTGCACCGATCCCGTATCCAATCGTGCAGCCCATGCGCAGAGCCTTCGATTCTTGACGGTTTGACATTTTGAAACCTCCTTTAAAAATTCATCCTATCATAACGATTTATAACACTTTGTAACATTTCATAACGCTTCGCAAGACCTTAGTAACGTTTTTCCGCGGCTTTGGCATGTCCCATAAGCCCTTCTCCCCTTGCCATGCGGCTTACCAGAGGCGCAATTCTTTGGGAGGCTTCCGCTGTCATCCATTGGAAGGTGCAGACCTTGAGAAAAGTTCCCGCCCACACACCGCCGGTGTAGCGCGCAGCCTTGACGGTCGGAAGGGTATGGTTCGTTCCGGAAGCGTAGTCTCCGAACACCTCCGCCGTATTGCCGCCCAAAAACAGAGAGCCGTAATTCATCAGCTGATCCAAGATCGCGTCCGGATCTTTGACATTGACCTCCAAATGCTCCGGCGCTGTTTCATTACAAAGTTTCACAGCTTCAGACAAATCCGAAAGCACGATCACCTCGCCGTAATCCTGCCATGACCTTGCGGCGATCCCTGCTGTTTCCAAAGTCTTTAATTCTTCCTCCACTGCCTCGATCGTGCGCGTTGCCAGGGCTTCGCTGGTCGTCAGCAGGATGGCTTTGGCGTTCGGATCATGTTCACACTGCGCAAGCAGATCCGCGGCGATCACATCGGGTCTCGCGCCCTCATCCGCGATCACCAGCACCTCGCTCGGTCCTGCGACAAAATCAATACCAATCTGTCCGTAACATTGTCTTTTCGCTTCTGCCACAAACCGGTTGCCCGGTCCGACGATCATATCGACCGGTCGGATGGTTTCCGTTCCGTAGGCGAACGCCGCGATCGCCTGCGCGCCGCCTACGGTATAGATTTCATCTGCGCCGGCAAGATCCATGGCAACCAGGGTTTTGTAGTGAATGTTTTCGGTTCCGTGAACGACCGGCGCTGTCGCGCAGACTCTGGATACGCCGGCCACCTTCGCGGGCGTGATCAGCATCAGCGCTGTCGAGAACAAAGGATAACTGCCTCCCGGTACATAGCAGCAGCACGAGCTTACCGGAATCACCCGATGTCCAAGGTGAATGCCCGCTTCCGGACAAAAATCCTCGATCGGTGACAGCGCGTCCTTCTGCGCTTTGGCAAAGGCCTCGATGTGCGCTTTCGCTTTTTTTAGATCCGCAAGTTCCTGCTCCGTCATCTTCGCGTAGGCTGCCTCAATCTCATCCCGGCTGACCCGAAAGGATGCGCGGTCTGACGCGTCAAAACGGCGGCTGTATTCGTGAAGCGCGCGGTCTCCGCTCTCGCATACGTTCTCTATGATCTCCGACACGGTTTGGCGCAGCTTGCGATGATCCTCCGCAGTTCGTTCTTTCGCTTTTTTTAGATATTGCATCATTTCGTCCAGCTCCTTTCATCGCTTTAAAGTGTTACATTACACTAAGTTTAATACATGGGGAAAACTCCATGTCAAGCGCGAAATCCCCGCGATGATAACAAAAACATTGAGTTTACTCAATGTTTTTGCTATAATATAGGAGCTTCACAAGGCGCGCATGCATGCATCTCGCGTGGAAAGCTCTGCTTTCGATACGCGCTTTTGCCTCGGTTGCACAAAGGAGGTTTGACCAATGAAAATCGGCGAAGTATCCCGTAAATACGCTGTTTCCAAGGATCAGCTGTACTTCTATATCAATTCCGGCCTGCTGGTGCCGCCAAAGCAGAACACCCAATATGTATTTAACGCCGAAACCCTTTCCGACCTGGAAATGATCCTCTCCCTAAAGTCCATGGACTATTCGCTGAAGGAAATCCACCGGATTCTTTCTCTGCATCGGATATCCGGCGTGGAAAATCCCGAAGATCGCGTCGCGCTGCGCGAGATCTATCAGGTGAAGCGTTCCGAAATCGCGCGTAAAATACAGGACTATCAAAAAATCGTAAGTGTGTTGGACGAGCGGATCGACGCTTTATCAAAGGAGAGCGCCGGCAAGGTCAAACGAAGCGGTCTGCCGCTTTCCATGCTCGGTCTGCTTTGCTGTCCGCACTGCCAAAAGCCCCTGCAGATCATGGATGTCCACATGGACATGGAGTTCGTTTATGCGGGCAAACTCTCCTGTGACTGCGGCTATTCGGCCCGGGTCGAGGACGGCATTTTGATCACGCCGCATGGATATCACGGCGAAAAAGATATTCCCGATGTCGAACGCAAAGTCTATAAGGACTTGCCGGATTCGTTGATTTCCCTTTTTCAGCGCGCCTATAACTTTATGGATGAAGCGCTGCTGCATATGGATCTTACGGGAAAGGTCGTGATGGAAACCTATGTCAACGCGTGGTTTTATCTGCACAATCATCATCGCGGCATGAGTCCGGACGGAAAATACATCGTCGTGGATAAATTTCCTGAAACCCTGCGCATGTTCAAAGATCTGCTTGAAAGGGACGGCTGCAAGCTTCCCATCCTTTATCTATGCGACAGTTCCAAGGATTATCCGCTGCGCAAGGGCATTGTTGACCTGAATCTGGACTTCTTCGCGATCAACGAGCATCAGTTCTACAAAGACGATTTTTTGATGCCGCATTTAGTGCCTTATCTCGCTCCGGACGCGAAATGCGTCGGAACTTATTTTTGGTTTGAGAATGGGAAACGCTCTATGCAAAAACTACTGTCCGAGTATCCGGAATGCTCACCAAAAAACTTTTCTCTCGCCTTTTTCCTCACGCAGATGAAAGCCTCCGGTTTCACGATCATCAAACGCCGGGACTGTGGATTTACAACCTCCTCCGGAAACAACATCGGTTTCAGCTTTCACTGCGAAAACGAAAAAATGCATTTGGAAAGCTACGTGGCTGTCAGAGAAACAGGCGCGTAAGGCGCACTCCTGCCA
>ERZ780198.1189-NODE-1189-length-25325-cov-15.169450_pt1 | contig 25325 bp, 30 predicted proteins | sample MGYA00510979_ERZ780198 | MGnify/ENA primary metagenome ERZ780198 (study PRJEB29588, sample SAMEA2158039) | human gut metagenome | biome: human gut; feature: human-associated habitat; material: faeces | place: Denmark | collected 2008/2010 ...
ATCCTGGGTTACACTGAAGATGCAGTTGTTTCTTCTGACTTCTTGGGTGACACTCACACTTCTATCTTCGATGCTAAGGCAGGTATCGCTTTGACTGATACTTTCGTTAAGGTTGTATCTTGGTACGATAACGAAATCGGTTATTCTAACAAAGTTCTTGACCTGATCGCTCACATGGCATCTGTTAACTGCTAATTTACAGTTAGAAAATATTAAAGTATAGGCGGCTTCTGCGGAAGTCGCCTATTTTTTTTGCATTTTTGCGTGAAGTTTCCCCAAGAGCCTCCAAACAAAGGAGCAGCCAAGGGAAATCTGACTAACAGTTGTTTTTACTTGTTTAGCGAATATGACAGAGACTCAGAATCCTTTTTTTGAAAATATCCATACACCACACGGCACCGTCCCCTTCGACCACATCGCTGTGGAGCACTATGCCCCCGCCATCCGTCGGGGTATCGAATGCCAGAACGAGGAAATAGACGCCATCGTCAACAATCCCGAACCAGCCGACTTCCACAACACCATCCTGGCTTTGGAAAAATCGGGTCAATTGTTGCATCGTGTGGAAGTGGTGTTCGACAACCTGCTCAGCGCCGAAACCAACGACGCCATGCAGGAGCTGGCCAAGGAACTGATGCCACTGCTGAGCGAGCATGCCAACAACATCACGCTGAACGAACGCCTCTTCGAACGGGTCAAAACGGCTTACGAACACCGCAACGATGAGCCTCTGACAGCCGAACAACGAAAATTGACAGAGGACACCTATGAAGGATTTGTACGCAGCGGAGCCAACCTACAGGGGGCCGACAAGGAGAAATATCGTGAACTATCGCGCCAACTGAGTCTTCTGACCCTGCAATTCAGTGAAAACAATCTGAAAGAAACCAACGACTACCAGCTGGTACTGACCGACGAAGCCCAACTGAAAGGTCTGCCGCAGAGTGCCATCGACGCTGCCGCCGAAACGGCCCGCGAGAAACAGCAGGAGGGCTGGGTCTTCACCCTGCACGCCCCAAGCTATGTGCCTTTCCTGACCTATGCCGCCGACCGCGACCTGCGCAAGGAAATCTACATGGCCTATAACACCAAGTGTACGCACGCCAACGCCTGCAATAACCTCGACATCGTGAAGCAACTGGTCAACACCCGCCTGGCACTTGCCCAGCTGTTGGGATACAAAGATTATGCCACCTACAAGCTGGAGCGCCGCATGGCACAGAACAGTGCCAACGTCTACCACCTGCTCGACCAGCTGCTCGAAGCCTACAAGCCAACTGCACAAAAGGAATATGCCGAAGTACAGGCACTGGCCCGCGAAGAGCAGGGAGCCAATTTCACCCTGATGCCTTGGGACTGGGGATACTACTCGCAAAAGCTCAAGGACCGCAAGTTCAACCTCAACGACGAAATGCTTCGCCCCTATTTTGAACTGGAGAACGTCAAGAAAGGCGTATTCGGCCTGGCCACCCGCCTCTATGGCATCACTTTCCAAAAGAATCCCGACATCCCCGTCTATCACAAGGACGTGGAAGCTTTCGATGTATTCGACAAAGACGGCAGTTTCCTCGCCGTACTCTATACGGATTTCCATCCGCGCGAAGGTAAACGTTCAGGCGCCTGGATGACCAGCTACAAAGAGCAATGGATTGACGAAAAGACGGGCGAGAACAGCCGTCCGCACATTTCGCTGGTGATGAACTTCACCAAACCCACACAGGACAAGCCTGCCCTGCTTACCTTCGGTGAACTAGAGACCTTCCTCCACGAATTCGGCCATAGTCTACATGGCATGTTTGCCAACACCACCTACGCCAGCTTGAGTGGCACCAATGTCTACTGGGACTTCGTGGAACTACCTTCACAATTCATGGAGAACTTTGCCGTTGAAAAGGAATTCCTGCACACCTTTGCCCGCCACTATCAGACAGGCGAACTGATTCCCGACGAGCTGGTACAGCGCATTGTGAACTCGCGCAACTTCAACGCCGCCTATGCCTGTCTGCGCCAGGTCAGTTTCGGTCTGCTGGACATGGCATGGTACACCCGCACCACACCCTTCGAAGGCGACGTGATGGCCTACGAAAAGCAGGCCTGGGCACGCGCCCAAGTGTTGCCATCGGTCGAAGGAACCTGCATGAGCACCCAGTTCTCGCACATCTTTGCCGGAGGTTATTCGGCCGGCTACTACAGCTACAAGTGGGCCGAGGTGCTGGATGCCGATGCCTTCTCGCTTTTTAAAAAGCAGGGGATTTTCGATCAGAAAACAGCCTTTTCCTTCCGCGAAAACATACTTTCACGGGGAGGAACCGAACACCCCATGACGCTCTACAAACGCTTCCGCGGACAAGAACCAACAATCGATGCATTATTAATCAGAAACGGAATAAAGAAATGAAACTATATAAATTATTTGCCCTCCTGACAATTTTCCTGACACTGACCTCTTGCAACAACAAGGACGATGTAATGGAAATCTTTACAGGCAAGACGTGGAAACTCACACGCCTCACCACTGAAGGTAGCAGTAACCGTTTTCTGTCCGGACTATGGGATAATGAAGACAGTTACAATAATAGCATAGAAAAACTTAACAGTGCCGGTAATTATATCATAAATTTTTATGGAGACAGCCAAAGCGCTGAACAAATCGCATCCACCTTTAACGCCAACGGTATCAATGCAAAAATTACAAATGGAACATGGAAAGCCGACGGTGTTTCAAAAGAGCTGGTGTTAAGCGGAAAAGTCACAGGAGCAGAAACCGATCCTTTGGCAAAGGAGTTTATGAAGGCGTTGTTACTGATTTACAAATATGAAGGAGACAATCGGACATTAACGCTCTACTACAAAGACGGGAAAATTGACAAGATAATGGGATTTACAGCACAATAAATTAATCAACATGGACCACAAAGCCAAACAAGAAGCATTGGACAGACGCTATATACGCATGGCTGCCATCTGGGCAGAGAATTCCTACTGCCAACGGAGGCAGGTAGGTGCCCTCATTGTAAAAGACAAGATGATCATCTCCGACGGATATAACGGAACACCCTCGGGGTTTGAGAATGTATGCGAGGACGACAATAACATCACCAAGCCCTATGTACTGCATGCCGAAGCCAATGCCATCACCAAGATAGCACGCTCCAACAATAGTAGTGACGGAGCTACAATGTACGTTACCGCTTCTCCCTGCATCGAATGTGCCAAACTCATCATCCAAGCAGGTATCAAACGGGTGGTTTACTCGGAAAAATATCGTCTGGAAGATGGCATCAACCTCCTCAAACGAGCTGGTATCGAAGTCATATACCTGTCCGTCAATGAATAAAAAAAAGGATTAAAGATAAAAGAGTAAAGATATTATGGGTACAAAAGGTTCTTCCCGCTTCACACCTGTCATCATTGCCATCAGCGTAGTGGCAGGTATCTTGATTGGAACATTCTATGCCAAACATTATGGAGGCAATAAATTGGGGATCATCAACGGATCGTCAAACAAATTGAACGCTCTGCTCCACGTCATCGACGAACAGTATGTTGACACTGTGGACATGAGTAAGCTAGTAGAAAATGCCATGCCGCAAATCCTGGCTGAACTAGATCCCCACTCCACTTATATCCCTGCCCAAAAACTAGAGGAAGTGAATTCCGAACTGGAAGGCAGTTTCAGTGGCGTAGGCATCCAGTTCACCATCCAAGAAGACACGATTCATGTCAACAGTGTCGTATCAGGAGGCCCTGCCGAAAAAGTAGGCCTCATGGCTGGCGACCGTATTGTAATGGTGGACGACAGCCTATTCGTAGGTAAAGGTTTGACCAACGAGAAAGCCATGCGTACACTGAAAGGCCCCAAAGGGAGCCAAGTGAAACTGAGTGTGAAACGTATCACAGAAAAAGAGTTGCTTGACTTTGTTGTCACACGAGGCGACATACCACAAAACACCATCGATGCTGCTTATATGATAAGCAACGACTTCGGCTATGTGCAAATCAGCAAGTTTGGACGTACTACCCATGTCGAACTCTTGAACGCAATTGCCCAACTAAGCCACCAGAACTGCAAAGGTATGATTATCGACTTACGCGAAAATACAGGCGGCTATATGGAAGCAGCCATCCGCATGGTCAATGAATTCTTGCCTGAAGGTAAACTAATCGTTTATACACAAGGGCGCAAATATCCTCGCATGGAAGAATACGCTAATGGAACTGGCAGTTGTCAGAATATTCCCTTAGTCGTATTGATAGACCAAGGATCTGCCTCTGCCAGTGAAATTTTCGCAGGCGCCATTCAAGACAATGACCGAGGAACCATTGTAGGACTTCGTTCATTTGGCAAAGGCCTTGTACAGCAACCTATTGACTTTAGTGATGGATCGGCCATCCGCCTGACCATTGCACGTTATTACACCCCATCAGGCCGTTGTATCCAACGTCCATACGAAAATGGAAAAGACAGTAAATACGAAATGGACTGGTTAGATCGCTATGAACATGGAGAATTCTTCTCGGCCGACAGTGTGAAGTTGGACAAAAAACTACGCTATTCTACGTCTTTAGGACGACCGGTCTATGGCGGTGGTGGCATTATGCCCGACGTCTTTGTTCCGCGTGATACGACAGGAGTGACTTCTTATCTGATGGAGGTCAGCAACAAAGGCTTGCTCATCCAATTCTCCTTCCAATATACAGATCGCAATCGTGCCAAACTCGATCAATTCAACGATGAGACAGAATTGCAAAAGTATCTGGAAAAGCAGAATATTGTAGAACAATTTGTACAATTCGCTGCACAGAAAGGTGTTAAAAGACGTAATCTTCTGATCAACAAATCACGGAAACTATTGGAAAGGAATCTATACGGGAATATCATCTATAATATACAAGGCAAAGAAGCATACATCCGCTATATCAACCGTGATGATGCAACAGTGTTGAAAGCCTTAGAAATACTGGAACGAGGAGAAGCATTCCCCAAAGCTCCAACAACCATTAAAGAAGAAAAAAATGATAATCGGGAAAAAAGAACTGCGCAAGTATATAGCAGAATTGAAGACCCTGCACACAACTTCCACTACGCTTTTATCGGATGAAATACTAAGCCGAGTAGAGAAACACCCTGTATTCCAAAAGGCTCAAACAGTATTATTGTACTATTCCTTACCCGATGAAGTTCATACACACGACTTTATCCAAAAATGGTACAATCGCAAACGAATTTTGCTTCCAGTTGTCGTAAAAGATACGCTTGAACTATATACATATACAGGAACTGACAAGATGACAATAGGTGCATATGGCATTAAGGAACCAACAGAAGGAAAATTCAATAATTTAAAAGATATTGATTTAGCAATCATCCCAGGAGTAGCTTTCGACCGCCGTGGCAATCGGTTAGGACGTGGTAAAGGATATTATGACCGACTGCTTCCATTTCTAGTAGGCACTTATAAACTTGGTATTTGCTTCCCTTATCAATTACTGGAAAGTGTACCAACAGAAGACTTTGATATACGCATGAATGAAGTGATTTATTAATCACGTCAACGAAAAATAATATTGGTAATGACCTGAGCCCCCACGTGACGGTTCAGGTTACGTACCAACAATTCACGTCCCATCATCAATTCTTGCCGAAGTGTTGCTGAAGTTAAATGTACATACAGCACCTGATTCTTGATAAAAAGTTCTCGAGTATATGACGCTATAACAGGTCCCAAAACCTCCGGCCAGGCATTAATCAGCCGCCGTTCATTCAAAGGAGATTCCAAACTTTCTTGACGCAGGTAATTTCGGATAAGAACACCAATCTGTTCTGCATTATTACGCTTCATATCTCACCCTCCTGCATTTCAAAGACCATACCTTGATCGACACGAAACATCCGATAATCCCCTCCTACCTTATGCAAAATCTTATCCAAATGGTCACGGTTCGTATCGGTAATAAATATCTGACCAAAACTGTCACCTGCCACGAGTTTAACAATCTGTTCCACTCTCGAAGCATCCAACTTATCAAAAATATCATCAAGCAATAACAAAGGGACAGTATTTCCTGCACGATGCAGAAAATCAAACTGTGCCAACTTTAATGCTACAAGATAAGTTTTATTCTGCCCCTGTGATCCCTCACGCTTGATTGGAAAATCTCCGAGCAACATCTCCAAATCATCCTTATGGATTCCTTTCAAGGAAAAACCCATAATTCGATCGCGTTCGCGACTCTCTCTCAGAACCTCCAATAAAGACGCATCCCGAGCATGTGAACGGTAACTCAATCCAACCTGTTCACGATCCTGAGAAATGAATGAATAAAACGATTGAAAAATCGGAATAAATTCATTGACGAACGCCTCGCGTTTGCGATAAACCACTTCGCCAGCTTTTGCCATCATCTCCTCCCAGACAGCAAACAATTCATCTTCTACTGGCTTTTCGCTCTTCAGTAAAATATTACGCTGTGCCAACGCTTTATTATACCGAATCAAAGCATCCAGATATTCCTTATCATACTGAGAAATGACTACATCCATAAAACGACGCCGACCTTCACTGCCACCAGCTATCAGCTCTGTATCAGCTGGTGAAACCATAACTAACGGCAAGAAACCAATGTGGTCAGACAATCGTGTATACTCTTTCTTATTGCGCTTGAACTGTTTCTTCTGGCGACGCTTCATTCCACAATACACTTCTTCTGGAGTCCCATCAGCCGCCTCATAAAAGCCTTGAATAACAAAAAAGTCTGCATCATGACGTATATTCTGCGAATCAATAGGATTACCGGCACTCTTGCAGAAAGAAAGAAAATAGACCGCATCCAACAGATTGGTCTTTCCCATTCCATTCTGTCCAAGAAAACAATTCAGCTTCGGTGAAAACATCAGTTCCACCTGTTCCAGATTCTTATAATTAAGTATTGAAATTCGCTTCAGTATCATAATTGCATCTACATTCTTGTGCAAAATTAGAAAGTTTTTCGTGCTTTTCAGACACAAAACAAAAAAAGATGCCGCTAAATTTCGTTGAAAGCTATAAAAAACTTACTTTTGCCAGTCGAAATCTCAAAGAGCGAATAATAACAAAAAAAGAATCTATAAAAATGGCAGAACAAAAGAAAACAAACGAAGCCCTCAACATGGAAGAGGCTCTGACGCAGTCGGAAGACTTCCTCATCAAAAACAAGAAAGCAATTATCGGTGCCGTAGTGGCAATTATCGTCATCGTTGCCGGTATAGTCATGTACAAGAACTTGTATGTAGAACCTCGTGAAGAAAAAGCACAGGCCGCCTTGTTCAAAGGAGAAGAATACCTGACTACTGATGCTTACGAACAAGCTCTTAATGGCGATAGCATCGGTTATGCAGGCTTCCTGAAAGTTGCCGACGAATTCAGCGGGACTGACGCAGCCAATCTGGCTAACGCATACGCAGGTATCTGCTATGCACATCTGGGCAAATACGAAGAAGCCATCAAAGCTTTTGAACGTTTTGACGGCGATGATCAAATGGTTTCTCCGGCAATGAAGGGTGCGATGGGCAATTGTTATGCATCATTGGGACAACTGGACAAGGCAGCCGACATGCTTCTCAAAGCAGCCAAAGAAGCTGATAACAACACATTAAGCCCTATTTATTTGCAACAAGCAGGTGAAATTCTTGTTAAGCAAGGCAAATATGATCAAGCTATCGAAGCTTACACAACTATTAAGGACAAATATTTCCGTTCTTATCAGGCTATGCAGATTGACAAATTCATCGAAGAAGCCAAACTGATGAAAAAATAAACCGCTACACCTCTTAGTTAATATTAAATAAGAATTTCAGTCACGGATTAAACGGAAAACACGGTCAACCTATAAAGACGCCGTGAGGTTCGTGTAATCCGTGACTTTTTTATCTATAAATTCTCAACAATCCAATTCTAAAAAAGACAAGATATGGCAACAGCTTATCACAACCTGTCAGAATACGATTTCAACTCCGTGCCCGATGCCTCAAACATGAAGTTCGGCATCGTTGTGTCTGAATGGAACTATAACATCACCGGCGCCCTCCTACAAGGAGCCGTAGCTACCTTGAAAAAACACGGGGCAAAAGAAGAAAATATCCGAATCAAGACCGTCCCCGGCAGCTTTGAGCTGACATTCGGCTCCAACCAATTCATATCCCATACCGATGTAGACGCTGTCATCGCCTTGGGCTGCGTAGTTCGCGGCGATACTCCACATTTCGACTACGTTTGCATGGGAGCGACCCAAGGTATTGCCCAGCTGAACGCAAAAGGCGATGTACCAGTAATTTACGGACTGATAACCACCAACACAATGGAACAAGCCGAAGAACGTGCAGGCGGCCGATTGGGAAACAAAGGTGATGAATGTGCAATTTGTGCAATAAAAATGATCGATTTTGTTTGGAGTTTAAAATAATAGTCGTATCTTTGCACCGCGATTGAGAAACAAAGGTGCTACACTAAGTAAATCAAGAGCGATTGGGCAAATACCAGAGTGGCCAAATGGGGCAGACTGTAAATCTGCTGGCTTACGCCTTCGGTGGTTCGAATCCATCTTTGCCCACTAAATTTGCGGAAGTAGCTCAGTTGATAGAGCATTAGCCTTCCAAGCTGAGGGTCGCGGGTTTGAGTCCCGTCTTCCGCTCTCAAGAGAATCCTGAAAGTCAAGCAGTTGGCGTTCAGGATTTCTTCTTTTAGTACTATCTGATTAAGCCTAATACAGGCGGTTTGAGCATCATCATGTAAACCAAGATGTAAACCAAGAAATGGCATATGAATGCTTCATTATCAGTAGTTTGCTACAAGTCTAAAAGACTATCTAATGGCGAAAGTCCATTAATGCTACAAGTCTCCAAAGGAGGTAAACGCCAATATCAAAGTTTAGGCGTATCTGTAAATCCTAAATTCTGGGATTTCAGTAAGAATAAACCTAAGTCCAACTGTCCTAATAGGGAATATATCTTAAAACTTATCCTTAACAAGCAAGCGGAACTTCAACAGCGGATGCTTGAACTGAATGCAGAACAGAAGGAGTACACCACTACTACCCTACTCCATGACGAGCATAGGAAGTTTGAACTCAAAACAGTCAAACAGTTCTACCAAGAATTGATTGAGCAGTACAAAGCTAATGACAAATGTGGAAACAGGCTTATCTATAAAAGCTCCTACAACTCTATCAATGTCTTTACTAATAATAATTTAGAGATTCCATTTAGCGCAATAGATGTTGCATGGCTCAACAAGTACGAGAAGTGGCTACGCTCCAAAGGCAACAAAGAGACTACGATGAGTTTGATGTTCCGTACTCTACGCAGTGCATACAATAAAGCCATTGATAGTAAATGCGCACGTAAGTCTGATTATCCATTCAATAATTATAGGATAAGCAAGTTTGATGTTAGTACAGAGAAGCGAGCTATAGCCAAAGCTGATATACTTAAGTTCTCAACAGATGTCCGTTCCATTGGTAAGCAGCAATATGTTCAACTTAGTAAGGACATATTCATATTCAGCTATCTGTGTGGTGGCATCAACTTCACTGATATAGCCAATCTGACTAAGGATAATATCATAGAGGGGAAACGCCTGCACTACATTCGTCAAAAGACAGGTAAACTCATTAAATTGGGACTGTCAGAAGAAGCCATACAAATCATTAGGCGATATGCAGTAGAGAGTAAAGGCTACCTATTCCCTATCCTCAATGCGCAGTTACATAAGACACCACTACAAAAACAGAACAGAATACATAAGATGCTGGGAAAAGTCAATAAGAACCTAAAACTACTTGCAGCTGATTTGGGTGTTGAAGCTAATCTCACAACTTATGTTGCACGCCACTCATTCGCGAGCGTCTTAAAGAAGTCTGGTGTAAACATTGCATTGATAAGTGAAGCATTAGGACATTCTGACCTAACGACTACTCAAATCTACCTTGACAGTTTTGATAATGAACAGATAGATAATGCCATGAAGAACTTGCTATAATCTTAAATAACCCTATCTGCCACCATGCAGGTAGGGTTTATTTTTTAACTTTGCCTTAAACTAATAATCATGGAGAAGCTAAAGGAAGATTATATAAGCATTGACACCCGTTTGGAATACATGGAAGCCATAGCTACAAAATATGCTCCAGACGTAGATACAGACCCATCCACAAGAGAAAGATATATCTGTGGCACTACCGCCTTACCTATATTTATAAGGAGATATAATCAGAATAAACTATATGGTAACTTCACATACGAAGGTTATTTAGCCAATGAAGATATACAGAATACTCTGAAAGGTTTGGGAGTTGATATAGACAAGTTCTGGTTTCTACTCCTGTTCATCTTTGACTATACTTGTGGTACGTGCTTGGATGGAATGAAAGCTACAGGCATTGGAATAGAACAGCTCACCAAATTCGCCAAAGCTATAGCTGACAACCATAAGGAGATTAATCAATTTGGAGTAAGTTTTAAAAAGCCTATCACTATCTCTGTAAAAGTGGAAGGTAAGCATCAGATAGTAATTGATAATGCCAATGCAATAGGATATTTGGCTACGACCATTATCAATAACTTAAAGGAGATAGAGGAACACCCTTGGATGCAGAGCCAACAAGTCAGCATGACTACTAATGCAGAAGAAAAGGAATCCGTTCAGATATGGCTGTTCTATAAGATGTTCAATGACTTCTTCAATCTATCTCCTTATAACAAGCTGTTTAATGTCAGACAGAAGAAAGGAAGCACCATATCACTTAGTAAGACATTACTCATATCAAGACTTATCTACTTCACCAAGCTATCTACGAACAAGAATTTCTCAGAGGATGAATTTACTTTAAAAGGCTACATTAAGCAATATAAAGACAAGAGAATTGATACAGTGAATAGCATATACTTCTAATAATACATTGATAGCCAATACCGTCCTGCTCCATACCATTAAGAGGGTACATAAGAGTAGGACTTTTTTTCTCTCTTTTAATCCTGCCATTATATACCATCTTTGCACCGTCAAAACGATAGCGGACGAGCTGCCAATTAAGAGGGGAAGTAAAACAACCCATTAAATTCTCTCTTTTAATCAGCCCAGAAGCCAGTAGTTTTGCAGCGTAATCAGATAACCAAGTGTACATAGGTTTGAGGGTTGCACTGAATTAGTAATAACAACTTAAAAGATAAATTACAATGAAAAATTTAAATTTAAATGCAACAGAGATGGTAAACAACAGTGTAGAATCAAACAACGCAACTATGGGTAACGTAGAGGAACTGACTAAGGTTTTGAAACAAGAAGAAAAGGAATTACAGCGTCTCATTAAGAGAAATGCTGATGAAGCAGTGATAGCAGCACAACAGAATGTCGTTGATAAAACTAAAGCCAAGTTGGAACAGGCACAGGAATTTGAGAAAGAATCCAATGAGAATATAGGCAATGATTTCCTTACATTCTCAATAGTCAATGAAGAAACAGGTGCAAGAGTAGAACAGCAGAAGAAGATAGCATTCGTAAAGAACAATAGACCAGTAAACCCCAAGAAGGTAGATAGCTTCATTGCTCTAATAGCTGCAAATAAATATGAGAAGGCATTTCCTATTATTGTAGTGGAAGCAGCAAAGCTGATTGAAGCAGGTTACACTGTTACTGACATCAAAGGCAGGGAATTGACTAAGGAAGAAGCTGCGGACTATCTCGTTATTCTTGACGGACAGCACAGATGCACAGCATTCGCCAAGCTGGTAGCAACAGGCAAGTACACTGAAACCATTCCCAATGTTTATGTAAGGGATATTGAGAATGTAGGTGAATACTTGGTAAATATTAATAATGTAGGCAGCAGTTGGGATAAAAAAGACAGATTAGTTGTAGCTTCTTTGACTACTAAAGATGAACTATTCCAAAATGTAGCAGAATTGTTAAACGAGGGGTTCAATCCAACCACAGCCATGTTGATTTACACAGGTAAGAGCTTATCTGATAACCAAGTGAACAAAGCTTTAAAAGGTGAAGAAATAACACTCCCCAAAGGTGCAGAGATTAACATTGAGAGAGGAAATAGGTTCATCACCTTATGCAAGGCTGCCAAGATGGATGTTTCTTTCATCACTAAACGCTACTTCATTAGAGGATTCAACAAATGCGCAAACAGAATAGGAGAAGAGAAAGCGTTTATGGCATTGGATAAATTAAAATACATGGAACTGACTGATGAGAAACTCAAGCAAGTAAAAGATGAAGCAGATTTTAAAATAATGCTTGATGAAGCTCTAAAAGCATAATACATACTACGGAGCAAGACCATGTGACAGGTGGGCTTACTCTCCCCAAGTTCTTAGAGATTCTGAATAGTCTAAAGTTTGATTACTAAATGTGTGGTCTTATCATTAGTTCCCCACCTATGGAATTACTACTTTTACAGTACCACAGACAGATAACCCCACCACACAGATTGACAGACTACAAACTATTCAGAATATCTAAAATGGAAGAATTTACCTATGAACAGATAAGAGCTAAGGCTCTTAAACAGGGTGTGAAAGATAACAAGGTTCATATTGGATTATGGGCTAATCTTAATAACTATCTAAAGACAAGGAGAAAGAAGAATGGAAAGGTTACTACCTATTATATCTCATTGCAGAAGTTGGCTTATTAACTTACTAATATTTAAACTGACATGATAATTCATCTGCCAACAGGGAAGAAGTTCCACAACAGGAAAGAAGCCAAGATATACTTTGGAACAGCTTACTATTACAAGATGGAACGTGAGAAGAGAGATTTAGTGTTTACCAATAATGTTCAATCAGCTACTAATGAATATGAAGATACAATTAAAGCACCTGCAAAACAGGACAAGTAACATCAAACAAGAATATGCTACCATTAACAAGTCTATTGTAGATAAACTCAATCCACCCAATTTGTACAGGTTCTTCTGTCTGTCCTTATATAGAAACGACTATTATAAGGTCAGATGGAGAATCAAAGACTTAGCCAAACGAACTGGAGAGAAAGAGGACGCATTAAAGAACTTCAATAAGGATATAGAGGCAGTGCTGATTAGAAAGAGATATAGGGAAGCTATCAACCATCCTCTTATAGAATTTGTAATGAGGAGCATTTACTGCATTCCACCCATTGAACATCCCAACTTCATAACACTGTCCTACCTCTTTATGACAGTGGATTTGAATATTAAAGTGAAAGGATATTATATCAAGCTCCTATTAATAGCGGAGAACAACAAGATACTGCTTACTCCTAATAAGTTGGCTGATAAATTGGGAATGGGTAAGAAGAGCGTAGAGAGTTATAATCTGGATTTATATAGTGCAGGTCTGTTAAGATATATACTCAAAGGGATAGAGCTTACCCCAAATGAACTATTATTAGACAATGATATAGCCAAGCAACGTAAGGAGTGGAATCCAATCAACTCAAAAAATGTGGTTAAGATAGGCTTCAAGCCCAAATAACAGGCAAGTAGGATTTTTCGTACTGTTTACTAATATATTAATAGATAGTACGAATAATCCCAAGTCTGCCTTATTCTGAATTTAGAAGCATCTAAAGTTGAATTTTTAAGGTTGGAGGTAGGCAGACTTTATAAATGCTACTTTACAATACCTATTTAAAAATCACAAGAGTTATACACGAGACACCCCTACCCACATAAACGCCCCCTCATGATTCTTAAATAAAAAGAATGCTTTAGAAATGCAGTCTGAAAGCTGACAGGAATAAGCATTCTTATTAATCCAAGAACAGGCACGATGCACTATTGCCACAGCCTACCAATAATTTACTAATGCTCTCAACTTCCTTTGAAAGAATCTTTAGGGAAAGACATAGGACAGCCTAAGATGCAAGCGAAGAAATTCATTTGTGTTTTAGGTCTGTTCTTGTTAAATCCATTCAATCAATAACCATTTAATTCAATTTCATTATGAGAGATTTAGTAATTATGCCAGCTATGGCACAGCGTAGAGAATCATTAAACATGGGTGAGTTTGCAGAAGAAGCAATCATTGTAGAAGAAGTAGCAGCACCCAAAAGAGTAAACCATTTCATTGAAGCCAACACGCAGGAAGTGACCTTACAGCACTTACAGCAAGACTGCATCATTCCAAGTTTTGCATCAATGGAGGAAACCATAAGCCACCAATCCTTTATAGGTGCAGTAGTAGATGCAGCTAAGGATTACTTTCATGGGGAGCAGTTTGATATGCCAGAGATTAGAATCTCACACCCTATCAATGGCAGAATCCCAAGTGCATTAGGTAAGAAAGCATCTGAACTGACAGATGAAGAGAAGACTCTGTTCTATCAGAGAATGTGTTTCTGCTTTGAAATCCCGTCTATTGTACATGATGAATACGGTAATCGTTTGGCATTATCCATTGGTGGAGTGAGGGCATATAACGAGATTAACCTGTACAGTAAGAAATCTGTGGAGAGATTTAAAATCTTTATAGGCTTTCGTAATCGTGTGTGTTCAAATTTAATGCTAACTACTGACGGCTTGCAGGATAAGATAGAAGTCCTAAGCGTACAGGAACTATATGCAGCAGCGTTGAATCTGTTCCATGCTTACAACCCATCCAAAGACCTACATCTGTTAAGGACACTTGGGCAGATGTCAATCTCCACAAGCGAGTTCTGTCAGATAATAGGCAGGATGAGATTATATCAAGCTCTTACACCCAACCACCAGAAACGCTTACCTCGTCTATTATTGGGGGACAGTCAGATTAATGCAGCTTGCAGAGCATTCGTTTCTGATGCAAACTTCAAGAGTACAGGGGACAGCATTACAGGCTGGCAACTCTTAAACTTGCTTAATGGTTCTGTGAAGTCAAGTTACATAGATAACTTCTTGGAGAGGAATCTTAACTGCACTGAGTTTGTACAAGGCATCCAACGTGCCAAATTAGGAGATAGTGAATACGCTTGGTTCTTGGGCTAAGTGGATTGTTGATTGAGAGAGGAAAGGGCATCATTAAGTTGGTGTCCTTTCTTTATTTCTACCAACTTTTAAATATCATACAATATGAATATAGATTATACAGTGGGTGAAGTGGAACTATCCTACAAACCCAAATTCAAGAATCTGCATAAGGTAGTCAGTTCAGAGGACGCTTATAGATATTTACTTCCTACATATAAAGAAGGAACTATCTGTTACAAGGAATATTTCAAAGTCTTATTCCTCAACCAAGCCAACCAAGTTTTAGGCTACACACTCATATCAGAAGGTGGAATAACAGACACAACCGTAGATGTCAGAGTAATTCTGCAAGCTGCATTGCTCACCAATTCAGTAGCTCTTGTTCTTGCACATAATCATCCAAGTGGTAATCTAAGACCAAGCAGGCAGGATATGGATATTACTAAGCAGGTCAAAGAAGCTGCAAGGCTTATGAGAATATCAGTTTTAGACCATCTTATACTTACAGATGCAGGATATTACAGCTTCGCAGACGAAGGAGAATTATAATAAGGTAAAGGGCACTCAATTTCTAAGTTGGGTGTCCTTACCATATTCACTTCTGCTATTAGTGAATGTTCCCTTAGTAATCAATGAGTTAATAAATCCAACTCAGAATTAATATTCACTTCAATTCATTTACTTATAAAACAGAACATTATGTCACTTAAATATTCAAGCACAACCGCAGACTATCTTATATGGTCTGATGCAATGAATCTCATAAGGAAGTTAGCTAAAGACGAGAATTATAAAATCTCGCTCCTTATAGCTTTGGGATGCTTCACAGGTTTAAGAATATCTGATATCCTATCTCTAAGGTGGAAGCAGATATTAAGTGTTGACGAGTTTACAGTAATTGAGAAGAAGACAGGCAAGGTAAGAACTATCAGACTGAATCCACAATTACAGCAGCATATCAAAGAGTGCTACGAGCATATAAATCCAATTGGAATCAATGCACCAATTCTTATAAGTCAGAAAGGTACAATCTTCACAGTTCAGAGAATAAACATCATTCTTAAAGAGGTGAAGAAGAAGTACAGGTTAAAGATTAAGAACTTTAGTTGCCATTCTCTTAGAAAGACTTTTGGAAGACAGGTTTATAATATGAACAGTGATAACGCAGAGTTAGCATTAGTAAAGCTGATGGAACTATTCAACCATAGTTCAGTTGCCATTACTAAGAGATACTTGGGACTAAGACAGGAAGAAATCTTACAAACTTATGACTGTTTGAGTTTCTGATGATTGGGACAGAATTATTAAGATTTACCTTATATAGTGGTCTGAATGGTTCTGTTCCAATTTCATAATATATTGAGCTTAGACACATCTAAAGTCTGATTATTTAGGTTTGGCATTTCAGCCTTATAGAAGTAAGTCAATTCCATAAGTTTACTGAGTTTAGAACTGTCTCAATCCTTATTAATCATGTTGCAGGTAGCACTTCTTGAATATCCAACAATATACCAACTTAAAGATGATAATTCAAGGCAGGTAAGAATATTCAGAATTTAGCTCTTATATGGCGAGAAGTGAATATGATACCCACATGGATTTACAGAGTTCAGATGCAATTCTTAGTAAATATCCCGTTCAGACCATGTTTGAGAGCACGATAGTTACTATTTATCCTCACTTCATATCTAATGATTTGAAACCTTTCATTATCTTTGCACCAATTCCAATGAACTAATGCGTTAGGGAGTTGGAAGGACATAATTTAATGAGAGCATAACGAATTATCCTCTATTTGGAATCTGGACAATTTCATAAGTTAGGGATAGTAGTTCAATATGCTCATGCTAATGCTATATACCTACTTCATCTTTATGGAGTAGTGGATATATTCATTCAGCATGGGCTATTGTCTATTACTTAACTTAGGGCAGTCCAGAGCCTCAAATAGGGTAATATTCAATAGTTCCCATGCTCTTTTATTTTATAATAGCTTATTCATAGGGAACAGATAAGCACTAATTATCAAATACTATGGGTTTATTTGGCGGTATCAATGCTGTAAATGAAATCAATTCTCTCATTACTCAGATAGAGAGGAACATGAATGCTTTAGCCCCTATGATAGAATTGAATGGGATGAAGCATACTACACAATCCAAAGAATTAACAAAGTCAGTCCGCAGGGATTTGGATAAAATTAAAGACCTGTTGAATCAACACAGCTCTGCAAGAATAGCTGTTTACAGGCTTAAAGGTGACAAGGTGGATTCTACTACACTGGTTGGATTTCTTGAAATGTGTCTTAAACAAGCTGAAAGTCTTATATAATTATGGATGCGAATGATATTAAGTTAGGACTGTTCATTTTAGTTATAGTCCTTATTGGTGCTTTCATTGGCTGTTGTTTGGCAAGTTAAGACTGATTACAAAAACAGCTATCACATGAAAATATTTCATCTATTAGGGTTAGTGGTACTGCTATTATCTTCCTGCGATGATACCTCTGGTACATATCTAATCTCAGAAGTTTCATTGAAGGATAACAATCTGTCTGAACAAGAGAAACAGGAAACCATCAATGAATTTATTAATCAAGAAGTGTTACTTACTGTTCTTAAAGGAAAGATAGAATTGACATTATCTAACAAACCAACCACTTCTAAGATAACTCTGCAACGTGTGTCTAATAACTGTTATTCAACGAGTGATGGAAACATAACCATTAATTTAGAGTTAGAGAAGAAGAACTTTGTAGAGACCAAATATAAATTGATTGAATATGGCGGTACAGACAGTAAGTTCTTTAACCTGCATATGACTTTGGATAAACAATAACAAATTTAATGATAAGAAATCAATGAGAACGATTAGATTATTAGCAACTTCATTATTGGTTGCATTGAGCATGGGAGTTAGCTCTTGTAGTGAAGAATTAGACAACCAACCTATGGTGTCTTATCCTGTAGGTGGTGAACCTTTAGATATAGTTTGTAAAGAATATGGCATTAGTGATTATAAAGATATTGAATTACTTGATTACTATAAAAACACTTTAGTAGAACAAGCTAATTTTATAGGTTTAAAGAATAATCAGTTATGGATTTCTTCATTCAATTCAGAAGATAAGTCCAAGATTATAGAATGGACTGACAACAAGGAATTTGATAGAATACGCAGAATATACAAAGGTTATGGAGAATATGAAGAATTTACCATACAAGGAATATCATTATTTCAAATAATACCTATTGATAATAACTTTGCTGCATCATTGACTTATAGTAATAATGGGAAAGTCATATCTGCCTTACTCTTTAAAAAAGATAGTGAAACTAAAGAGATTCTTACAAGAAGGGCTGAAATACATATTGGATATAATAATTCTATTATAAATGATAATTGCTGTTATTCTTTATCTGGAGATACTATTTGTGTAGCAGAGAAAGGCTTTGGATATTCCAACATAGGAACTATTTATACTTCTGACTTTATATATTACAACGAAGCAATATACACCCATAGAGATAATAAAGGCTTCTTCGTAGGAAGACGGAGTTTCAAATTGGAAGAAGATTTATGGCACATCCAAGTACCACAGCTAAATGATGAACCTACTGATGCTAAGATTGAGGTCAGTGTAGAAGATAAGTCCAAGCAAGTCTGGAAGTACAATGTCAATATTATACATTACGATGGAACTAAGAAGAATGTAACATTTGAAGTAGATATTGATAATGGTACAATCAAAGGACAGAATGATTATGCTTCCCTTATTATAGGCAAATGGAGGATGACAAGCGGTAATGCAGTTGCTACCCATGTTACTTATAAGAATGATGGCACATTTGAATACACAAGTACAGAAGATAGCTCTTATAAAGAAGTGGGCAAGTACAAGATAGACGGTAACAAATTCTATGAAATGTACAGCGATGAAGAAGAATGGATTATCAGTGATATTCTATTACTTAATTCAATGACCTTATCAGTACAGGAATTGGAAGCTGATGGAGTAACACCCAGCGGTAAGAAGTTTGCTTATCAACGAGTGGAATAAGAGACCTATACCAACTCTACTAAAACAGAATAGAAGCAGCATTTGAGGAAACTCTTATGCTGTTTCTTTTTATAAAGCTACTACATTTCTAAAGAATACTCTCCATATAGCCCCATTCACTAAAATGTTGTAGCCAATCATTGTGGTTTAAAGGATAATGGCTATCTTTGCCTTAAACTCATAATCATTTGATTTATGGAATATATTAACGAATTTCACAGGCAATGGATAGAGCGTACTCGCCAATCTATAACCTCTTGGAGCAAGCAGCCTGCATCGCCAGAAGAAGTAAGGAAGCAGCAGGAGAAACTGAACCAACAGAGAGCTATAAGGGAGAACAGATTAAAGAACTCATAAAGTTTGCCAATACTAATAATTTATGGATTGACTTATCACACCTCAACATTACTTATATGGATAGAGGTGGTGAGAATGAAGTGTTCCATGATGGTAATGTGTCTGTTGTAAAACTGAACAACTTTGAGTACGCAGGGGATGATTTGGAGAACTTCTTCATCCGCATTACAGTACATAATAAGTTCTTTAGTAATGTACCCTATCAGATGATAGGTTTCGCTTATAACAGCCTACAAGAGTTCTGTGCAGTTCTCGTGCAACCTTATATATTGGCTGAACGGGAAGCCACAGAAGATGAGATAGCCGCCTATATGCAAGCATTAGGTTTTGAAATGGACTATTACGACGAATACCACAATTCGGATTATGAAGTGTTTGATGCAGTACCCAATAATGTCCTTTATGGCATAGACGGAGATTTATACTTCATTGACACGCAGATTAGATTGAGAATATAGAGATAATTAACTGAATAACTAACTTATCCTGCTTTACACGATTGATGTAAACCAATATGTAAACCAAAGTAAAAAGATAATAAAAGAGGATTCTCATTAAGAACAGCTAAACGGCAGTAGCTCAGTTGGTAGCTTACGAAGGCGAAGCCTTTGGAAGCCGCAGAAGAGCATTAGCCTTCCAAGCTGAGGGTCGCGGGTTTGAGTCCCGTCTTCCGCTCTTAAGAGAATCAGATAGTTATCGAAAGATTTCTATCTGATTTTTGTTTTCAAGGGGTGCTAATTCTGCACGGAACTATGCGGTTGAAGTCAACCAAGAAGTCAACCAAAAATTTTATAGGACCATATCAGCTCCTTTTTATCGACAAAAACAACCGACCCAACTTAATTATTGGTTGTCCAAGATAAGTAGATGTGATATAACCGTTTTCTCTGGCCCAGCCTACAGCCTTATTGCGTATTTCATCTGGATAATAAATGGAAATGATTTTCTTGTTTAACAAGTCCCTCCACATGTTTTGATGAATGTTAACATTGTGGATATCCTCAACACGACTAATGCCTAAAGCTATACACACTGGACTATTGCAGAGATCCCCCTTATCTTCAGTGATATTCATATCAAAATGCTGTTTGATACCGTCAACTAACTTTTTAATCTCTAATAAATCTTTGCATAGGTCAAGCTCAATGATTTCTTTCAGTTCTGCAACTGCATACTTATGAAATGTATGCTCTGCATCTATCTGTTTTAATCCAAACGATGTAAGAAACTCAAGAGACTGGATTGCTCTTTTTCTTGCGAGTGCCTCCTTCCTATGAAGGTCTTTTTTCTTTGTTGCCATAATGTTGTATATACTAATGATTATTTGTTCTGAATGCAAAATAACACCTTCAATATGCAATAACACTGCATATCTTACGCTATTATTAAAATCATATTCACATATGCAATGTTATTACATATATTATATGTACTTTTATAGCATAAATAAAAAGTATTGTATAAATTACAGATGTTACAGATAATACTTGAAGAATAAATAATAACACAATTCGTATGATTAGTAAAACCTTCAATCGATATATCTGGTTGTTGAATACTTTGCTTCAGCATGGACGATTAACCTTTGAAGAAATTAACAACCGATGGCAAAACAGTTGTCTCGGTGATGGCAAGCCCCTTGCTCTAAGAACTTTTCATGTTCATAGAAATGCAATAGCTGAACTGTTCGGAGTGGAAGTGGCATGTGATGCTTCTACCTATGAATATTACGTATCATCTCCTGAAACCTTGCGAAATGACAGGACTCGTCAGTGGTTACTCAACTCATTCACTCTCTCAAACATGATCGAGGCCGGGCATAATATGAAGGACAGAATTATATTTGAAGACATTCCCAAGGGAGCTGAATATATTCAAACGGTGGTTGAAGCTATGCAGCAGAATAAGGAACTGATGATAGACTATCAATCATTCAATGGACGTAGAGCTACGTTTAACATTCAGCCTTATGCGATGAAGGTATACCATCAGCGTTGGTATATTGTGGGATATCTGAAAGAACAGGAAGAAATCCGCAATATAGCTTTGGACAGAACATTGAATATGGAAATTACTACAGAGACATTCCGATGTCCCAGTAATTTCGATGCGAAGGAATACTATTCCAATACTGTTGGAATCTTTGTAAATGACAAATTAAAGCCTCAAAAAGTCATAGTCAGAGCATACGGTATTCATGTGGAATACATGCGTTCTCTTCCTCTTCACCATACCCAAGAGGAAATAGAATGTAAGCATCAGCAATACAGTGACTTCCAATACCACTTATATCTTACACCGGAACTTACAAGTCAACTGCTTGCAATGGGTGAAAAAATAAAGGTTCTGGAACCCGTAGAATTAAGAGAAGAAATCAAGAATAGATTATTAAACACACTTAATCGTTATCATGATGAATAGAAATCAGTATCCTAAAGGAAGTAAAAACAAAAGTTCTATGAAAAAAAGAAGTATTTCAAGCAGTTTTTTGGAACAACTAAAGACCGGTAACTTGAAATCCATTACAGACTATGTAAGAGTTGACCCTTATTTAGATCTGGAACTGAGAGGCGATAGCGTTATGATATATTATAGAGGTGGGAAAGTTCTTACAGTCGATGAAAAGGGAGTTCTTACAGGTCTGGTTGATGAATACTATCTGTCGCCTGATACGGAGAGAATCCTACCTTCTATTGAAGGTTTGCATGACTACTTGGCTCATGCAAAACATATTGTAGATATTCATGAATCTACCAAAAACAGTAAATTAGGAGAGAAGGAAATACAGCAAAGGGTGGTTTACGAAAACAATCTGTCTGTGAATGCTGACAAAACAGATTATTTCATTGCCGATGTAGAATGGGCTGATAATAAAATTTTGAAAGGCCGCGTAGACATCGTAGCCTTCTGTTGGAAACATAAAAAGCCACGTAATCGTATTGTACAGCTGACTTTGATAGAAGTAAAGCAAGGTGATAAGGCAATTAAATCATTGTCAGGACTAAAGAAACATTACGAAGACTATCTTTCTTTTAAAAAAGATCAGGAATCTGTGAACCGTGTGGCTAAGGACATGCTTCTTGTTCTAAAGCAGAAGAAAGAATTAGGTCTTGTGAAAGGGTTGGATAATCTATTTGAGAAAAAGGTTACAGAAAAAGATGTTTGGGGTAACAAGGTGCAGCGACAAGTAGAAGTTGAACCTAAGATAGAAGTTGAACCGGATTTTCTGTTCCTGCTTACTAACTATCATCATTACAGCTCAAATCTTCAGATTGAATGTGAGGATAAGGATTGGACAGATGATTGCAAATTTATCAATGCTTCTTTCTGCGGATATGGGTTGTATAAGGATCTGATCAAGACAAAAAAGGAATTGAAATTTTATTCTAAATAAAATATGAATATCAAGATACACAGAGGCCTTGATCAGATAGGTGGTTGTATTACAGAGATTTCTACAGATACTTCCAGGGTTTTCATTGACTTTGGTCAGAATCTTCCTGGATGTGGAGAACCGACTACACCAGAGGATGACGAGCAAATGGTTCAGGCTATTTTTTCTCAGAACAAGAAGCAACATGAAGCTGTATTCTATACACATGGTCACGAGGATCATGTGGGGCTGTTTGAGTATATTCCAGACAAAGTTCCTCAATATATGAGCGAAGGAACCATGAAGTTACTTTCCATTAAATATGGACTCTTATCGGAAGGTGCGTCACTTAAAATGAGCGAATTGCGGAAACAGAATTGTACTTCAGAGGAATATAACGATGCGGACAGTAACCAGAAAAAGGCTGAAAACAAATGTAAGCTTCTCAAACGTATATGTATCTGGAAAAGGACTGCTCCGCATAAGGTTCCGAAAAGTATTATAGTCGGCGATATAAAGGTAACTCCATTTTTCAATTGCCACTCCATTTATGATTCGTACATGTTTCTGATAGAGGCAGACGGCAAACGGATCTGGCATACTGGTGACTATCGGGAGCATGGATATATGGGCAAAGGACTTTTTCCGACCTTAAAAAGGTATGCCACCCATATTGATACGCTGATTACAGAAGGAACCATGCTGAAACGTGAAGACAAATGTATTCACGAACGTGATGTTTCCGGCAAGATGGCTTATGTGATGCGGGCTTTTAAATATGTATTTGTGCTTGCTTCTGCTACAGACATAGAGCGACTTGCTGCAATCACAGAAGCTGCAAATGGAGCAGGTAAAACGGTGTATGTGTGGTCAAAGTTTCTGAAACAAACAATGGCTTTCTTTACAGATCAAGAAGGAGAACTCTCTCATGGTTTGTTTTCATTCCATCCTAAATTTTACAATCAACGCCTTTTGAAAAGCGTAAAACGGAATGGCATGGTCATGATTGCAGGTTCATCACAGAAAGAATGTATCAATGGACTTATTAATGAACTTCCTCAAGAAGAAACGTTGCTTATTTACTCATCGTGGGATGGTTACTACAAAGACCCGGTACAGATCAAAGTAAATCCAATGTATAAGGAATTTCGTGAAATGTTCCATAATGTAGTTGATATACATACATCAGGGCATGCAGACCGCAAAACAATAGAGAAGGTTATCAGAACAATTAACCCCAAAAGGATTATTTGCATTCATAAGGAAGCTGATGCTGAACTATAGTGTTTAGGTAATCTATTTTATAATCAGGCAGTGAAAATCCTACAAATATCAGATACTCACAACAAACATCATTTGCTGGTTAATCTTCCAGCAGCTGATGTTATTGTTCATTGTGGCGATTTTACCGAACATGGTACAGAAAAGGAAGTTCTTGATTTCCTTAATTGGTTCATTACGCTTCCTTACAAACACAAGATATTCGTTACAGGAAATCATGATACATGTCTTTGGGATGCAAAAGACATTGAAGACTTACCGAAAAACGTTCACTTCCTTCAGGATAGTGAATGTAAAATAGAAGGCATAACATTCTTTGGACTGGCATACAATCATTCCGAACAAGTCATTCCTCCTGATGCAGATGTATTGGTCAGTCACGAACCGCCATTTATGATTCTAGATAAGGATAATAATATCCATTGGGGAAATGCCGATTTGAAAAAAAAGATATTGGAGGTCAAACCTCGCTATCACTATTTTGGCCATATCCATGGAGCTTACGGTACAGAGAAACACCATGGAATCGTCTTCTCAAATGCCGCATTATTTTATGAATCTTTTCAAATGGAAGGTAATTTCCATCTATTGAAATATAAACCAAAAATATTTGTTTTGTAAATTGATATATTGTAGTAGAGAAAATACATAACACAATTTTATTCTCCTGCATCTCTCGGTTACCTGTTGTATTTCTGCCCACTTTTTCTTATCTTTGGAACAGTTAGAAGCCAATCGTACAAACCATGGAAAATTTCGATTACTCTGTAGTACCCCGTGGATTCGGCCATTGCATAGCCAGCTGCCCACAGGCTGTGACCTGCCTGCGCCACATCGCTTACGAACACCTGCCTGCCGACAAGGCTTTCGTCTGGATGCTGGTGCCACACATGGCCGGACAGGCGCAGGGAAAATGCAAATACTATTGCCCCAACACCAAGGTACGCTATGCCAAAGGATTTGCCCGAATCATCGACGAGCTGTCGGTGAAGCAGGCGGCTGCTTTCCGCGAACGGATGATAGGAAAGATGGGAAGAAAGAACTATTACGCCTCGCGCAAGGGAGACCGGCTGCTCCCGCCCGCCGAACAGAAGCAGGTACGTTCCGTACTCCGCTCGCTGGGAGCACCGGACGAGAACTGTTTCGACGGCTACACTGACTGCTTTGTCTGGGAATAAACGACGGGCCCCCTGCCCTCACAGCATGTTTCCGCGTGTTTCCGCGAGGGTGTGTCGTAATACGCGATTCACCCTCTTTTCTTTATCAACGATAAGAGCG
>ERZ780198.1202-NODE-1202-length-25079-cov-10.406370_pt1 | contig 25079 bp, 17 predicted proteins | sample MGYA00510979_ERZ780198 | MGnify/ENA primary metagenome ERZ780198 (study PRJEB29588, sample SAMEA2158039) | human gut metagenome | biome: human gut; feature: human-associated habitat; material: faeces | place: Denmark | collected 2008/2010 ...
TGTACCGGAGGATCAGCGGGCACAGGCTGCCGCGGAGCTGCTGGAATATGAAAAGGCGAAGAAGAATCTCAAACAGCAAAATGCGGAGATCGACCGCAGGGGCAAGGTTGCCAACATTTTCTGCAAGGCATACGAAAAGGCCGCCCTCCTGACTGCCGCCGAGGAAGATGTCCGCTGCTGGACGGAAGGTACCCGCATGACGCCGGAGGAACTTCAGGACACCGTGAAGGAGTCCCGCGAGATCGCCCAGGTGTTCGCCGCCATTGCCGCCGCGTCGGCGGACTTTGCGCAGGGCGACGTGGGCGCGGGCAAGGGCATGACCTGCCACGACCTGAAGGGCGGCATCGGTTCCTCCTCCCGGCTTGTGGAGATCGGCGGTGAGACCTTCACCGTGGGCGTGCTGGTTCTGACGAACCACGGGTGCCTGCATGACCTGACCATCGGCGGGGAAAACGTCGGCAAAGCGATTGAACACCGCATCCGGGAGGACACTCCGGACGAGGGCAGCTGCATCATGATCGTCGGCACCGACCTGCCCGTCACCTCCCGCCAGCTGGGACGGATCATCCGTCGGTGCAGCGTGGGGCTTGCCCGGCTGGGCAGCTACATCGGCCACGGCAGCGGTGAGGTTATGGTGGGCTTTTCCACCGCCAACCGCATTCCGGCACAGGGCGATTGCCTGAACTTCCGCTGCATCCACGAGTCCCACATAGACGACGCCTTCCGCGCCGTGGCGGAGGCCACCGAGGAAGCGGTGCTGCGCTCTATGCTGGAAGCCCACCCGGTAACGGGCTATACCGGCAAGGTGCGCCGGAGCCTTGGCGAATTCTGGCAGCCCTGAACAGCGAAAAATCCCCGCGGCACTTTGGCTGCCGCGGGGAATCTTACATTATCCGAACCGGAATTACAGCAGGGTAGCGAAGTGCTTGATGGTGCGGACCATCTGAGAAACATAGGAGTTCTCGTTGTCGTACCAGGAAACGACCTGCACCTGGCTGGTGCCGTTGCCCAGATTGATGACCATGGTCTGGGTGGCATCGAACAGGGAGCCGAAACGCATGCCAACGATGTCGGAGGAAACGATCTCATCGGTGTTGTAGCCGAAGGACTCGGTGGCCTGAGACTTCATCTGAGCGTTGATCTCTTCCTTGGTGGGGTTGCCCTCAACAACGGCGTTCAGGATGGTGGTGGAGCCGGTGGGGGTGGGAACACGCTGAGCAGCGCCGATCAGCTTGCCGTTCAGCTCGGGGATGACCAGACCGATGGCCTTGGCAGCGCCGGTGGAGTTGGGAACGATGTTCACAGCACCCGCACGGGAACGACGCAGGTCGCCCTTGCGCTGGGGGCCGTCCAGAATCATCTGGTCGCCGGTGTAGGCGTGGATGGTGCACATAATGCCGGACTGGATCTTCCAGCCGTCGTTCAGAGCCTTGGCCATGGGAGCCAGGCAGTTGGTGGTGCAGGAAGCGGCGGAGATGATGTTGTCTTCCTTGGTCAGGGTGTTGTGGTTAACGTTGTAAACGATGGTGGGCAGGTCATTGCCGGCAGGAGCGGAAATGACGACCTTCTTGGCGCCGGCGTCGATGTGCGCCTGAGCCTTGGCCTTGGAAGTGTAGAAACCGGTGCACTCCAGAACAACGTCCACACCCAGCTCGCCCCAGGGCAGCTCGGCAGCGTTGGCCTTGGCGTAAATGGTGATCTTCTTGCCGTCCACAGTGATGAAGTCCTCGCCGGCCTCAACGACGTGACCCTGAGCAGCGTAGTTGCCCTGAGTGGAATCGTACTTCAGCAGGTGAGCCAGCATCTTGGGAGAGGTCAGGTCGTTGATCGCGACGACTTCAAAACCCTCGGCACCGAACATCTGACGGAAAGCCAGACGGCCGATACGGCCAAAACCATTGATTGCAACTTTAACAGACATGGTAATTCCTCCATTTTTATTACTGCCGGAAGGCAGTATTTTACTTTTCAGGTACGGCATTCGATATCTCCGTACGGAATCCATTATACAATAATCCCACTGCGTTGTAAAGTGTAATTTTCGTAAAATTCCGATCAGTTTTTGCTATTTTTCGGTGCATGTTGCTCATTTGCGCAAAAGCGCCCGCCGCGTGACGCTGCGGGCGCTTTTCATTTCCCGGAATATCCGCCCCAAACTCAGGACGCGGCCGTGGTTTCGGCGGGCTGCTCCGGCATTCCCTCGCAGACGACGGGGGACTGAGGCGTGCAGATGGCCATGTAGGTGTTGCCCCGGCCAAGCTCCAGCGGCTCGCCGCTTTCCGTGAAGAAACGGAACGGCTCCTTATCGCCGCCGCACATCCAGACGATGGGGATGAGCTTGCCGCCGCAGGCAAAGTAGCCCTTGCCGCCGGCATTGAAGTCCGCGATGTGGTAAATGCCGGTGGTGGTGATGTCCGCGTACATGACGATGACGTTCCGGAACGCTTCGACTTCCTCAGTCTTCAGGTCGGTCATAACCTTGCCGTACTGGTTGAAGGCGTATTTGCCCGTGCTCTCGTCGTAGACCATCCGGGTTTCCTTTCTGGCCTTTTCGTAGACCAGCGTGATGCTGATGTCCTTGGCCTCAACACCGTCCGCCGGGGTGCCGTCGTCGGTGAAGTCGAAGCCGTAGTCCCGCTCCAGCGTCATGGGGTAGCCCTGAGACTCGGCATAGGCTTTGATGCCGGAACCGATGCCGTAGAGGGTGTTCTCCAGCGCGCCCTTGCGCTCGGTGTCCCGATAGGAAGCGCCGGTGGAGGCCACCACCCATTCGTCAATGTTGAAATTCTCCACGCCCCGATCCTTGGCATCCTTCAGCGCCTGCGCGGAACCGCCCGCGTGGGACAGGATCAGGTCATAGTGCTGGGCGATGCTGTTGAACATGGGCCGGGTGGAACGGGTGGAGCCAATGGCGTCCACGGAGTCGATGTCGGTAAACAGCGCCAGACAGCGCACCACGCTGTCCATGTTGACGTAGCACTCGATCAGCATGTCCGCCTTCACCACGCCCACATGGGGAATGTTGTCCGCCAGATTGCTCACGGTGTTGGCAAAAATACGGCCGGTGAAGGGCGCGTCCAGAACTTCGCCGTTCAGGGGGTTGACATAAACCTCCGGTTCCGTGGTCGGCACGATGGTCGGTTCCGCCGTAGGTTCCGCGGTGGGTTCGGCGGTCGGCGCGGCGGTGGTCTCCGGCACCGCTGCGGGAGTTGTGGCAGGCGCGCTCCTGGCACCGCAGCCGCACAGCAGCAGTGCCAAGGTAAGCGTCAGGGCAATAACTCTTTTCATAATCTTCTTCCTTTCCTGTTGGTAGATATTTTTCCGCAGATCTGCGGTCTCTCTCAGCTGAACTGCGTGGCAACCTTACTGCTCTCCATGGTCTTGCCCAGCGTGTAGTAGAACACGTTGTCCCGGGCGGGGTTCAGGTCGCTCAGCACGCCGCGCTTGGCATAGATGGCGTAGTAACCGGCCATCACGGGGATGATCCGGCCGTCGTCCGCCACCAGCTTGTGCAGGTTATAGTAGTTGCCTCTGTCCGCCAGAGACTGATTGACCATGTTGTAGATCGTCTCGTTGGCGAGGCCGCCCCAGCTCATTTCGCCCCACGGCCGGTAGAATTCCGACAGGTCCGCCGTTGTGGGCAGCTTCGTGATGCCGAGGTAAATGTCGTAGTTGGCCGCCTGAAGCCGGGCTTCGTAGACGCTGGTGGGACTTTCCACCGTTTCGCAGGCAAGACCCAGCTCCGTCAGCGTGGCCGCGATGTTCCGGGCGCAGCGCAGGCGGGCGGAATCGTCGCTGTTGACCAGCAGCTGCAGCGTCCTCGGCACGCCCTTGTCGTTGGTGGGAACGCGGAATTTGCTGGCCGCGTCGATGAAGCGCATCTCGTCGTAATCATAATTTGTTGCCAGACTTTTGCTGTAATACGGCGACATGGGGGAAATGGGCAGGGTCGTGGGCAGCGCCAGTCCGCCGTAGTTGTCGTCCACCAGCGTCTGCCGATCGATGCCGTAGGTCAGGAAGGTACGCAGGGTGCCGTCGTCGAAAAATTTACTGTAGGTGACGTTGCAGCCGATATACATCATGAAGCCGCTGTCCACTTCCCACAGCTCGAAGTCGCAGCGGTAGTCGGCGTAGGAATCCGTCTGGGGGTTGGTGCAGACCACGCTCAGGCCGGAAAACTCAAACTCGTCCCGGATCTGGGAAGGGGATTCCGCTTCCACAAGGGCGATGGAGGAATCCTTCGCCACTAAGTCGTCGCTGCTGCACCACCAGCCCACCACCCGCTGCAAGTGCTTGCCGCCGATGCCGTCTTCCAGAGAGTAGGGGCCGGTTCCAAGGGGGTTGTCCACGGTCACTTCCGAAGCCTTGACGATGGGGATATCCAGCAGCAGCGCCAGATTCTGGTACGGCGTGTCAAGGAAAAAGTCCACGCCGCCGTCGCTGGACAGCTCCACACGGGCAATGTGGGTGAAGCGTCCCTTGTAATACACGTTCTGCCGCGCCTGCTCGTAGCTCGCGACCACGTCCTGCACCGTGACCCGGGTGCCGTCGGAGAAGGTCGCGTTGGGCTCCAGATAGATCGTCCATGTACGGTTATCCGGGGTGACCTGATACTGAGAGCACAGAATGGGGGTCGTATTGTTCTTGGAGTCCACCGCGAACAGCCCCTGATACATCAGGGACATGACCACGCGGTTGGTGTAGTCGCTGCCGTACAGGGGGTTCATGGAGCGGTCGGGATAGTAGGCCAGCGTCAGATCCTGAGAGTCCGGCGCGATGGTTTCCTCCGCCGGGTCCTCCCCCTCCATCAGGAGGGCGTCTCCCGTGGGGACGTAGGCGGAATTGTCGATGCTCCCGACGCAGCCGGTGAAGCACCCCAGGCAGAGGATAAGCGCCAGCAGCGCGGATATTCCCTTTTTCATCCCGTCACCTCCTGACAGACGATCACCGCGCCCTGGGATCCCCGCTCCCCGCCGGTCGCCCGGTGGGACCAGAAGCGGTCGCAGCTGCACACGGTGCAGTCTCTGCTTAAGTCAATGTGTTCCACGCCGCAGCGGCGCAGAACCATGGCGTTGATCTGCTTTAAGTCCAGATGGTATTTTTCGCCCCGTTTTTCGATGTAGGCGTCCACCTCCGGGCCGAAGGCGGCGCGCATGGCGTCGGGGACGTCGTGGTCGGTCTCAAAATGGCACATGCCGATGTTGGGGCCGATGGCCGCGCGGATGTTCTCCGGCTTCGCGCCGAAGTTCTCCGCCATGGCGTGAACCACCTTTGCGCCGATGGCCTGCGCCGTCCCCCGCCAACCGGCGTGGGCCGCGCCCACCGCCCCGGTCACGGGGTCGAAAAACAGCAGCGGCGTGCAGTCGGCAGTGAACACCAGCAGCGCAACGCCGGGGGTGTTTGTCACAAGGGCGTCGCACTTGGGATAGTCCCGGTGGCACAGGCCGATATGGTCTTTTTCCGTCACCACCCGGACGATGTCCGAATGGATCTGCAATGTCATCACCAGTTTTTCCGGGTCGAAGCCCACGGCGCGGCCAAGGCGGCGGAGGTTTTCCTCCACGTTTTCCAGAGAGTCCCCCCGGCCTACGGCCAGATTCAGGCTGCTCTGGGTGCCGGTGCTGACGCCGCCAAGACGGGTGGTGAACCCGTGGGGGACGGTGATGCCGTCGGCGGTGAGATATTGGAGTGTCTCGTATTTCTGTGTTCGTATCATAATCTCGTTTTCGCGCGTCGGAAGTAAGGCGTTTTACGCCTTACTTCCGATTCTCTGCCAATTTAACTTTCGAGTTTGTCCTTCTGCATACAGCACTTCTTGTACTTCTTGCCGCTGCCGCAGGGGCAGGGGTCGTTGGGGCCGACCTTGTGCTCCTTACGCACCGGCGCACGCTTGACCTGAGACTTGTCCGGGGCGGAGGTGCCGGTCTCCTTGGCCACCTTCTCCCGCTTGACTTCCTGCGCGGGACGCAGCTGCACCAGGAACATCCGGCGGATGGTCTCCTCCTTGATGGCGGTGATCATGGCCTCGAACATCTGGTAGCCCTCTTCCTTGTAGGCCACCACCGGGTCGTGCTGGCCGTAGGCCCGCAGACCGATGCCCTGCTTCAGATCGTCCATGGCGTCGATGTTGTCCATCCAGTATTCGTCCACCACCCGGAGCATGACCACACGCTCCAACTCCCGCATGATCTTGGGGGTGTAGGCGGCTTCCTTGGCCTCGTAGGTGTGCTTGGCAATTTCAAAAACGGTGTCCGTCAGCTCATCGGCATTCATGGCCAGCAGCTGCTCCCGGCGGGACGCCAGCGTGCCTTTGGCGAAGTAGATGCCCTCCATGGCGTTGGCAAGCCCCTTCAGGCCGTCCTCGTTCACCTCGCCGCCATGCCCGCTGAGGGCAGTGGAAACGTCGCTCTCCACAAGGGAGCGGAGCATCTGCATCATGTTCTCCCGCAGGTCTTCCCCGTCCAGCACCTTCTGCCGCTGGGCGTAGATGACCTCACGCTGGGTGTTCATGACGTTATCGTATTCCAGAACGTTCTTTCTTGCGCGGAAGTTCCGGGATTCTACGCTCTTCTGGGCGTTTTCCACGGCGTTGCTGAGGATTTTCGCGTCAATGGGTGTGTCCTCGTCCAGGCCCAGGGAGTCCATCATGCTCATCACCCGGTCGGTGGAGAACAGGCGCATCAGATCGTCCTGTAAGCTCAGGTAGAAGCGGCTTTCGCCGGGGTCGCCCTGACGGCCGGAACGGCCGCGCAGCTGATTGTCGATCCGCCGGGACTCGTGGCGCTCGGTGCCGATGATGAACAGGCCGCCGGCGGCACGAACCTGCTCCGCCTCCTGCGCGATGGCGGCCTTGTGCTTTTTCAGCAGCTCTTCGTAGGTGTGGCGAACTTTCAGAATTTCCGGGTCGCTGGTCTCGGCGTAGGAGTCGGCCTCCTGTAAGAGTTCATCCGGGAAATCCATTCTCGCAAGCTCCGCTTTCGCAAGGAAATCGGCGTTGCCGCCCAGCATGATGTCGGTACCACGGCCTGCCATGTTGGTGGCGATGGTCACGGCGCCCAGCTTGCCTGCCTGCGCCACGATCTGGGCTTCCTGCTCATGATGCTTGGCGTTCAGGACGCTGTGGGGGATGCCCTCCCGCTTCAGCAGCTTGCTGAGGATTTCGCTCTTTTCAATGGAGATCGTACCAACCAGCACGGGCTGACCCTTTTCGTGGCACGCCATCACCTGCCGGATGATGGCGCGGAACTTGCCCGCTTCGGTCTTGTACACTACGTCGGGGTGGTCGATACGGATGACGGGACGGTTGGTGGGAATCTCCACCACGTCCAGATTGTAAATGGCGCTGAATTCCTCTTCCTCCGTCAGGGCGGTGCCGGTCATGCCGGAGAGCTTGCCGTAGAGCCGGAAGAAATTCTGGAAGGTGATGGTGGCGAGGGTCTTGCTCTCCCCCGCGACGGTCACGCCCTCCTTGGCTTCGATGGCCTGATGCAGACCCTCGTTGTACCGGCGGCCGTACATGAGACGGCCGGTGAACTCGTCCACGATGATGACCTGACCGTCCTTGATGACGTAGTCAATGTCCCGCTTCATAAGGCCGCGGGCCTTCATGGCCTGATTGATGTGGTGAGAGAGGGTAGCGTTCTCCGCGTCGGCCAGGTTCTCCACACCGAAGAACTTCTCCGCCTTGGCGATGCCGCTGGCGGTGAGGGACACGGTGCGCTGTTTTTCGTCCACGATGTAGTCGCAGTCGTAGTCGTCGTGGATCTCCTTCTCGTCGGTCTTGGCGAAGACCTGCTTGCGCAGAGTGGACACGAAATGGTCAGCCATTTCGTACAGCTTGGAGGAATCCTCCCCCTTGCCGGAGATGATCAGGGGGGTACGGGCTTCATCGATGAGGATGGAGTCCACCTCGTCCACGATGGCGAAGGCGTGTCCCCGCTGCACCAGCTCGGACTTGTAGATTGCCATGTTGTCCCGGAGGTAGTCAAAGCCCAGCTCGTTGTTGGTGCAGTAGGTGATGTCGGCGGCGTAGGCCACCCGGCGCTCCGCCGGGGACATGCCGGGGATCACCAGCCCGACGGAAAGCCCCATGTAGCGGTAGACCTTGCCCATCCACTCAGAGTCACGCTTGGCAAGGTACTCGTTGACGGTGACCACGTGAACGCCCTTGCCGGTCAGCGCGTTTAGGTAGCAGGGCAGAATGGCGACCAGGGTCTTGCCTTCGCCGGTTTTCATCTCGGCGATGCGCCCCTGATGGAGCACCACGCCGCCGATGAGCTGAACAGGGTAGGGGCGCATTCCCAGCACCCGGTCGGCCGCCTCCCGAACGGCGGCAAAGGCTTCCGGCAGAAGATCGTCCAGGGTCTGTCCCTGATCCAGCCGGTTCTTGAATTCGGCGGTTTTGGCCTTCAGGGCTTCCTCGGAAAGTGCCTTGTAGTCGTCCTCCAGCGCCAGAATTTTATCCACCGTGGGCTGGATTTTCTTAATTTCCCGCTGGGAACGGGTGCCGAAAATTTTTTCAAATACTCCCATATGTTTCTCCTTTTGCACCTGCCGGGGAATTCCGGCGGCACAGGTCATTTTGGGTATTATAGCATAAGCGCAAAGAGAATAAAAGTCGAATTTATGAACAAAAAGCGGCTTCGCGCCCTCTTTTTCCTCAACAAATCCCCAAATTCACTTCCGGTCGGCGAAAAAGGCTTCGATTTCACCCTTCGCAGCCTGCACCCGTCCCTGCTGGCAGAGGGGTTTTCCGCCGCCGCGGCCATGGAGCGCGGCGGTCATGTCCCGGCCCAGCTGCCGCAGGTCGCCCTGACGGGCGATCAGGCAGTAGGCGTAACCGCCGTCGCTGCCGCTGAACACTGCCGCCGTGCCGCCGCACTTGTCCGCAATGGCGTCCGCCAGCTCCCGGACGCCGTCGGCGCTTAAGCCTTCCTCAAAGTGCAGGACATTGCCGCGGTTTCCATAACTTTCCGCGATTCCGGCAAAGACCCGCTTTTCCAGACCAGCCATGCGGTACTTCTGCGCCGAAAGCAGCTCGTTCATCCGCCGGGCGGCTTCGCCGGTCTCCGTTATTTTGGCGGAAAACGCCTGAGAAACCTGCCGGTTCTGGTCAAAGGCCGCGTTCAGCAGCGCCAGCGCCTGTGACCCGCAGGCCATCTCGATCCGGGTGCCGCCCCGGAAGCTCACCGCGCTGAGCAGCTTGATGAGGCCGATTTCCCCCGTGGCCGCCACGTGGGTGCCGCAGCAGGCGCAGCAGTCGTAGCCCGGAATCTCCACGATCCGCACCGGCCATGCAAGGGCTTTTTTCGAGCGGTAGGGGATGGCGGGCAGCTCTTCGGGGCTGGGATACCAGCACCCCACGGGCAGGTTCTGCCACACTGCTCCGTTGGCCTCCGCTTCGATTTCCGGCAGCACCTGCGGCGGGATGACCCCGTCAAAGTCGATGGTGATGACGTCCGCGCCCATGTGGAAGCCGGTATTGTGGCAGCCGTAGCGGCGGTTGAGAATCCCGGAGACGATATGCTCCCCGGAATGCTGCTGCATCCGCGCAAAGCGCAGGTCGTAGTCGATCACCCCCGTGACCTCCGCGCCCGCTTCCAGGGGCGCTTCGCACAGGTGAATTACCGCCCCCTCCCGCTCCCGGGTACCGCGCACCCGGACGCCGTTCAGGGTTCCCGAGTCCCCCGCCTGACCGCCGCCCTCGGGGTAAAAGGCGGTAGCGGCCAGCGTGACCTCCCATCCGTCTGCGGCCTTCGCGCAGGAAAGCACCGCCGATGTAAAGCGGGAAAGGTGAGAATCTTCATAATAAAGCTTGCGTGTTTCCATGTCGCACCTCGAAAAATGGCAATTTTGTTCATTATACCACGGTGCCGCTGGCATTGCAACGCCCCGGCTTTACAGAAATTTGAAGTGGAATTTTGAAAAAAGTGCTTCTCTTTTGCCGAATTATCATGTAGAATGAGAAAACGCGAGAAAAAACAACGAGGTGACCGATCATGCCAGCAAATTACGCCCATTACCGCTTCGGAAAGCAGCTGCTCTCCGGGATGTGTCCCAACGACCGCCGAAGTATCCAGCGGTTCCGGCGGCTTTACGATATGGGTCTGCACGGGCCGGATATTTTCTTTTACTATAACCCCCTGATCAAAACCGCCACGGGACAGCTGGGCGGCGTCTTCCACGCCCAGTCCGGGCAGGAATTCTTCGCCCGGGTCTGTGCGCAGGCGGGCAGCGAGGCCGGGCGGGTCTATCTTCTGGGGCTTCTGGGGCATTACTGCCTGGACTCCCTGTGCCACCCCTATGTGGAAAAAAAGGACGCGGACGGCAGCGCCCGCCATGTGGAGCTGGAATCGGAATTCGACCGGTATCTGCTGGAATCCGACGGCGTCGTCCTGCCCCACACCTACGACGGCAGCGCCCACATGCGGCTGACCCGGGGAGAGTGCGTCACGGTTGCCCTCTTTTATCCCCCCGCCACCCCGGCGAACATCAACGCCTGCGTCCGCAACATGGCCCGCGCCACCCGGTTTCTGGTGGGCGAGAACCGCAAGCGCGTCCGGCGCCTGCTGCACCTGACCCGCAGCCCGGCCATTGAGGATCAGCTCATGCCGGAACATGGCGACGACCGCTGGCTGTGGATGGACAGCGAAATGCTGGTGCTGTACAACCGCGCGCTCAAGCGCTATCCCGTTTTGCTTAGCCAGCTGGACGAATACATGCGCACCGGCGAACCCCTGGGCGAGGATTTCGTCCCGGCCTTCGGCTGATCTGTAAGGAGTGGTAGAAGTGAAAAAAATCAAACTCACCGCACTGGAGCGGAGCTGGATTCTCTATGACATCGGCAATTCCGCGTTCATTCTGCTGGTTTCGACTCTGATTCCCATTTATTTCAACGCTCTGGCGACTACCGGCGGACTGAACGAGTCATTGTATTTGTCCTATTGGGGCTACGCCGGTTCCGTCTCCACGCTGCTGGTGGCCGTCATCGGCCCCATCTGCGGCACGCTGGCTGACCACCGGGGCTTCAAGAAGCCGATTTTCATGGCCTGTATGCTTTTGGGCGTTCTCGGCTGCGCCGCCATGGGCGTGACTGCGGGATGGCTGGCATTTCTGGTGGTGTTCGTTCTCGCCAAAGTGGGGTATTCCTCCAGTCTGGTGTTCTACGACGCCATGCTCCCGGAGGTCACCACTGACGAGCGGATGGACACGGTTTCCTCCATGGGCTACGCCTACGGCTATATCGGTTCCGTGATTCCCTTCATCCTCTGTCTGCTGCTGGTGCTGTTCGGGGACAAGATCGGCATCGGCGCGGGAACGGCCATGGTCGTTTCCTTCCTCATTACCGCCGTGTGGTGGTTCGTATGCACCCAGCCGCTGCTGAAGCGTTACCGCCAGACCGCCTTCGTGGAGCACGGCGGCAATCCCGTTTCTTCCGCCTTCCGTCGGTTGAGAGACACCTTCCGGGAGGTTCGGCAGCAGAAGCATATTTTCCTGTACCTGCTGGCCTTTTTCTTCTTCATTGACGGCGTTTACACCATCATCGACATGGCAACGGCCTACGGCACCGCTCTGGGTCTGAACACCACCGGGCTGCTGCTGGCGCTGCTGCTGACCCAGTTCGTGGCCTTCCCCTGCTCCATCGCCTTCGGCCGGTTCTCCGCCAAGTACGATACGGGGCTGCTCATTAAGATCTGCATCCTCTGCTACACCGGCATTACCCTGTTCGCGGTATTTCTTGTGTCCCAGTGGCAGTTCTGGGTACTGGCGGTTCTGGTGGGCATGTTTCAGGGCGGCATTCAGGCGCTGAGCCGCAGCTACCTCGGGAAAATCATCCCGGCGGAGCGCAGCGGCGAATACTTTGGCCTCATGGACATCTGCGGCAAGGGCGCGTCCTTCCTTGGTACGACCCTGATCGCCATGGTCAGTCAGCTCACCGACGGGCAGTCATTCCATGTCTTCGGGCTGGAGCTGCAAAACGAAAACATCGCCGTGGGTACGCTGGTCGTCATCTTCGCCATCGGCTTCGTCCTGTTCTGCAAGGCGGATAAGCTGAATAAGCAGTACATACACATTTAAATATTAAGAATGCCGGGGGCTGACCGCCCCCGGCACTATTTTTACCGTTTCTTCTTATTCAACAGCACTGCAAGCCCGATTCCGGACAGCACCATCACCCCGACGGCGATCCAGATCAGGTCGCCGGTGCGGGGATTCCTGCGGGAACCCAGGGAAACCGGGACGGGCGGCACGTAGACCACCTCGTCGCAGTTGCGCACCCGGAGAACCGGCGTGCCGTCGCTGTCCAGATGGAGAATGCCGATCGCCCGCACGGTGCGCCCCCTTTTCACCTGAGACGCAAGGTTGTTTTTCCCGTCTGCGCCGGACACAATGTTGTCCTCAATCAGAATTTCCGCGAGATCTCCGTTTCCGTCCTTCAGGGTGATGCGGGAGACGCCCTTGCCGCCGACGCTGTAGGTCACATCCGTCACCCTGCCCTCCACCTGCATCAGGCGGCCGCCGTTTGTATCGTAATCCATGGCTTCCTCGTTTGCGGTGGTTTCCGGCGTGTAATTGTAAAGCCGCTCGGTCAGCACCTCACAGTCGATGATTTTCAGCATCACGTTGCCGTCCTGAATTGTCTTTTGCCCGACTGCCTCCAAGGGCGTGCCAACTTCAATGCCATTCTTCGTGAACGGTACCAAGGCAACGCCGCCGGTATCGTCCTGTAGGTAAATGGTTTTGGAGAAAATGTTGCCGGGATGGGACGTTCCGGAGGCCGCCCAGCCGCGAATGCGGAACACCTCCCCGTCCCCGCCGGAACGCATTTCGTCAATGGTGACCAGCGGCTCGATTCCCAGCACCGCTTCCGCGATCCCCTGATTTCCGCTGACGCGCTTCCAGATATTGTCCGGTTCTTTCATGGCGTCGTCCGCCAGAAATAGTCCGCCGCTGACGTACACTTTGCCGTCGCCCGGGAGTTCCTCACCGGCAAGCAGCACCGTGTCTTCGCCGGTTTCCTGCCCGTCGGCGTCCGCGTCTATGCCGTGGGTGGTATCACGCCCCTTCACCAGCCAGGTGCCGTTCCCCGGATTTACGGTGCAGCCGGCGCGCTGGGTGTAGGTCTGCTCGGGTTTCAGAGATTTTGTCAAATCGCCGCCAGGGTTGAACACATTGGCGGATGCCGCGTCGGGCGTACCGCCATTGTTTTCCTCATCCCATGCGGTGTCGTCGTTCAGGCGCACCGTTGCGCCCATGGCTTCCAGCAGCCTGTTCAGCTCGCCGGAGGTGTGCAGACTCAGGTCGCCCATATCCGATTGGCCGCAGAGAATGACCGTGCCGCCGTTTTCAACAAACGATCTGACATTCTCCACAAATTCCTCATCAAATGCCTCCGCCGGGGCGGTTATCAGCAGGAGGTCGCTGTTTTCGGGCAGCTCGCCGTCCAGAATATCCACTGCTATATTGACCTTGGCGGCGATAGCTTTCAGCCGGTTCAGCTTATCAACGCCGGAATTGCCGTGGGAAGCGTCCACGGCGATGCGCTTCACCTGCTCCGGGACGTGGAAGCTCAGGCTCAGCGTTTTTTCGTAGGTGCGCTTTTCCCCGTTTACGCTGCCAACCGCTTCGACCCGGAACTCCGTCATGCCATACTCCCGATGGGCGTAAGAAAAGGTATGGCTCAGCGTCCCCATGCCCGCCGCTGTTCCCGGGTCGGAGACGGCGCAAACCTCTTTTCCGTCGGCATAAAGCGACAGGGATTCCACGATAAAGTCCACCGACTCGTTATTGTACAGCTCCACAGTCAGCCCGATCTCCTCGTCCCGGGCAGGGGTGAGGGTATCCGAAATGAAGCTCCCGATGCCGATATCGTCATACCCGTCCATCCACACGGGCGCGGTCACGGCCACGTCCCCATCCGGCTGGGTGATACGGAGATAGTAGTAGCTGCGTCCGCCGGAGGCGGGCAGTTCCAGCACCTGCGAAGGCGTTTCGACATACTCGCTCACAAGCACTGCCCCGCCGTCCGTCACCACCTCCACATTGCCGATGGCCTCGTCCGTGGGGTCGCTCAGGAAAACGGTGATTTCCGCTTCCTCCGATTTGGGGAGGATGCTGCCCATGACCGTACCGTTCAGCTCATAATAAATGGCAAGGTCACTGTCCTGCGTGGCGTAGACCCGGCGGTCCTTCATGGCAGCGTACAGCGCTTCCTCCGTCAGACTTTTCGCCAGTACCACAGTCCGCGCTTCGCTGGCGTCGCCCCACTGACCTTTGTGGTTATTCTGGTTGTTGGTGGGCGCGACGTGCCAGCCCTTGTCCAGCGCCAGATCATAATACTCGCAGTCCACCACGCCGTCCTCCCCGGCCACTTCCAGCAGGGAGACTACCGCGTCATATTGGGGGCTGTAGTGGTCGAACCGCTCGAAGTCCCCGTGAATGTCGTCCGGGTGGTTGAACTGGCTGACGGAACCGGGGACGGCGGTCAGCGCCTTATAGTAATTTTCCAGTGCGGTGGGCACGTTTTCAAAATCCGCCTGATCCCGGGTCTGCCAGCCGGGGGTGTTGAAAGTGGAGATATGCCCCAGCTGCTTATCTTCAGGCCAGGTCATCTCAAAGCCGAAAAGCCCCACAAAATCCCCGTTGGTCACGGAAGCGGCCGCCTGCTTCCCAGCCGCCCAGTCAGCGCTGATGTCCGCGCCATCCGCGTCGATGGCGCCCATATCAGCGTTGTCAAAGGAATCGCTGTGGTCGGTCACGGCGAAAAAGTCCAGGCCATCCACCTGCGACGCGTATTGGAACGCTTCCTCCACGCTCCCGGCGCCGTTGGAAATATCGGTGTGGGCGTGGAGCTGACCGAAGTACAGATTCCAGTCAAGGTCAAATTCTTCCGTGAAAATGACCCGGGTCACTTCCCCGGGTTCGCAGCCCCCGGCGATGGAATATGCCCTGAGATACGCCGTTCCGAAGTCCTTTTCAAAGCAAATTGACCCGGCATACAGCGCATCGGGCTGGTAATTCACCCCGTCGGCGGAGACTGCGTAATAAATGTCGGCGCTTTCGTCCTCGCAGGTCAGGGTAATTTCCTCCCCGGCGCGGATCGTGCCGCCCTCAGGCAAAACGGTCACACTGGGCGACGTTTCCACCACTTCTCCCGGCTCCTCCGGCTCCTCCGGCTCCTCCGGCTCCGGGTCGTCCTGCACCTCCATGCGCCGGTACAGCGTAAAGATGCTGACGTAGGAGTCCGGTGCTTCCTCAATATCTGCGTCCCTGCATGCAAGGAAGTCCTTCTCAAGAAGCGTATCGGAGACCAGCGTCACCGGCTCGCTTCCGTTGCAGCCGTGAAAGGAAAAATATTCGCCATCCCAGAGAACCTGCCATTCATACGTCCCGGCGGCGATGCCGTTTCTGTCGCCTTCCAGGGGTGCGGCGGACACGCCGTGAGCGTCCGTCAGAATGACCCCGTTCGCCGTCATGGTCAAGTCCCATTCCGCACCGGCGGCAACCGTGTCGCCGGTGAAGGTGGGTTTCGTGGCGGAAATCACAAAATCCTCTCCCAGCAGGACGCCCGGCGCGTCTCCAGGAGGCGTCACCAGCACGTATTGCCCGCTGGTCAGTTCCTCCATGCCGGTGATCTCCTGATACACCGTCGCCGCTCCGGCGGGAAGCCGGAACAACGAAAAAAGAGCTGCCGCCAATACAACTGACAGCAACCCTCTGGCTACCAACCTTCTTATCATACCAAACCCTCCCGACTTTTTTCAGAGTTTCCTCCCGGAACCCCCGAAAAATCATCGCCGGCTTGGCTGCGGATAGTATTCAACCAGCTGTCAACGATCTGCCGTTTGTATCAGAGGTTCCCTTATCCGTTTGGGAATATAGCACAGCCATTTTTCGACGTTTTACCTCTTTTGAGTTAACACACTACAGGTAGTGGTTTTCTTCCACTTGTATACACCAGATGTAGTAAAGATTCAGTTAAAATTCTTCCTCAGCAGCGAGTGGCTGACGATCAGAAGACACGCCCACAGGAACAGGCTCAGCGCCCAATAGCCGCTGCAGACCATGGGGCTGGACACCACGATCAGCACGGCGAACAACACGTTTCCCATGGTCACCGTCCCCATGGCGGACAGCACGTTCAGCACCAGTGCCAGCAGCGTCAGCCCCAGCGACAGCAGCGAAATGCCGCGCACCAGCTTCAGTGTGCGTGCGTCTTTCTCCTTTTTCGCACCGTAAATCAGGCACGCGGGCGGCGCGAAAAATGCCACAGCCAGCACCGTCAGCACAGCCTGCGCTCCCGCGCTGACATTCTGAGAAAAGCCGGGGATAAATCCCAGCCCCGCGCACAAAATAAACAGACCGCCCCACAGGGCAAACAGCAGCTTTTTAGACATAAGGTTCTCCTTTTCAGGTAGATGTAGTGTCCCCATTTTAACCGAAATCGGCGCAAAAGGCAACAGCGAATCCCGTCGAACCCCGCCGGTGAAAAAAAACTGGACAGTTCTGCCAACATCTGCTATAATGTCAGGAATAGTATTGGGGAAGGGAGTGTTTTTCCCATGAAATGTCCGTTTTGCGGCGATCAGGAAAGCAAGGTCGTCGATTCCCGCCACTCGGAGGACGGCCTGAGCATCCGCCGCCGCCGGGAGTGTATGGGCTGCCAGCGCCGGTTCACCACCTATGAGATCGTGGAAAGCCTGCCCATCATCGTTGTGAAGCGGGACGGCTCCCGCCAGAACTTTGACCGCAACAAAATTCTCAATTCCATGATCCGCGCCTTTGACAAGCGGAAAGTGGACGTCACTGACCTCGACCGCATCACCACCGAGATCGAGCAGACCATCCAGAACACGCTGGAGCGGGAGATCAGCACCGACAAGATCGGCGAGATGGTCATGGAGCGTCTGAAGCCTCTGGACGAGGTGGCCTACATCCGCTTTGCCTCCATCTACCACCGGTTCCAGGATGCGGGCAGCTTTATGCGGGAGATCAGCAAATTCCTGGAGGAAAAATAATGAGCACGATCCCAACTGAAATCACCGCCGCCACGGAAGGCTCGCTGGACATTGCCTCCATCAAAAGCGTGATGGACGGCTTTGACCCTGCCTCGCTGCTTCCCGACCTGAGCAAGGTTTTCGGCAGTCTGGTGGGCGTGTGCCGCGTCGCCGTGATGATCGGCCCGGTCATCGCGCTGATCCTTGGACTGGCGTATCTGTTTCTCGCGCCGAAGGAGGCCAACTACTACTTCGGCTACCGCTGCTATTTCGGCATGGGCAGCGTCCGCGCATGGCGGTTCACCCAGCGGATCGCGGGGATGATCCTCGGCGGGCTGGGGCTGATCCTCACCGTTATCATGGCCATCGTCACCGCCGGTTACGGCAGTATGGATTCGATGGACATGGTGTGGAGCGCGGTAAACTGTCTGATATGGGAAGCAGTCCTTCTGCTGATCGGCACCATCGCCATCAACCTGATCGCCATGGCGAATTTCGACGCCAAGGGCGAGTACCGCCACAAAGCGGGAAAGCCGAAAAATCCCCCGCGGGATGCAAAATAAGCATAACATCCGGCTGTCGTGCGGCAGCCGGATGTTGTTTTGCCGTTTGCGAGCGGCGAACTCTGCGGGGCTTCCAGATACATTGATACTATTTCCTGATTAAAATCTTAATTTTAATCAGGAAGGCATCGCCTAATGGCGCTGCCGGTTTTGCCCCCCAATGGCAGAATCCACAAAAACCGCTTTACAAATCGTTCATATTTTGGCGGCGGAATCCGGCATATTTCCTTGCAATATCGGGAAAAAAGAGGTATACTGTCACAGAAGTGTGTGAAAAGGAGGTCTTAGGTCAGCCCTAGGGCCTCTTTTTTCATGAAAACACGTAGATTTGCAAAAAACAGAAAGGATGATTTTTATGGCTACTCCCGAAAAGAATACCGACGCGGTTTATGACGCAAGTACTCTGGGTACCCCCAAAATGCTGGTTCTGGGCCTGCAGCACCTGTTCGCAATGTTCGGTGCAACGGTTCTGGTTCCCGCAATCACCGGACTGAACGTATCCACTACCCTGCTCTTTGCCGGTCTCGGCACGCTGCTGTTCCACCTCATCACCGGACGGAAGGTTCCCGCATTCCTGGGCTCCTCCTTCGCGTTTCTGGGTGCTTACGGTCTGGTCACCGCTTCCGGACAGGACATTCCGCTGACCTACTCCTGCTTCGGCGTCGCCGTGGCGGGTCTTGTATATCTGGTTCTGGCGCTCTTCTTCAAGCTCTTCGGCGCGAAGAAGGTCATGCGCTTCTTCCCGCCCATCGTCACCGGCCCCATCATCATCTGTATCGGCCTGTCTCTGGCCGGTTCCGCCATCAATAACTGCCGCGGCAACTGGTGGGTCGCGCTGGTCGCGATCCTCGTAGTCGTGGTCTGCAACATCTGGGGCAAGGGCATGGTGAAGATCGTTCCCATTCTGCTGGGCGTTCTCGGCTCCTACCTGTTCGCCATGATCGTTGACCCCGCCGCCCGGGCTAACGTCGCCAAGACGGTGGCCGAGGCCGATTGGGTCGGCCTGCCCGTGATCTGGGGCAACACCGCCTTCTCCATCTTCGGCAAGGATTTTGACGGCGGTATGCTGCTGACCGCCATTATCACCATTGCTCCCATCTCTCTGGCGACTGTCGTGGAGCACATCGGCGACATCTGCGCCATTTCCTCCACCGTGGAAAAGAATTACGTGGCTGACCCCGGCCTGCACCGCACGCTGGTGGGCGACGGCCTCGCAACCACCATGGCCGCCCTCTTCGGCGCACCGGCCAACACCACCTACGGCGAGAACACCGGCGTTCTGGCGCTGTCCAAGGTCTATGACCCCAAGGTCATCCGTCTGGCCGCGCTGTTTGCCATCATCCTCTCCTTCTGCCCCAAGTTTGCCGCGCTGATCGTTGCCATGCCTGCCGCTACCATGGGCGGCGTGAGTCTGGTGCTGTACGGCATGATCTCCGCCGTGGGCGTGCGGAACGTGGTTGAGAACAACGTGGACTTCACCAAGAGCCGCAATGTTCTGGTCGCCGCCATGATCATGGGTCTGGCCGTTGGCGTGACCTACAACGGCGCCATTGTCATTCCCGTCGGCGGCGTGACCATCAGCCTGTCCGGTCTGGCTGTGGCCGCGCTGGTGGGCATCCTGATGAACGCCGTACTCCCCGGCAAGGACTACGAGTTCGGCACCAACGAGCAGGGCGATACCTCCGTCAACTTCGGCACAAGAGCGGAATAAATCCTGATTTTCCCGGCGCCGCGGCAATGCCGCGGCGCTTTTCCCCGTTTTCTTTATTTTTGTTCGGAAAATCCAACAAAAATATTGCATTTATTTCGTCAATGTGCTATACTCTATAGTCGATATTTTGTGTAATTCGGTTTCAAAAGGAGACTTTTTCATGGTACCTCAGGATAAAATTCGCAACATTGCCATCATCGCCCACGTTGACCACGGCAAGACCACGCTGGTGGACGAAATGCTCAAGCAGGGCGGCATTTACCGGGAAAATCAGGCCACTGTGGAACGGGTCATGGACTCCGGCGATCTGGAGCGGGAGCGCGGCATCACCATTCTGGCAAAGAACACTTCCGTGCATTATAAGGACTACAAGATCAACATCGTGGACACCCCGGGTCACGCCGACTTCGGCGGCGAGGTGGAGCGCATTCTGAAAATGGTCAACGGCGTCATTCTGCTGGTGGACGCCGCCGAAGGCCCCATGCCCCAGACCCGCTTCGTCTTGCAGAAGGCGCTGGAGCTGGGTCACAAGGTCATCGTGGCCGTGAACAAGATCGACAAGCCCGACGCCCGGGTGCATGAGGTCATGGACGAGGTGCTGGAGCTGCTGCTGGATCTGAACGCCACCGACGAGCAGTTCAACAGCCCCACCGTGTTCTGCTCCGGCCGTCAGGGTACGGCTTCCTACAGTCCCGACGAGGCAGGCACCGACCTGACCCCCCTGTTCGAGACCATCGTCAACTATATTCCCGCCCCTGAGGGCGACGACACCGCGCCGCTGCAGCTGCTGGTCTCCTCCATCGACTATAACGACTACGTCGGCCGTATCGCCGTCGGCCGGGTGGAGCGGGGCACCATCAAGGTCAATCAGGAGGTCACCATCTGCGACTTCCATGACGCGAACGTGAAAACAAAGGGCAAGGTCGTGGCGCTGTACGAGTTCGACGGCCTGAGCAAGAACCCCGTTCAGGAGGCTCACGCCGGTGAGATCGTGGCGCTGTCCGGTATGGCGGACATCACCATCGGCCGCACCCTGTGCGCCCCGGAGTGCGTGGAGCCGCTGCCCTTCGTGAAAATTTCCGACCCCACCATCGAAATGACCTTCGCCGTCAACGATTCCCCCTTCGCGGGCAAGGAGGGCAAGTTCGTCACCTCCCGGAACCTCCGCGACCGGCTGGAAAAGGAGCTTCTCAAGGACGTTTCCCTCCACGTCACCGAGCAGGGAACGGATTCCTTCAACGTGGCCGGACGGGGCGAAATGCACCTGTCCATCCTCATGGAGACCATGCGCCGGGAGGGCTACGAGTTCTCCGTGTCCACCCCCCGTGTGCTGACCAAGGTCATCGACGGCAAGGTCTGCGAGCCTATCGAGCGGATGGTCGCCGACGTGCCGGAGGAGTGCATGGGTTCCGTCATTGAGAAAATGGGCAAGCGGAAGGGCGATTTGCTGGGCATGACCCCCATGGGCAGCCGCTACCGTCTGGAATTTCTGGTTCCCTCCCGCGGCCTGTTTGGCTACCGCAACGAATTCCTCACCGATACCCGTGGCGAGGGCGTCATGTCCTCCGTGCTGGATTCCTACGCCCCCATGAAGGGCGAGATCGAGCGGCGGCAGGTGGGTTCCCTTGTCGCCTTTGAGACCGGCGAAGCCGTGGCCTATGGTCTCGCGGCGGCGCAGGAGCGGGGCGCACTGTTCATCGGCCCCGGTACGCCGGTTTACGCCGGTATGGTCGTGGGCGTTTGCAGCCGCAACGAGGATATGACCGTGAACGTCTGCAAGAAAAAGCAGCTGACCAATATGCGCGCCGCCGGTTCTGACGAAGCCCTCCGGCTGACGCCTCCCCGCATCCTCTCTCTGGAGCAGTGCCTGGAATTCCTGGCGGACGACGAGCTGCTGGAATGCACGCCCAAGAGCCTGCGCATCCGCAAGCGGGAGCTGGATCACGCGGCCCGTATGCGCAATCTGATGAAGAAGCGCGCTCAGGACAACGCCTGAATCCGGTGAAGATCCGATTTTTACCGGTCTGCGTTCTGCTGGCGCTGCTGCTGACGGGCTGCGGCCACGCCGCGCCTGAAACCACTGCGCCCACATTGCCGGAAACGCAGGCCGCTGCGACGCAACCGACCCAAACGTCTCAGCCAGAGACCCTTCCCACGGAAACGCAGCCCACGGAGGAACACTTTCTTCTGACCTTCGCGGGGGACTGCACCTTCGGCAGCAACCCGACCAACTATTACGCGGAATCCGGCTTTATCAAGACCGTGGGCGATGACTATGCCTATCCCTTCGCCAACGTGATCGATTATTTCGCGGGCGACGAGTTCTCCATGGTGAATCTGGAAGGCCCCCTGTGCGACGAGGGTAACCCCATGCAGAAGAAGCATGTGTTCCATGGCCCCACGGCTTACGTAAACTGCCTGACGGAGAATTCCATCGAGGCCGTGACTGTGGCCAACAACCATTCCATGGACTACGGCGCAAACGGCTACGCGTCCACGCTGGCGGCGCTGGAGCAGGCGGGCGTCCCCTACGTGGAGCGGGACAGCACCGCCGTGGTCACCACGGGCAGCGGCCTGACCATCGGGCTGTATGCCGCCGTGTACTACAAGCTGGATGTGGAGGACATGACCGCAAAGATTGCTGCCCTGCGGGAGCAGGGGGTGGACTTAATCATCTTCGCCCCCCACTGGGGCGTGGAGGGTACATACCACCCCACCGAAGAACAGAAGCAGGTGGGTCACGCCGCCATTGACGCCGGTGCGGACATCGTGTTCGGTTCCCATCCCCATGTTTTGCAGCCCATTGAGGAATACGGCGGCGGTATCATTTTCTACTCTCTGGGGAATTTCAGCTTCGGCGGAAACGGCGCTCCCAAGGACTATGACACGGCGCTGGTGCAGCAGGAGGTCATCCGGGACGCGGAGGGAACGGTCAGATTGGGACAACTGACCATCGTACCCGCCAGCGTCAGCTCCGTCGCCGGACGGAATAATTTCCAGCCGACCCCCTACGAGCCGGGGACGGAAGAATACAATCGCGTCCTTTCCAAGCTGGATGAAACCTTTTCCGGCCCGAATTTGAAAATTGACTGACGGAAGAACGAAAAAAAGATTGACCAAACCGCGTTCTTCGGTTATAATAAACGGGTATGACCGTAGTATCGGTCTAAATTTGTGTTGCTGCGGCCGAAAGGCTGTTGAGCATATTGTATTTTGACAGGAGGTGTATCTTAGATGAAGCGTACCTACCAGCCCAGCAAGCGTCACCGTTCCATGGTTCACGGTTTCCGCCAGAGAATGGCTACTTCCAACGGCCGCAAGGTTCTGGCCCGCCGTCGTGCGAAGGGCCGCAAGGTTCTGTCCGCCTGATGCGTATGTCCGTGGGTTACTAGGGTGCATCTGAAAACTGTCAAACTGCCCAATCAGCAGGTCTTTTTGCCCTGCGCCGCGCCATTTTCCCTTGAAATACAATAAGTATTCCTGTGGAAAAATGGCTTGCTCAGGACAAAAATCCCTCGCTGCCGGTCATTCGCCAGTTTTCAGATACACCCTAGAGCGGAAAAAGCGCTTAAGAGCGAAACGGGAGCTACAGCGGGGTGAATGGAACGTTCGCCCCGCTCCCTTTTTAGCGAGGAAACAGTATGAAATATTCAACCAGCCTGAAGCTCAACCATATTTTCAGGCGCCTGTATCACACCTCCGGCGTTGCCGACGGCCTTCTGGTGCTTTACGCCAGAAAGAACCGCACGGACGGGAACCGGGTGGGCGTCACCGTCAGCAAAAAGCTGGGCAAAGCCCACGTGCGCAACCGCACCCGCCGCCGCATCCGGGAGGTCTACCGCCTGAACGAGGAAAAGTTCCAGCCCGGCTGGGACATCGTGGTGGTGGCAAGGACGAAGGCCGTGGAGGCTCCCTTTGAGAAGCTGACGGCAAGTTATCTGACCCTTGCGAAAAAAGCAGGGCTTCTGAAGAAAGTAGAGACTTAAGCTGCGGTTATGAAGAAGATGTTTCTTGCTCTCATTCGGTTTTATCAGCGCTGGATCTCCCCGGCGTTTCCGGCACGGTGCCGGTTTCGCCCCACCTGTTCCGCTTATGCCTACGAAGCCATCAGTAAGTACGGTATCCTTAAGGGTGGCTGGCTTGCCCTGAAGCGGTTTTTGCGGTGTAATCCCTTCTACCGCGGGGATATCTACGACCCGGTACCATGACCATGAATCTCTAAGGAGGAAAGGCAATGTTTCTCGCATTCCAATTATCGGACATCATAACCGTGCCGTTTGGGTGGCTGCTGTCAGTCCTGTATGAAACGACCCACAACTACGGCGTCGCCATGATCCTGTTCGCCGTCATCGTGCAGCTGATCCTGCTGCCCCTGAACGCGAAGTCCAAGAAGAGCATGATGAAGATGTCCCGTCTGACGCCCAAGATGCAGGCCATCCAGCAGAAATACGCGGATGACCCCCAGCGTCAGAATCAGGCCATTCAGGAACTTCAGAAATCCGAGGGCGTTTCCATGGGCGGCGGCTGCCTGTGGAGCTTCATTCCCATTCTGATTCTGTTCCCCCTGTTCGCCGTTATCCGCCAGCCCATCACCTACATCCTGATGCAGTCCGCCGACACGGCGAAGCAGATCGTGGAGGTCATTAAGACGGCTGCGCCGGATATGTTCACTTCCAATGCTGCCTACGAGCAGGTCGTCGCCGCGCAGCTGATCCCCCAGTACGCGGCTGAACTGCGCGCCGCCATCCCCGACATCAGCGAGGTCGTTCTCGCCGGTATCAATTTCGATTTTCTGGGCATTAACCTGGGCGCTGTGCCCCAGTTCAATGTCTTCTCCGCCAGCTGGGTGTGGGACTGGGCGCACATCGGTGCGTTCCTCATCGCCCTGACCTCTGCCGCCTGTCAGCTGCTGCAGATGGTCATCAGCCAGAAGACCAACGACTCCGTCATCACCGACGAGAAGGGCGTTCAGGACAAAGAGACCGCCAAGAATTCCCAGCAGAACCAGTCCATGAAGGTCATGATGTGGATGATGCCCCTGATGTCTCTGTGGATCGGCTTCACCGTTTCCGCCGGACTGTCCCTGTACTGGTTCATCGGCGGCGTGGTGAGAATGATCTCCGACCCCATTATGACCAGCCACTACCGCAAGATCTACGACGCGGAGGATGCCGTGCGCCTGCAAAAGGCGCTGGAGCAGGAGCGCATCGAAGCCGAGAAGGAGCGCGTCCGCGCCGAGCGCCGTGCCTCCAATCCCGACGGCATCACCGCCAACACCAGCAAGAAGAAGCTGGAAAAGCAGCAGCGGGATCAGGAGCAGGCCGCCAAGGCCGCGGCTGCCAAGGAGTACGCCGCCCGGAAGGGCATTGTGGAGGAAGCCGCAAGAGAAGAAAACGCGCCTCTGTCCGGTGTCTCCGACCGTCCCTTCTGCAAGGGCCGCAACTATGACCCCGACCGCTACGCGCCCAAGTCTATGGAGGAATAAACCATGGAAAAGTCGATTATCACTTCCGGCAAGACCATCGATCTTGCCATTGAATCCGCGCTGAGCCAGCTGGGGCTGGATCGTGACAGCGTGTCCGTCACGGTGCTGCAGCAGGCCAAGTCCGGTTTTCTGGGCTTCGGTGCCCAGAGCGCCAAGGTGCAGGTGACTTACGAAGTCCCCGACCCCGTGCCGGAGAAGGAAGAAAAGCCCAAGAGCGCTCTGGGAAGCGCCTCCCGCTCCAAGCCCAAGGCCCCTGCCGCCCCGGTGAAGAAGCCGGAAGCCCCTCAGCCGCCCAAGGCCGAGCCGCCGAAGCCGGCCCCCCA
>ERZ780198.1206-NODE-1206-length-25026-cov-45.437467_pt1 | contig 25026 bp, 26 predicted proteins | sample MGYA00510979_ERZ780198 | MGnify/ENA primary metagenome ERZ780198 (study PRJEB29588, sample SAMEA2158039) | human gut metagenome | biome: human gut; feature: human-associated habitat; material: faeces | place: Denmark | collected 2008/2010 ...
AGAAACTGTTCACACCCGTCTGGGCAGCCACATAAAGAAACAAGGTCAGCATACCGAAACCGAATGCCATCACTCGCATCGGCTTCTCCTCCACCATCTCGTTCGTATCCGCCTCATGCGCTCTCTTTGGGTCAGGCAACTTGATCCTTGACAGAACCAGTGCCACAGAAAGCACGAAAATACCCACCAGGGCATAAGGGATAGCGATGTTGACACCCGAGAACAGAAGCTGACCGCCTACCAGCGGTCCCACAATCCATCCGATACCATTGAGTGACTGCGACAGGTTGATTCTGCTCTCCGCCTTGTCAGGATGTCCCAGTACCGTAGTATAAGGATTCGCACTCGTTTCCAGACAGGTCAGACCGCATCCTATCACAAACAGCGACAGAACGAAGAAGTAGAAACTGTTGATCCTGCTTCCCGGTATGAACATCAGAGCACCGATACCGAAGAGAACCAGTCCTGTTATCACTCTCCTCCTGTAACCCCACTTCCGGATAATCCATCCGGCAGGCAGCGCCATCAGAAAGTAGGCACCATAGACAGCAGCCTGCGTCAAGGCCGACATCGCCTTGCTGATATGAAACGACTCCTGGAAATGCGGATTCAGCACCTCGAGGATGCCATGGGCAAAGCCCCACATGAAGAAGAGGCTGCTGATGATGAGGAAGGGCACCAGATAGTTATGCCCTTCGTATCTGAAGATGGATGGCTTCGTCATGATTCTCTGCAAATTTAAAACTGTCCTTTACTACCAGTGCCAGATAACCGCCGCCACCGGCTCCAGGCATCTTCCATGCCAGAACCTCCTCCATGTTGCTATAGCGGTCAATCATCGGCTGCACACTCGCTTCCGGTTCTATCACACCGTTGATAGACGGATTCACCATACCCGGGAACATCGCAATCTGGGCCTCGAAAGATGCCCTGTATGCTGCAGCAAAGGCATCGAGGTTGTGCGCCAGAATCGCCTTCCAGCAAGCATCAGCTGCATCAGCCAGCGCCTTCACCTTCTCAGGTGTGATATCCTTGCCTTCCACCACACTGCATCCCGGTCTTCTCGGTTCCATCGGAATCATCACCAGATGGTCTTCCAGGAAACGGAGAGTCATCTCATCCTGCGTACTCTCTATCTTCTCCGGCCAGAAGTTGTTGTCATAATAATGACGCACCAGACCGGGCACACAGATACCGATGGAATCCTGGGCACCCGAGATGATACCATCGTGACGCTCCGGATTGTTCTCAAAGCAGAATACCAGTCGGGCAAGCATCTCCGGATCCATCTTCGGCAACTTCACCGGCCATATCTTCTGAATCATCTTACGGGTAGAGGTAGACAGACCACAGCGGTCGCGCACCTCAAAGGTCGGTTCCAGCGAGATGGTAATCGCCCATCCCGGATGATACATGCTGACATAAGGCTGGTCAATCCAAGTACCAGCCAGATCCAGACGGGTAGGAATCCCCACTTCCTGTGTCGAATTCTCAGATACGTTCGATAACGCCTTCTTCAAGTCAGAAGAAGACCGCGCCTTCAAACCCGCATGAGGAGTGCGCTGGAGTTCGACATATTCTATGCCCCTTTCCTTACAGATTCTACGTTTCTCATCAGACCCACCTTCAGCGTTCACCACAAACACGTCCGGTTTAACCTTATCAAGAGTTGGCAGGAAGTCGATCACTCCGCTTCCCTCATTGATATACGCATCCTTCACCGCCTTGATATTCTTGACCATGAATAGCCTTTCCTCCTGTGGGAACATAGGCTTGCGATGCTTATACTCCAGATAAGTAGCATCCGATCCGATACCCACATACAGGTCACCATACTGTGATGCCTGCTGGAAAAACTCCACATGACCAGAATGTAAAAGGTCGTAACACCCGCTTACAAAAACTTTCTTTGCCATAAACTTTATGTATAGTTAATAGTTTATAGTTAATTGCGAACTATAAATCATAAGCCGTAATTTATCAAAGAATCTAAACATTTAAAAAGGTAAATCGTCCGCAGTCGTAACATGCTTTTCTTTGATAACTAACTCATCGTCAGAAGGAGGATAGCTAGACATTAAACCTCCCTCATTATCAAATAGAACCTTAAGAACAAACAAATCATAGCCACTTCTAGAATTAGCAAATTCATAAAAATTCTGTTTTACGGAATTTTGCAGATATTTATACCCCCAAGGTTCTAGCAATAAACCCAATTCAGATAAGCTATGAAAAATAATAGGAAACTTCCAGTTCATAGCCTTTCTTAATTCAGCAAAAACAGGATGATTGGCAAATAAGACTTCTGATATGTTTTTACTTTGACTTTCATTTGCACTTACAAGCAAATCTGTTAAATCTTTAGCCATACCTAAAGTTTCTCGCAAATCATTAAGCGTGTCTGTTTGTGCATACCTTGATTGCTCCTGTAGGTACTGATGAAGTAAACCCGCCCATTGTTCTCTCAAAAAAGTTATAATTTCATTTGATGAGTAAAAGGGATGGATAATATTATTGCGCTTCAAACTTCGTATTTCCTCGATAAACTCAAAAATACGTTTGTCATCTACATGTGAGTACTCAATATCTTTATCCTTATTCTTCAGATAAGTTTGGTATTCAGCATCAACATCCCGATCTATAAAAACATAGACTTGCTTATTGTGCTCTATCGCTGTTTTTATTTCTTCATTAGTGATGGAGTATTTTTGATTGACATCAGAGGCTGTACCAAATCTTCCCCCAATGATAGCAACAACAATATCAACCATTGATACCTCTTTATAACAATAATCTTCTAACTTGAAGTTTGTCCCATAGGGGATTCCACCTTCTTCATTTCTTACGACATCGTAGCCTAACCCAAGGATAAAATTATCTAAATCAGCACGGATTTGCTTTAAGTCATAAAAAGTTGAACTTATAAAAACTCTTGGTTTTGCCATAGCTTAACTTCTTAATAATTAACTGCGTTCCCTTTTTCCAATAAATAAACAATTGTGGAATTTTCTACACCTCCATTACCAAGAGTTTTTGTGTTACCAATATCAAATCCGAGTTTATCTAATCGTTTTTCGACCTCAGCGGCAACATCAACATTTTCACAATTCCATGCAAAGACTCTATCATCAACTATCTCAAAGTCATTACATCGGTGCTCTTCCATTCTCTTGTCAAGGTTGTTAGTAATTCCGCAATAGTAATCATGCTTCGTTTTATCTTTGTTGAAGTTGAAATATGATAAGTACTGCTCATTAACTAATTTAACAATTTGATCAATAGAAAATGAAGTCGCATCTATCACCTTATAATTATGTTCCATAATATAAACATTATCCTAAAAATAAATATAATCAAAAAGTAAATGGTGAATCAAAGTCCTTCAACACTGCATGTTTTGTATCCTTTTCCGAAAGATTAGCATGTTCCGTAGGAATGTGCCAATCAATCCCGAGTGATTCATCCAGGATAGAGATTCCACCATCAGCCTCTGGGTGATAGAAGTTATCACACTTATACTGAAATACCGCAGTTTCTGATAACACAGCGAAGCCATGCGCAAAGCCCTTAGGAATAAAGAACTGACGATGATTATCTTCAGTCAGTTCCACAGCCACATGCTTACCATATGTCGGCGAACCCTTACGGATATCCACGGCAACATCCAGCACTCTACCCTTCACACATCTCACCAGTTTGCTCTGTGTAAACGGAGGTCTCTGGAAATGCAAGCCACGCATCACACCATAAGAACTCATGCTCTCGTTGTCCTGGCAGAACTCCACCTTGTAGCCCACCAATGGCTCAACCTTCTCTTTAAACTCACGCTCGCTGAAGCTCTCGAAGAAATAGCCTCGAGCATCTCTAAACAGGCGAGGCTCAATGATGAGCACGCCTTCAATATCTGTCTTTATTACTTCCATTTTCTATATACTTTTAATTATTCCTATTTCTTAATCGATTTCTTCCAAAAGAAACGTTTTACCTTCGATATAATCCACCATCTTGCTTCACTAGGACAGACAAAGCCAAGATACCAGCACCTTTTAGCAACCCAACAATAGTTATTGAAGGCATCCTTGAATCCACGATGGTGAAATACATATTCACCTCTACCGAAGTTGCCAACTCTCATGATATCTGTCATCATCTTTTCAGCCCACATCTTCTCTTGATGAGAAAAAGACTCCACTTGTGATGGTAAGGACATTCCCAGATAATCAACACAAATACAAGTAAAGATTCTCCATGCCCTTTCCATGTGCATCTGATGCAGATATTCATGATGCTGCAACCAGTCTATCTTGTCTGCACTACTCGATAAGAACATGGCATAATCTATCACCTGCCTCAATCCCAATCCTTCTTCATATACATGGTTTACCATGTGCGATATCAGGAATACACTCTCAAAGGTTGGAGGGAATACAGGTACTGCATACCCATCCATATCAGCAGAAGACAACTCTGAAGGAAATACCGAAGCAAACATTTCCTGCATAGCATGATCGGTAGATGGACATTGATAATTGTGAACCTTATAATGAGGCTCTACTGTCACTCCATCTACCCATGCCATACCATGATGCTCATGCACCAAATCATGATCTACTTTTCCTATCTTTTCCAGCACCTCCATTGTCTTCTTGAAATCTTTAGGATTCACAACAAAGTCGATATCTCCTGGAGTTCTATGCAAAGGATTGGGATAGCGCAAAGCTGTTGTTTGCCCCTTCATAAAGACAACAGGAACACCCTCAGATTTCAAGGCCTGGTCAATCTTTACAATGACCCTCCGATGTAGACGGTTCATCTGTTCGATGCGTTGCATCGCTGCAATCCTCTTTAGCTTGTCACCCAAAGAAATTGCAATGCATTCAGAAGGCAGCAGACTCATCCCATCTAGCAACAAAGCTGAGACAGTTTGTTCATCTGCCAATTGAAAGATGCTTTTCCAATCTGCTTCCGCAAAATCAGAAGCATCCAGTTTCTCACCAAAGAGAACTGCTCGAAGAAATTTTAAAAGTAAATCTTTAGATTGGTTCATCGTTTCTGTTCCAACAACCATTTGAAGTATTCCTCATGCTGGTCCACCAAGTGCTCCCAAGAATACTCATTCTTGATTTCCTCTACATTTCCATCCGTAAAGTTCTTCTTATGCTGTGTACAGATATTCTCGATATCATTCAGCATCTCTGTCACCTTATCTGCATTAGGATAATACAAAGAGTTATCCTTCAACACAGCACGATTAAAGATGTTGTCATGAGCAAGGATAAAGCATTCAGATGCCATCGCTTCCAATAGAGAAGGATTGGTACCACCCACACTATGGCCATGGAAATAAGCCTTGGAGAAGTGACGGATAGAATTCAATTTGTTGAAGTCATAGATACCACCTATGAATTTCAGACTCTTCTCCTTGCCATACTTGGCAACCAATTCCTTACCGTGAGGAGTATTGGTTTTACCTACCACAATCAGAGGACGCTTGCCATTCTCATTAGAATGCAAGTAACCCTCAATGGCCATCACGATATTATTCTCCGGCTCCAGTCTGGCTACCAGAATATAGTATTCCTCTGGTTTCAAACCATACTCTTTCAGATGATCCACGTTATAATCATCATGAATGTCGGCACCGTATGCCAGGAACTTACTATCCTTGCCATATTTCTCCTTGTAGTAATCATGAATACCCATGTTGTCTGCAATCAGATAATGACTATGTTTCACTGCCATTCTCTCCTCCCAGAACACGAACTTGCGCACCCATTTATTAAACTTGGTACGCTTATATTCCAGACCATCCATGTTGGTAACCACAATACTCTTGGTAACATTCTTCACATCAAACCAGATGAAAGCAGGAATGATACTCGTATATCCTGCTTCATATATGATATCGAAGTTCTCACGCTTTAAGGCATCCTTCAGCGACATGAAGTCGTAAAAGAAAGAACCGATACTTCCACCCATCCACGTCTCAGGACTATAGATATGTTTGATTTTCACCCCCTTGTACTCATCATCCTTATAGGGATGATAAGAAGGCGAATATACCGTTACCTCATGTCCACGCTTCACCAAGCCCACTGAGATATACTCAGCAAACTGCTCAAAGCCACCGTAGTTATTTGGAATACCACGGACGCTAACAAATGCTATTTTCATTTATTTACTTATTTTTTATACATCCCATCACTCTGGGAAGAATGTTATATTTTACTACATGACAGAAACAAATTGTCATAACCAATGTTACAACTGTTGCCATAATATAATTCAAATCAGAATTTTCAGTAATATGGTCTAGTCCCATTTTTTCTGTCAAACGAAATAATACCATGTGGCTAAGATATATCTCCATAGAGATACCGCTTAGATATTTCACAACTTTATTGCTCAACCATTTCCATTCTCCACTGATTGCATATACCATCCATAAGCCAAATAATACGATAAGATACATAAACTCATCTATAAACTCAGGTTTAAAAAATTCAAAGATACTAGCAACCATACAAATCAAGAATAAAAGTCTATGAAATTGTCCCCCCACAGTCTTTAATTCATTCCTATACAGATAGATAATTCCACCTACCAAGAAGTATGGCATACTAAATATCATATTATGTCTTCCAACCTCAAAATCCACAAAAGGTTCTTTGAAGAAATAGAACCTGCCTATGAAATGAAAAACAATAGCCACAGCCAACACAAGCCAAGCTCTCTTTTTACTGTTTATTAAAAAAGTAAAGAAAGGGAACATGATATAAAACAGAAACACAAGACCCAGGAACCAACCTACTCCAATGATTTGAATATCAGGATTAGGCAACAGATTAAAGCACAAGGTCAAGTCTGCAAATGTTTGCCAAACACCACCTATGGTTTGGTCGAATGCCAAGCCTATCAGACAAAGCAAGGCAAAATAAGGCCAAATTCGCTTATATCGCTTCGTATAGAAGTCATTCATCGAAACCAGTCCATTCTTTACTCGCTCATAATAGCCACAACACATGGAGAACGCACTCACGATAAAAAAGAGATAGACAAAATTCGTAAAGAAACCTATTACTTCATTGGCAGGATTCCATGATAAAGGACCATTCTTGATATTTGCCAAGAAATGCATTAAGGCAATACCAAACGCAGAATACGCTCTAAGACCATCAAGCGAATTATATTTTTCTCGATTCATCAAACTCATTTTCTTGTTTTTCTAAAATTTGTTTATAATAAGTACCTTCTCTTTCAAATTCTTCCAGCGTTCTCTTATATGACAATTTATGGAAAGGGCAAATCTCCTTCAGATTCTTCCACAAATTCTCATCATAGGGTTCAAACATTCTGAGTAACAATACATGAGGCAGAGAATTTGGATAAGGCACTATATACTGCCAAGCATCAGAATAGAACTCTGCAACTATATTCATGAAATGGTGAAAAAGAAAATAATCTATTATAGTACTATGATTCTTCCAATACGTGAATAGCAAATATCTTTCAGCGGCTATAATTCTATTACCTTGTCTAGCAGAGATAAACCAACTTGAAGTATTTGTTACACTTCCATCACTTCCTGGTTTTAAGTTCTGAAATACAAAGAAGTTACTTTCCAGCATATAATTTGGAATATTTCTCCCAGAGCAAAATACAGTAGAATCAATCCAAGTTCCACCATGTCTCATCAATAGTTCTAGACGTAACAAATCACTGAAATGCGTATGTGAAATCAGACCTTGTTTATATTTTTCCAATATATAATCAGGAAAATCTGTATAATCAAGATAATTGTCGGAGGTAATTATTACGATTTCCCGATCAGTCACATTATTTTTAATCGACTTCACACAACGTTGCACTACATAAGGAGCACTATCTAAACCTTGTAACCAACAAATCCACACTTTACGCTTTTCTGACACGACAGGTTCCTTGTAAGTTCTATCCCATTCTTTTAATAGAGGTAAGTATTTCTTTGCTAACTTTCGATTAACCTTCACTCCTACTCCATTTCTCAAAAGCTCCAATGCTTTACGAGAAAAACCAGAAATGGCTATTTGTACAATGGCATAAGGCAATACACCAGCCTTCATCCATTGACTAACCAATTTCCAACCACCCTGCTTTTGAAATGTTTGAATCAGTCCCATTCTATAAATCCTCCTTTCGATATGCAGAATAAAAGTGATGAGCTATTCTGTCTTTCTCTGGTGGCAACTGCATATAATCACCATAAGTCTGACGCAGCACCATATCATACTGACGTGGTGCCTTAAACTTTATCCCCTCAAATTCCACATCTATAGTATCTTCCAATATCGTCTTAGGATAGACTTCCCATTCAGGGACTGTTCCCCAAATGATATTTGCTATCCATGAACTATGTTCATAATCAGCACGTTCAACATATTTCATGAGTTTTTTTTCAAAGTATTTTTTGCCCATAATATGCGAATAAACAAATGCAGGAACTTTAATGATTTTCTTCAGCCAACCTTTAGTCAAGCCAAAGACATAATGCTGACGAGTAGCTAAAAATATCAAGGAACAGTATCCATGAGTTTTTTTCATCAAAGCTAAAGCTTCCTCTTTTGAGTTGCCAGCTCCATCTTCCACATAGATATCTATAAATACTCCAATACCAAAATCATCCTCATTATCTACATCTAATATATAGCGAGAATCGCTGATTCTAGTAAGCATATACGGATAATTAGGGCAAGTATCATTATTAAATACCTCTAATGGCTTTAACTCATCCTTATGTTCAGACATATATTTCATTAACTTGTCGTGATCAGGACGAGGCATCATAATATCTATATCGTCATCCCATGGAATAAACCCTTTATGACGAATCGCCCCAATAAGTGTTCCCCAAGTTAAAACATATCTAAAACCCTCTTTATCACAAATTTCTTTTATTTTCTTAAGAATTTCAAAAGATGCCTGCTGTATTTCTTGCAATGTCAATTCCTTTTTCATTTTTCATCAAGTTTTAATTCTACTTCTTTCAATTCCTCCGGTGTATCTATCTCATAGATATCCTTTATCTCCTTCACATGAATATCAAGTTCTGGATAAATATCCAACACCATGTTATCCCAATAGAGATTGGTGTAATCCTTATTGGCATAAACTTCTTCCATGTGATTGACGATTATCTTGCAGTCATCAGCCTTCCAATACGAGATTCCACTCATCAGATATCCATCACCGGCACCAATGTTTATCTTCACAAGTTTGTTGTTCTCATCCACTTCCAATCCCCATTCATTCTTGTATTTTTTCTTCTTGGCAAAATACGTAGATTGGGAAACTTCGGATAGCAATACATTCTTATCCATATAAACATCGCCTTCCATCACGTATGTGTCATGAAATCTATCTCTAACGATATACAAGGAATTGATGTTATTACAAGAATCGTATCTGTCGTTGAAAACTATATCCACTCCATACTTTTCTTTCAAGAAATCCAAGGCTTCAGCCTTATATCCTGAAATCAGAGTTATATCCTCAATACCTTTCTCTTTCAAGAATTGTATCTGGCGTTCCACCATAGGGATACCATTTACTTCGACCAAACATTTTGGTCGGTCATTTGTCAAAGGGCGCAGGCGTGTTCCCATGCCAGCAGCCAATATAATTGCATTCATACTTTTATTTATTTTTCTTTCTTGATACTAATGTTGCTACCGTTACGCCAGTTACAACCAAAATAGAACCTACTATAATATTCACAGATAAAGCACTGCCAACCAAGATAAAGGTAAAGACAACGGCCCAAAATGAATAAGTTACATTCAAACACAAAGCCTTTGCTGCACCAATCAAGTCTATGGCGGTGTACCAACAGAAGAATGATCCCATACCAATGAGAGCAGTAAAGAGCAAAGTGAGCCAACAAGCTGTATCGCTGAAAACAGCTATGGTTCCTTCAACCATATCTCCATACCCGCCTATCATAATCGGTGCAACTATCAATATGTAACTAACACCCGATGTCAACTCTCTAATAAGCAAAGCCATCTGAGGATCTACGTTTCCAGCCTTCATACCATAGCCACATACAACACCTTCAGTTGCCCAACCTATAGCAGCAACCGCTGCCAGCATAATACCACCGATAATATTCACATTTGTATCGCTCTCTGGAGTATAACCGATGTAGATGATACCCAAAATACATATCAGAAGCCCTAACCATCCACGCAAGCGAACTTTCTCTTTAAGAATAATCATAGCCATGGCAGAACCCAAAAGCGGATAACAGGCTGTTACCGTAGCTGTAAGTGCCGCACCTCCCTTAGCTATCGCCAACATATAAAAAGTCATGGCAAGCGGACCTCCAAACAAGGCACCCAATGCACAAAACAATCCATCTTTCGATTTAATAGCAGGCCATAAATCTTTCAATCGGCCCTTGTAGCCCATAATGATAAGCATCCATAATGCAGCGAAAGCATCATGAAGCATACTACAGATAAAAGTTCCTCCTACAAGAAGGATAGGATTTTCTAAAAAAGGGGACATAGCCATCGCAACACCTATAAGTACGGTATCCAATCCCCATGTCATACCTGAGAAAACTCCCGTGACATAACCTTTGCGCATCAGCGCCGATGTATTTGCTTTCATTATAAATTAATCTTCTTTAAGTTTTCTATTGATCTTGTGTATCTATCCATACCATAAGTTCCGAAATCATCTCCCTGTGCTTCTTTGATACAAGTCCATACAGCCCACAAATAATCCATTAATATCTGATATACCAATATTTTCTTTCTAGCATTCTCAGGTTCATTGCCATCGAAATAATGACTGAGAAAATAATCCTTGCTTTCGTCTGTAAAATCACTTTCCAAGAATAAGGCTGCAATATCCCACATAGGATCGTTCATTCCTGAATATTCCCAGTCTATCAGATAAATGGTTCCATCCTCAGCCTTCAAGAAATTCTCGGCTACGAGATCATTGTGACATGGCTTTACTGATACCCCTAATTGATTCAAGTAATCTTCAAGCTGAAAGACCTTATTTCTTATGGGTTCATAGCCTTCATACATTTTTCCTTCAGCTTTCACCAGTAAATGCTCATAGTTCAATATTTCCTTAAATACATTAAACTCATTACCAAAGCGAACATGAGAATGATGTAAAGTTCTGAAGATATTGGCTATTTTCTTCATGTTTGATGGTCGCTGAATGGTCGCCCTATTCAATGTCTCCGCATTCTTTACAAAGTCTGCAAGTTTGATACCCGTCTCAGAATTGAAGTATCTGATTGGAGGATTTATACCCATCTTGCAAGCTTGCAAGGAGTTTTGTTCCTCATTGCTTCGCACCACCATACCTTCTGCACCAATGCCAGGTACACGAAGTACATATTCATATACGCCCTTGGTAACCTTAAAGTTCTTGTTTGACATACCGCCAATCTGACTTATCTTCACCTCATTCTCAATCTGTTCATTAGGGAAAATAACCTTTAGGTATGAAATCAAGTTTTCGTAATCAAACGGATTTTCCTTTCTGCGAAGCTTAGGATAGATATAGTTGCGAAGCTTATTGAAATCTTCTTCACAATCCACATCTCCCCAAATCAAATTGGTAAACTTGATATAAGGCCTGTCCAAAACATCAGTAGAATCAAACAGCAAGTACTCATAGTTGAGATAAGGATTATTGCTGTTTTTCCACTTGTTCATCATTCGGTCAAAAGAGTGCTTGGAAATCTTGACGATACCCAATAGCTCACCCTCGAAATTACATATTTGATGACGATCCTTGCTTATCTTGGTGATATATCCACTGCGAGTTTCAACAAAAGCCTCGTCCCCACTACCAGACTCTTCCGTAATGGCAAAGCAATTTTCGTTTTTTGTCTCAGAAAGTTCTTTTAGGACCTTATACTCATAGAACGTATCGCCCTCTACCAACAGGAAATCATCCTTGACATAAGGTGCTGCCATAGCAAGCGAACCCATCGAAGAAGTAAACTTAAAGTCTGGATTCAATACCAGACGAACTGTCTCTGATGCGTATCGCTGATACTGTTGAGCTTGCCCCCCCCACTATTAAGAGAATATTGTCATAGTTGAGTGCCGCCAAAGCCTCGATAGTTCTATCTATCAAACAAGAATTCTCGTAATAAGGCTTCAATGGATAAGGAATGCTGGTATCCTTATCTTGTCTTGCCGATAAAATAACAGCTGTTTTCATTATAATCCAAAATAAAGTGACATTGTGAAATACGACTTATTCATATAGGGATTCAACACATAGCTGGCACTGACAGGAAGTTTGTAACTACCAAACTTAAAAGCCGTACTATACTTGGCATTGATATTAACCACACTAAATCCACTACCGTTGTTAGTATAAAAACCCTTGTTCAAATTGGCTCCTACACATAAAGCTATATTATTATCTTCAGTAAAGGAGTGGGTGTAACCAACCTCTGCATACGAAGAATACATCTGCTTTCCATCCGCATTTTTGTCTGCTCCAAAGATATAAGTTGATATCGTAACCCACAAAGGAACCTTTGTTCCTGCCCATGTGGCGTATGCCTCTACCCAATGTCCTGTCTCGCGATTACTCAACTTGAAGTACTGGTCTTTTTCACCAACGGAAGAAGGATAATAATAATCAGACACACCAACAGTAAACTCACTGGCTGTATAAGATACACCTAAATCAACTTCCTGATGACTACCATCAATGGCATAACCACCCATAGCAAATGCATTGAATCCATGCGTATTATAGCCAATCATCGGAAATACAGTAGGGGCTGATCCATATTCTATACCTCTCCACATATATTTTGTGGACAATTCTAAACTCGCAGTGAAAGGAGACTCTTTCAAGCTCTCCTCTGCATTTGCAGCCATCGCTGTTATCAACAACAGCATTAACAGTTTAACTCTGTTGAAAATCATTTTATGTCTTTTAAATGAACTTTTTAGTTTTCAATTCCCAAAATGCAGCAATTAGCATATCATAATCAGCAGTAGTCAGTGCTCCTATATGTCCAACACGGAAGATGGTGTCTTTCATATCACCACCATTTGGACAAATCCACATACCATACTCATCCTTTATTTTCAAGAAGATATCATAAGCAGAAGCTGTTGTTGGATGAAGTGGAGTAACAGCATTTGACAAAGATTCGGATACTATTTCAAATGGCAGATCTTTGATTTTTTCTCGAAAATATGTAGCTAATGCACCGATTCTAGCGATTTCTCCTTCAACACCACCATTGGCGTCTATCTCTTTCAAACGAGCATTAATCTGGCGAAGAATACCAACAGCTGGGGTCCAAGGAGTCTGTCCACGTTCCATATTCTTCAACGCTATCTTCAAATCAAAATATTGACACACACACTTAGTATTGTTAACTCGATTAATTGCCTTTGAAGAAAGTACCATTACAGAAATACCAGGAGGACAAGCCAACGCTTTCTGACTACCAGTAATCATAATATCAGCCCCCAACTCCTTCATGTCAAAAGGATCAGCTAAGAAAGTACTGATACAATCAACTATCAAGAACAGTTGGTTACGCTTGCAGAAATTACTAATTAAGTTCATATCATAATGAACACCAGTTGAAGTCTCATGCTTATTAACCAAGAATGCCATATATCCTTGTCCCTCATATGGAGCAAGATGCTCAGCTTTTAACGCCTTACCATGTTCTAGCTTGATTTCTGTGTAAGGAACATGATGAAGTTCTAGCAATTCTACAAAACGATGACCAAAACTACCACCATTCACTACCAAAGCCTTATCATTTGGTGTAAGGGTATTCATGATAGCTGTCTCCATCGCTCCAGAACCTGAAGAAGTCAAGAATACGACTTTAGAATCATCAGAAGCATTTGCAAACTTTTTAATGAGTCTCTCGTTCTCAAACATAACATCAGAAAATTCCGATGTCCTAAAATAAGGTACTTGCTCTGCACCAATAGCTCGTACAGCATCACTAGACTGCACTGGGCCTACTGTAAAATTAATCATTATTATCTACGTTAAATTTCAAAGAAGTTTTTATGCTCATCAAACTGTTGCATGATCTGAGCCATGCATACGCTTTCTTTCCTTCGAAGTCTAGCTGAAGAGAAACGCTTATTAATGATGCAACTTATAAATTCCTGTATCTCATAACGAAGTCCATAGCCATCCCATTTATAGAAATACTTCTTATTCTCATTCTGATCTTCATATCGAAGTTCGAAATAATCCGTTTTCCACCATGGAGCTGGTACATAGGCATATCCCTTAGTACCAGAAACCACGAGATTGCCTTCTGTTTTTACGCCGATACCTACCTTAAAAGATGCTGTAGCATTAGGGTAGCGCATGACACCATGTGTATATACATCCACCTGGTTACTCATCCGACTAAATATAGTCAGGTCTTTATAGTTGATACCTAAGAGTTTGACTATAGGTAACAAAGGATAGCTACCCTCCTCATGCATAGCTCCACCAGCTTGAGCTACATCAAACTCTCTACCATTCTTATCCAAGAGTTGAGAGCAAGATGCCTCTATATCAACTATCTCACCTATCAAGCCAGACTTTATCATTACCATCAAATGATTAAATGCAGGGCAATGAGCCGTCTTGTTCGCTTCCATCAGTATAACATTCTTATTTTCTGCCAGCTGATATAGCTCTTGTGCTTGTTCCTTATTTAAGACTAACGGAGTTTCACAAAGAACATGCTTACCAACCTCTAAGGATTTCTTGATATATTCATAATGACTAAGATGTGGAGTTGCTATATAGACAGCATCAACGACATCATAGAACTTATCCAAATCGGCATAAGCCCAAATACTCTCATTATCCTTTGACATAGTTACAACTGCATCCTTATTTATATCATAAGCAGCGCAAACATTCACACCATTTACAAAGGAAGCCTCTGTAGGAAATCTTTTAGCAATTCGACCACAACCTATGATTCCGATGTTAACGGTCTCTTGGCTCTCATTACGGAGCATTGTAGATGAGATGCCTTGCGTTCTTGGCAGATAAACCACCTGGCAGAATTCATTCAAGTAGTCAAACTTACCCTCCCAATCTGAGCCTATAGCAAAAATATCAACATCGTATTTTTGGATATCATCAATCTTTTGACCAACATAATCCTCTATAATAATCTTGTCGGCATAGCCCGTGGCTTTCACAGCCTCTACACGTTCCAAGACATTATTACGGACATTCAATTTACCTCGATCTCGGTCAAAATTATCATTAGTAACACCAACAATCAGATAATCACCAAGTTCCTTAGCTCGCTTCAAGAGATTCAGATGACCTTGATGAAGAAGATCGTAGGTGCCGTAGGTTATAACTATTTTCATAAAATAATAAACTTACAAAACTTTACTTATGACTATTTACTTCTTTCCAAAAACAAAATAAAGGAGAAAAACTATTTGTTTCTGCCTCATATATTTCTCGCAAATCATTTTGATCCAAGGCCCAAGCACGTGTTGATAATTGGCGAGAATTATTTGTGTTAATTTTTCTTATGATATGATATTTTTCCAATAACGGAATAACATTCTCTCCGTACAAATTAAAGCGGAATAAACATCTATAGCAATCTTTTCAATCTGAGAATTACTGCCATTCATCGCATAATGAAACAAAAGGCATTTATACATCTGATTATACAAAGAATTCTGAACATTAAAGAAAATATCATTCTCTGAATATTTCTTATTTCTATTAGCTACAATCTTTATATAGCTATTAGAAAACTCAACTGTATCTACTTTCGAACCAGACATATAATAAGAAATTGTATCTTTTCTATTAAGTATACTATGATTTATCAGACGTATCGTTATTGTATATTTCATATTTTTTCTATTCTTACTAATCACAAAAGAAATCAAATATCAGTAAAATAAATCACTTTATTAACTTCAATAAGAAGCGATAGAAATATGATAATATAATACGTAAATGAATAATTGCGCAAGTGTATTCTGACCATCTTGACAATTTATTAGCCTTATAGATGTTCACTCTTTCTTTATAGCGTCTCCACTCTCCCTTCATATTTTGTGAAGCCCCATCCATTACAAAATATGCCACGAAATGATGAGAATTGAAAATTTTCACTCCAGCCTTCTCCATTCGCACCATAAGGTCTTTATCTGCAAGAATTCTATATTGCTCATCAAACCCATTCATTCTTTCTAATAGAGATGGTCTTGCAAACTTTCCTTGATGACATCCAGCATAACCTTCTGATATATTTGGCTTCACGGAGCCATCAATTTTTTCAATAAAGACATCACCACTAATTATGTCATAATCAGGATAATCATCTTCAAAGACTTCTGTAAAACCATTTTGGGTCAATCGATCATCACTCCCCAGATACATCACCCATTCACCTTTCGCCATTTTCCATCCCTTGTTAAAGGCATCATAAATGCCGTGGTCAGGCTCTGAGATATAACGGAAACGAGAGTCTTTTTTCACGTATTCCTTCACTATTCCGATGGTGTTATCTTTTGACGCACCATCCACCACGATGCACTCCCAATCCTGGTAACTCTGATTGAGCACGCTATCCAGCGCACGTCTCAAAGTCTTCTCAGAATTGTAAGTGGCTATAATTATTGAAACCATTTTATTTTCTAACATTTATAATTGATTACTCCTAAAATCGTTGAACTTACTGTCTCTTAATTTAGTCTTTCTAAAGGATGCCACACGCCCCATAACTAACCAAAAGACAAAACTACTCTTATCGCCTGTCGACAAAGGGCATGCACCAATCATTGAAACTAACAAGAATATCATTGTCGACATTTCAAATAATAAATACCGGTAATTTTTCATTGACTTAAGTATAACCAGCACTATTAAGGTAATATAAATATATTGTCCAAAATAGCCGACCTCCTGCATCAACTTTTGATACTCGCCATCTCGTATACTGGTACCAACATTAAAGTCATCAGCCCATAGATTATGGCGACCTGCACCATCACCAAAGAAACTCTCGTCTGCTTCTACCAACTTATATCGGTCTTCCACGAATGTACTATTCTTATCGGATACAATTTCAAATTTTTCTGCCAAATAATCTACATATTGCGCATTTGTATTCTTCAATACAACAAACATAACGCCTATCATTACAATCAAGCCGATTAAAACATTGATTAACTTTTTAAAATTACCTTTTACTATAGAAGATAGTAGTAAACCAAAAAATAGGTATAATGCGACACCAACCATAGGTGCACGCATCATACAAAAAATCAAGGTTATAACAAATACTACGATATGGTACTTGTATTTTTTAAACGAATCGTTATATTGAAATATTCTAAAGAAGATATATCCTAACAAGAAACAATCAAGATATGCTAATTGATATGGTGAAGGAAATATAGAATGCAATCGCAAGGCCTCCAATGAAGCCAATGCTCCATCTTCCATCATCGAGAAGTACCACGATGGTGGAAAGAAGAAACAATAAATACCAACTACACTTGTAATTAAAGCAGGTAACAATGATGTCTCAAATACCTTATAGCTTTTCTCTACAGATAGATTCCTTCCAACAAAATAGACCATCATATACGAGATAGGTCCCATGATATGACGGAATATCAGTACACTCTTAAAACGGTAATCATTGATTGCCCAACTTATCACGGCACTTATGAGAATCAATACAATAAACATATCAAATATATTCATTGAATGCTTCTTTCTCGAAGCATAAGCTATAGCAAAAAACGATAGAGGTAAAAGAATACTAATCAAGTATTGCTTTGCCCCAAACAATATGAGAAGCAAAGAGCTTATACAAACTACCCAAAAGTTGTATTCATATAGCCAATAACTATATTTAAATAATTTCATTCTCTATAAATTTTTATTTTTTCAAATATCTATTAGCAAACGCTTTCCACTCCATAATAGATTCACATTCTCTATATTTTTTTATATTTGAGACCATTTGATGGTATAATTCATCATCATTTAGTATACGTTTAATCGCATCAGCAAACTCTTTCACGTTATTTCGCCGTACAATAATTCCGTTCAATTCATTTTGAATAACCGCTTCAAAAGATTCAATATCTGTGGCGATTATAGGCTTGTCAAAATTAAAAACTGTTTGAGGGATGCCACTTTGTGAAGCAGACAAATATGGGCATACAACACACTTCGAATGTCTTATTAATGTTGCTAATTCTGCATTACCCAGCCAACGATTTATTAAAATAAAACGTTCATCATTTTTTATTCTTTCCAAAACTTTTTGATAACCTCTTCCTGCAACAACCACTTTTACTGGCATGCATCCTATCTGATTTATTGCTTCATAAAGAATATCCAACCCTTTATATTTTTCGATGTAGCCGTAAAATAGAATATAGTTTTCTTTATCATTTAGCTCTGATATTTTCACATCACCATATTCTCTATAACCAGAAAATAGCCCAAATGGGATAACACTAAGTTGATAAGTTGAAATATCGATTACCTTCTTTAAATCTTTAGCAGATTTCTCTGAAAAGACATTAATACGGATACCCTTATTTATTAGCTTATCTATGCCTGGATAAAGAGAAGAGCTTTCCAAATGTCTCTCTAAAACCTCATGAAAAGAATGAACCACAGGCAAATTCCATGAATGTAACAAAGAAGATAGGGAAATCGAAAAATGGTTCTGACCAATAACGTTAATTAAGTCATAATGATAATCCCTCAAATTTTTAAACACTTTCCGCATTACCAAAAGACTTAAGCCTCTCTTTATGTCATTCATCAATCCCTCTTCTCTTGGCATACCAAAACAAACCACATTATAGAAATGGAATTTATTAGAGAAAGTTTTGAATCTTCTCAATCCATCGGTAGACAAATTTTCCACTCTTTTTATACCAATTCGAGATGATATTGTTGGCAACGTGAAGCTTTCTACTTCTAGATTATGTTGAGAGCTAAACATTACATGATAAAAGTCCACTTCATTTCCATTCATCAAATGGGCTTCTGCTAATGAAGAAGAACTGCCTGCAAAATTAATCGTAACAATAGCTATTTTCATCCTGCTTTATTTCCTAAAAATTTTATTTTTCTATAAAACTTCAATAGATTATATAAGTACATAAAAGATTGACCTTCTAATCGTTTGTAAGAATGGGTTCGCCACCAATGAATATATTGCCATGGAATTCTATTATCAAGTAGCAGTTTGTCTGATAATTCATAATAACAGGAATGCTTCAAAAAGTCATCAAAAGACTTAAGAATTTCTATATCGTTTTCCTTTCCATAAATCAGAATAATATGATAAAGATAATCAATAGTTTTTACCACTTTATTCTTTACGAAATTATCTACTTCAATATATTTTGATTTTGTATATTCAGAAATTATACGTGTTAAAATCTGCTCTAATTGCTTTTGACCTTTTATTACGCTACTCAAATTTATCGTTTGCCCCTCCCTACCAATCAAGTATTCATAAACAAATTCTTCTAAAACGACAAAATTACCAACATTTTGCAAAGGTAAAACATCCCATTCTGTATCCGTATAACTGATACCTTCAGTCTGGACATAACACATGGAGCGTAAAAGTTCGACTCTATACGTTATAGCATGCATTTCAACGTTAGGAAGCCTGCTTAACTCACGGGCAGATAAGATTACCTCTTTTTGTAAAGGGATTGTAATTTTTTGAACAGATTTCAGTTTTTCGTTAACCTTAACAAAAGGAGACAATATTAAATCACAGTCATATTTTTTCAATTTTTCAACAAAAAGAGAAAACTGTTCATTATCAAACCAATCATCTGCATCTAATATTTTGATATATTTACCTGTCGCTTCTTTTAATCCACGATTTACACAGGAACCATAGTTACCATTCTCCTTGTCAATTACTCTAAAAGTATCAGGATACTTATCTTGATACTCATGGGCTATGGCAGAAGAATTATCCTTGCTGCCATCATTCACTACTAGCACCTCTAAACGCTGCATTTGTTCCTCAGGTACAATCAGAGAATCAAGACATCTGCGAAGATAGTCTTGCATATTGTACGTAGGAATCACTATCGTTAATATCTTTTCCATTCTGAATATTTATAAACTTTTAAAAGGCAGGTTTCAAGTAAATAGCAGAAAAATAGCTCATAATGAAACGCCATTGCAATCCACCTACCAAAAACTTAAAAATTTTCCATCACCTTCTCGATAATCGGAGCCATATCGTAATACTTGTATTCCGCAAGACGACCACCGAATATAACATTCTCTTCCTTGTCTGCCAGTCCTTTATACTTGGCATATAGCTCAGAGTTCTGCTTGTCATTCACAGGATAATATGGTTCCATACCATCCTTCCACTCTGTGGAATACTCTTTCGAAATGACTGTCTTTGAGCATTTATACACATCCTGACCAAACATCTCGAAGTGCTTGTGCTCAATAACACGAGTGTAAGGAACTTCACGCTCTGTATAGTTCACAACTGCATTGCCCTGATAATTTGGTTTATCAATAATCTCTGTCTCAAAGCGTACTGTACGATAATTTAGTTTACCAAACTGATAATTATAGAATTCATCTATCTTGCCAGTGAACACTATCTTGTCAGCGATACCCTCCCAATAAGAGCGATTTTCAAAGAAATCTACATTTGTTTTCGTCTCTACTCCTTCTAACAAGCCTTCAATGAGTTTGTTATAACCACCTACAGGGATACCCTGGTACTTATCATTGAAGTAGTTATTATCGAAGATGAGACGAACTGGTAAACGCTTAATAATGAAAGCAGGAAGTTCTGTACATTTTCTTCCCCACTGCTTCTCAGTATATCCCTTGATAAGTTTCTCATAAATGTCTTTTCCTATCAATATCTGAGCCTGTTCCTCCAAGTTACGTGGTTCTGTTACGCCATCTGCTTTCATACGAGCAACAGCTTCCGCCTTCTGCTCATCAATCTTAGCCTGAGCTTCTTCAGGTGTAGTTACGCCCCACATCTGATAGAAGGTGTTCATATTGAAAGGCAGATTATAGAGTTTGCCCTTATAGTTAGCTACTGGCGAGTTGGTATAGCGGTTAAACTCCACAACAGAGTTTACAAAGTCCCACACCTTCTTATTGGATGTATGGAAGATATGTGCGCCATACTTATGCACATTGATACCTTCGATATTCTCACAATAGATGTTGCCACCTAAGTGAGAGCGCTTGTCTATCACCAAGCACTTCTTGCCTTGCTTATGAGCAAAATGTGCGAAAGTGGCTCCGAAAAGACCAGAGCCTACTATTAAGTAATCATAATGATTTTCCATATAATAATTATCGTTTTATTTTTGACAATATTTGAACTAGCATTTCGTCCTTGCAGATACATAGGATAATGAAGTAAGCCAAGACTCCACAGCAACCTTGCAGAAGCAAGATGGTGAACGTAGGCAGTTGTAAGAGGCTTAAACCATATAAGGCGAAAGCCATCACTACGCAACCCAACGCATAAGTTAGATGCGATTTCTTAAAATATATTATAGGTATATACCTGCGACCAATGAAATACATCGAAACAGTCGTGGCTACCTCTGCTCCCAAATAAGCTATAGACGTACCTATATAAGAGAATAACGGAATCAAACACAGATTGAGTATCAAGTCTGCAACCGCTCCTATACCGCAACACAAAGTTACGATATTGATTTTCCCTTTAGGAAACAATACCTGAATGCCAAAGACATTAGAGATTGCGACCATTAATATAATAGGTGCTATAATCTGTGATGGCAAAATAGAATGTTCGAACTTAACTCCACATAAAGCCGTGATAAGACTTGGCGCACAGAAGATGAGACCAATCGTCATTGGAAGTGCTATCGCCAAAGTGAAATCGTAAGACTTTTGAATCAAACGATTGAATTCATCTTCCTTGTTCTCCGCAATGAGATGGGATGCTCTAGGCATCATAACAGAACCCAAACAGGCAGACATCGTCAACAACATTTGCATCACCTTGGTGGCTGCAGCAAAATATCCTACCGCCAAAGCATTCTTCAAGAATCCCAATAATACAGTATTCAGTTGGAGATAGATACTGGTTACCACAGAGAACGAGAAGACCTTCAAGACTGGCTTGATATGTCGCTTGATATGAAGTTCTGAGAAGATGATGTTCTCACGATGGATGTACTTACGAAGACGGAAGAAGTTGAAGATATTACCACCTAAGACTCCAAAGACGGTATAACAACCATAGTAGAGCAAATCTGTCTTACTCTTCACAAAGATGAATAAGAGAACAACAGAAACCGTCTTGATGATAAGTCCTCGTATGGTGATATATTTAAAATCCTCTATTCCCTGATAAAACCATTCACAGCCGATAGCCGTAAAAAAGATGGTAAGGCTCAGAATCAAGAACAATGGTATGTTGACTTGAATCTGCGGAACAGTCAAACAAAGGATGGCGACTATAGCATAGCCCACCAATGTCAGCATCGAATGCAGCAACAGGATCTCCATCGCCGTTCGATTCATCTGTACCACATCACTTCTATTTCTTGCTATCTCTCGGATGGCATACATCGGTATGCCTAAGCAAGTGAACAAGGAAATATAACTGATAATGGACTGGAAGAAATTGATCTGTCCGATACCATCAGCCTCTATTACTCGGCAAACATAAGGAAAGGTTATCAATGGGAACAGCATCTGTGTTCCCGTATTGATAAGATTGAGTATATAATTAACTTTTACTGATTGTGCCATTAGTATAAATCTACATTGATATCGAATGGTGAATCAAAGTCTTTCAGCATCGCATGCTTCGTATCCTTCTCTGAGAGATTAGCATGTTCCGTTGGTATCTTCCAATCAATACCGAGGGTTTCATCGAGAATCGAGATACCTCCATCAGCCTCTGGGTGATAAAAGTTATCACACTTGTATTGGAATACTGCTGTTTCTGAGAGAACGGCGAAACCATGGGCAAAGCCTTTTGGGATGAAGAACTGGCGATGATTGTCTTCTGTCAGTTCTACTGCCACATGCTTGCCATAGGTTGGTGATCCTTTGCGGATATCTACAGCTACATCAAGCACTCTACCTTTTACGCAACGTACCAGCTTGCTCTGGGTATATGGTGGGCGCTGGAAGTGCAAGCCTCGCATTACGCCATAGCTGCTCATAGACTCGTTGTCCTGGCAAAAGTGAACACTGTGTCCCAGGATTGGGGCAACCTTTTCTTCAAACTCTCGCTCGCTGAAGCTCTCGAAAAAGTAGCCACGAGCATCACGGAAGAGGCGTGGCTCTATAATGAGCACGTCTTCTATTTCTGTTTTTACTATATTCATTGTTTTCTAATATTCTAAATTCTTTTTTAATGTTTGATCTTTCTCTTCAAGTATTGAAAGCAGATACTTGCCATAGTCATTCTTCAACATAGGTTGAGCATTCTCTCTCAACTGTTCTGCGGTAATCCAACCTTGACGGTATGCAATACCTTCAAGACAAGCAACCTTCAAGCCCTGGCGTTTCTCCAGGACTTCAATAAAGGTGGATGCTTCAGAAAGAGAATCATGGGTTCCGGTATCGAACCAGGCAAATCCTCTAGCCATGGTCTGTACCTTCAGTTCCTTATCTTTCAAGAACTCCTGGTTTACGGTGGTGATTTCCAACTCACCACGAGCGGATGGCTTGATATGCTTAGCTACATCTACCACCTTGTTAGGATAGAAGTATAAACCTACCACTGCATAGTTGCTCTTTGGATGCTGAGGCTTCTCTTCAATGCTCAGGCAATTGCCTTGCTCATCAAACTCTGCCACGCCATATCGCTCAGGATCGCTTACTCGATAACCGAAGACGGTAGCCTTGTTATTCTGTTCAGCATCTACAACTGCCTGATGCAGCATCTGATTTAATCCTGCACCATAGAAGATATTATCGCCTAATACGAGGCAAGCGGAATCATTACCAATGAATTTCTCACCGATAATGAAAGCTTGGGCTAAGCCATCTGGTGATGGCTGCTCTGCATACTCGAACTTCACACCTAACTGGCTTCCATCGCCTAAGAGGCGCTTGAAGCCTGGCAAGTCAAATGGTGTTGAAATAATGAGTATCTCACGGATACCTGCCAACATCAATACTGATATTGGGTAATATATCATCGGCTTATCAAAGATTGGTATCAGCTGCTTGCTGATACCCTTTGTGATAGGATACAAGCGTGTTCCGCTACCACCTGCTAATACTATTCCCTTCATTATATATTTCTTTGCTTAAATGCTACTTTATATTGTTCCTTGGTTTTAGCTAAACTATCAACTTTGGTTTCAATATCACCAGTGATATTCTTACGAAGTACTTCCTTTCCGCAAACAGGACAATCCGCTGTTTCTATACTTCTTGCAGGATAAATTCCATACGATATTTTCACCAATAAATCAGTGTTACAAACAGGACACGTAACATGCAATACATCATAACTAGCCATAATTCATATTTTTTATTTTCCAAATTCCTTAATTTTCTGTTCCTCTTTCGATGAGTAGACAAGCGGGTGTCCTTGCCTACTTTGGCGTTACCAGCCTCATCTTATGGAAATAAGGTGCAGAGGCTGTATTAATAACGAGGGCATCGGATGGTGTCACCATGATATGGCTTTTCAACCAAATACTTTTCGATGTAATCGTCCTGGATTGGAGAAATCTTATTGCTGAGTTTCTCCACCTTCTCTGGGATTACATCTACTGCTGTTACATGATGGTGCTGAGACAACAGGGTTGCTATGCTCAGACCGACGTAGCCGGTACCGGCTACTGCTACTTTAATATCTTTGAAATCATTCATCAGTAAGCATCCAACCCCTATGACAATACAACTCCATCCCCAGTGTTTACTGGGGATACAGGGTATTTTAAGAAATTGGACTTTTCTGATTTTTAAACAGGTTTAACTAAAAGTGCC
>ERZ780198.1211-NODE-1211-length-24988-cov-4.208880_pt1 | contig 24988 bp, 18 predicted proteins | sample MGYA00510979_ERZ780198 | MGnify/ENA primary metagenome ERZ780198 (study PRJEB29588, sample SAMEA2158039) | human gut metagenome | biome: human gut; feature: human-associated habitat; material: faeces | place: Denmark | collected 2008/2010 ...
TGCGCTGCAAGACCCGCCATACCGTCATTCGCGAACATCCGCATAGCGTAGCAACTTGAGAATAGTTGTTGTTTTTCAAAAGATATTCTATCATAAGTATATATTTTACCATAAAAACGCTCCTTTTGTCGCCCTCTTTTACCTGTATCCGTATATACGGGAAAGTCTTCAGTTTTTCTGACCACCCCCCCGTTTTTTAGGGTATTTTTCGAGTTTTGACGAACTAAATGCAAAGAAAAAAGCAGCCACTCTTTCACAAGAATGACTGCTTTTCGTGTATTTTAGTATAAATTATGCGTTTTTTAGCCGATTTCGGACTTATTTGGTCGCCCTCGGATTACGGATGTTAGCCTGCGCAAAAGCTTTCAAAAGCGACCGATAGGTAACATTACTGTCTGCAATCGAAAATCGCCCGTCTTCGGGATATATATTATCGCCCGACTGTACGCAATACTTTTTTGCGCCGTTTTTCCATATTTTTTCTGAATTTTTAGCCAATCCCGATATTGACGATAATACAACCGTTTTTACAAAAACATCGCCATATAATGCGGAATCGTAAGTTTTACGTCGCTCGTGCCGACGTTTCCGTCAACGATTTTATATGCCGCCGACGGTTTATATGCTTCTATAAATCTGTTCAGCGATTTTGTTGCGGTATTTCCCGCTTTCACTTCCACGGGAACCACTTCCCCATTTTTTTCTACCAGAAATTCCAGTTCGTTGGAATCGTCGGGCTTGTAATAATAAAGCGCGTAACCGTTTTTCACCAACGTTTCGGCGATAATATTTTCGTAAATACCGCCTTTGGCATTCCCCTTTATCGTGTTTTCAAGAATCGCTCTTTTGGTTTCAAAACCGTACATAGCGCACAGCAAGCCCGTATCGTTGATATACAATTTGAACTGATCTTCATCGGCGTTCGCCATCAACGGCAGATACGGTTCGTGAATATTGTAACACGGATTAACGATATTCGAGTCTTTCAGCCATTGAACGCTTCCGCCGTATTTTTTGCTTGTCTGCCCTTTTTCCACGGTGGAATACTGAAATTTCGTAATCTCCTTTGCGAGTTGCTTCGGAATAGCGTCGTAACATTTGCGCACCTTTATTTTTTCTGCGCCCTTTGCGTGTTTTGAAATATCGAAACGATAGTTTTCGAGAATTTTTTCCTGCAAAGCGGCAACCCGCGTAAAGTCGTGATTTATGGCGTAATCGGCAACAACTTCCGGCATACCGCCCACCACCATATACTCACGGAACAGCGTTTCGTATTTTTCATTTAGCGCGAAAGGTACTTTTTCTTTTTTATCAAAAAGTTCTTTCAGGTAAGAAATTCCGCTTTCGTACCCTTCCGCCCAAAGAAATTCCTCGAAATCAAGCGAATACATCGTAAGAAACGTTTCGTATCCGGTAGGAACAGATTCGGGTTCTTCCGTATTTTCGTCGGCGTCCTCCCCGTATGTTAGACCTAAAAGGCTTCCGGAAGTGATAACGTCGAATCTCCCGTCCTCCGCAAGAAATTTCAACGCGGTACGCGCGCTTCCGCATGCCTGAATTTCGTCTAAAAATATCAGCGTATCGCCTTTGACGAGATTTACGCCGTTTATCATAGCCGTCATTCTTTTATAAACGGATTCTGCGTCCAACGTTCCCGCAAAAATCTGTTTTAATTCCTGATTTTTGATAAAATTGATTTCAACAAAACTTTTATACTCTTTTTTCCCGAACTCGCGGATAAGATAAGTTTTCCCGACCTGTCTTGCACCTTTCACCATCAAGCAGTTATTCCGATGCGTATTTTTCCACTCGACAAGTTTCTGATATGCTTTTCTTTTTAACATAACGTTTCTCCGAAATCAAGTTTTATTACCTATATTATACTTCGTTTTTTTGTGTTTGTCAACCGAAAAGGAATAAAATCGGATATTGTTTTTCAGAAAAAAGGAATAAAATCCGATATTCGTTTCTTTGAAAAAAGAATAAAATCGGAATATTGTAAACCCGAAATCTTTTTATTAGTCTGAAAGCATTAAAAAACGCCGCCCTCCGCAAAAGCAAAGGACGGCGTTTTTTCTGTCTGCCGGTAAAGTTACATAAACACTCTTACCGTCAGGTCGTGCCATTGATTTTGCCTGAGCATTCCGTTACGTTCTTTCCGGTAAGATTTCGCCTCTTTATAATCTATCGTAAACTCCCACACAAGCCTTTTCATTTCGTCGGATTTATCTGCAAGGTCGAAATTCATATACCAGTTGAAACACATTTCCGTAACGGGAACAATCGTGCCGACGAACTGACCGATTACGTCTCTGTCGATACGATGGTCGGTAAAATCCATTTTCGCCAGCAAAAAATCTTCCACCTTTTTCGCCGGATCTTCCGGATTTCCGTTCGGCACCATTCCCGCATCCATCACCCGCCGTTTGTTCAGCAAATCGAGTTTTTCTTTCTCTATCTCGCTTTTGAACTCGAAATACGATTCACGCGTTATTTCGTCCTCCAGCCGCATACGGGTAAGTTTTTTCAGTTTTTCGTCCAGTTTGACAAGTTGTTCCGTTACCCGGTCTTTCACCGTTTCGGCTTCGCGATATTCCATAAACACGCCTACCTGATATAACGACGACACTTTGTTCAGAATATCTTTCTTGTTTCCCCATAAACCCGAAAAAATGCGCCTTGCCATCATTTCAAGTTTCCAGTCGCAGATTTCTTTCAGGTCGCAGAACCCGGCATCGTCCACGCCAGCCTGTTGCCTTGTGGTTTTTGTGCCGTTATTCAACTGATTATAGCACTTATATCCGTAAATCAACTCGCCGTTTCTGTTCTTCCGCCACTTGTTTCTGCGCATACGATAACCGCAACGGCATCTGAGTTTTTTCGTCCAGACGTCGTCGCTTATATGAACGCCTGTCAGATGACTCTTTTCCCCGTTTTCCGTAAGAATTTTATTGCGACGGACGCGCTGTTCCCGTATCTGACGGCATCTGTCCCACTGTTCCTCGCTTATAATCGGCTCGAAATCGCCTTTCACATACAGATATGTATCTTCGTCGCGATTTCTTATGATTTTCTGGTCGAGAAAATTATTTCTGCGCGATTTCAGATAAGCGGGGTACCCCTTATAGGTTGAATTATGCAATATCCGCGCTATCTTGCAGTTTTCCCAGCGCACCAGCCCGGAACTGTCCTTACGTTTCAAGCGTATCAGTTCGTTGCGTATCTGCGACATCCCCTTGCCCGCGGAATACATATCGTAAATCATACGCACCGTTTCCGCCTGTTCGGGATTGATGACATAAGTTCCTTTCGCTTTATCGCGGTCATATCCGAGAATATTTCCGTTTCCGAACAACACGCCCTTGTCGCGGCTTATTTTCTGCCCCGCGCGGACGCGTTCGGAAATTTTACGGCTCTCTTCCTGCGCCAAAGTCGCCATAATCGTAAGTCGTAGTTCACCGTCTCCGTCCATCGTCCGGATGTTGTCTTCCACAAAGTACACTTCCACGCCGTAGTTTTTCAACTCACGCGTAACGACGAGCGTATCCACCGTATTTCTTGCAAAACGGCATACTTCACGCGTTACGATCAGGTCGAATTTCTTTTGTTTTGCATCCTGCACCATCTGCAGAAACGCAGGTCTTTTCTTCGCCTGCGTGCCCGTGATGCCCTCGTCCGCGTAAGTACTTTATGGGGTACACAGTAATTACGTGGAGCGTATTTTGTTGTTTTGTTATAAAACCGAGTCGATATCGACTTTGTAAACAAGCTGTATTAGCCGCGGCGCGCCGTTCGGCGGCTCTTTCTCACCGATGATGATTTTGTCGAACAATTCCAGCATCATTTCGCGCGTTATTACCGTTACGTCAAGATACTTCTTAATGCGGCTCATAAATTCGTCGATATTTTCCCGCATGTCTTTTGCGTTTCTCAGTTCCGCTTCGAATCCGGAAACTTCCTTCCGCAAATTCTCCTGTTCGGCAAGGTAGCGGTCGATAAATTTCATACAAAGTTCTTCGGGCATCTTCCCTAAAAGTTTATCTTCGTATGCCTTGCTCATCAGATCGTCCAGCGCGGCGATTCTCGCTCTTTTCATCTTTATTGCCTTTGCCGTTTCTTTATCCGACTGTTCGGCAAGCATCGCGTTCCGTCTGATAAATCTTTTACGAATACCCTCTTCGTCCTCGGCTACGATTTTCGCTTTCGCTCGTATATCGTCGAGTATGATTTTATGAATCACGTCCCCGTTGATATAATGCTTCGTGCATTTATCCGCGCCGTATCGGTTTCGCAATCCGCATTCATAAGTAACGAGATGCTTCTTACGCCTACCGCCGACAGTTTTATGATATTCCATCGTTGCGCCGCACGTCGAACATCGCATAATTCCCGAAAGCGCGGGCGTTACCCGCTCTTTCGTTATCTTACCCGTACTCGCCGTAGCCTCAAGTTCTTTTACCTTATTCCACAGTTCGCGGCTTATAATCGGCTCGTGATTATTCGGAATAATGACTTGCTCTTCCTTAGGAACTTTTACGACCTTCTTATTTTTGTAAGAAATATGCTTCACTCTCTGCTGAACCAGATCTCCGACGTAAAGTTGCTGCGCCAATATACCTCTGACGGCCGCGGGTGACCAAAAATTATGCCCCTCGCCCGTAACCTTTTTCCCGAACTTGCGCTCGGCATACACGGCAGGAGATGAAATCCCGTCCGCCTGCAAATCCAGAGCAATCCGATACGCACTTTCGCCTTTGGCTCGCCGTTCGAAAATCCGCCTTACCACCTGCGCCGCTTCTTCGTCTATAATCGGCGTATGATTTTTATCGTCTTTTCTCACGTAACCGTAAGGCGCTTTCGAAGCAAGATATTTCCCTGCCTGCGCACAAGAATATTTTACCGCACGGATTTTTTTGCTCGTATTCGCCGAATGCCATTCGTTAAAAACGTTCATAATCGGCATCATATCCATTGCCGACGTATCTTTGCTCGCAGTGTCGATTCTGTCCTCTATCGCGATAAATCGTATTCCGAACGACGGAAACACATAATCGATATACTGTCCGACAAGAATATAATTTCTGCCGAAACGAGACAAATCTTTTACTACAATCGTATTGATTTCTCCTGCTTTTGCGTCGTCAAGCAACCGCTTTACTCCGGGGCGATCGAAATTCGTTCCCGAATAGCCGTCGTCGACGTATACGTCTTTTATCTCCCAGCCTTTTTCTTTCACATACTTCGTTACAAGGATTTTTTGATTCTCGATAGAAAGCGATTCTCCTGCGCGTTCGTCGTCGCGGCTTAATCTCAAATAAATGCCTGTTATGTAATTTTTATACTGCTTAGGTTCCATGTTTTACCTCCCGAACCGAAGCGATTTTTTCACTTGCCTTTATTTTACCACATTTCACCGAATAACTCAAGCTGTTCATGCCCCGTACTCCCCGTTGTTTTTTCTGTTACGCCGCATTTCTTCATACGCTTCGTTTTCCGCTATGCTTATCAACGTATCGTGTATGTTTTTCCTCCCGATGTAATAACTCTCCACTATATAATTTTTCCCCTTTATCTTTGTTTCCGCACTCGTTTTCGGTGCGGATAAATAAGACTTGTCGTCCATTTGCCTTTTGCTTCTCCCCACGTTTCCTCGCTGAATTCGTTATTTGTTGTCTGTTTTCGTGTCTTCTCCTTTATGTTTTAAAAACTTTTTTCCGTTTCACCTTAACGCTTTTCGATTATTACTTCTTTTCAATATCATCCCCGGCCAATTTTCGCCGTATTGTCTTTTTAAGCGCAGGCTCCGGCGATTGAAAGCAACATCACTTTCAATCGTCGGATTGTTCGTTTTTATCTCAACAGCAAAATTGCCGTCATGATCCCTTGCGCCAGCAATAATACCGGCGTCAGCCAGAAAAAGAATTTACGGAAACCGCGCTCGTAATAGATTTCTTCTTTCGCTTTATCCACCTCTTTTTCGAGACTTTGCACCTTTTTCGTAAGTTCTTTCGCGTGCGCATCGATTACTTCGGCGGCATCGTCCGCGGCAAGCGCGATTCTCTCTTTTAATAACGCCGTCGCCTCGTCAGTCGCCTTTGCCATAGTTGTACTTATTTGCCGTTGTATTTCCGTTACCGTTTCCGTTATCCTTTGAAGCGTTATCCGCAGACTCGACAATAAGTTCCGATTGTCCTCTTTCATATCTTTCGTCAGCTGCTCTACGTCTTCTTTCAGTCTCATCACGAGCGCGTCGTTCGTCCATTCTACGCTCCTCACTTGCTGCGTCAAGTCCTCCACCAGCGCATTCAGCCGCGAAATTAAGGCGTTGCATTTCTCGTTCGATACCGCTAAGGCTTGCTCTAATAATGCTTCCCGCGTTTCCGCCGTCAACCGTTTTACCTCTTCGCACAGTTCGATTGCCGACGGATTTTCCCTCAAATCCACTTCTTCGTCCGATATACGCTCCGGACTTCTGCCTGTAATTCTGTTCTCCAATTCTTTTAATTACCTCCGTTTTTGTATAATTTTCTCCGAGTTTCGCCCCACGGACAGGCTTTTGTTTTTCGGGGTGCAGATAGGAATAATCCTTGCCGTCCCGCATGATTTTTACGCCGTAGCATTCGTCAAGATATTTTTTGAACGCTTCGGGCGATTTCGTTTTCTTTACCGCTTCGGCTATGACTTCGCGCAGTTCTTCTTTCCAACTCGTTCCGCCTTTTAATATAATTTTCTTTTCTGCCGCCGTTCGGCTGTTTTTGCCCCTTTTTCTGAATTCCGTTTCCGTAAAGCCGTATTTTCTGCCGATTACGTTTACTTCGTCTTTCATTTTTGCATAATCTTTTTGACTGAACTGCAATTTTTTGCCGGTAATCGGATCAACCGCGTTTACGATAATATGGCTATGAACCGTTTCGGTATCCGTGTGCGTTGCGATCACGCATTCGTAATTCTTAAAAAATGCTTCCGCAACTTCTTCGGCAAAGTCGTGCGCCCGGCGCGATGTTACGTTATCTTTCCGTGCGCAAGACAATTTGAAATGATAGTATTTCCTTTCGTCGAACTTCTCGCCCTTACCGAACCTTTTCGCCGTTTCTTCAAATTGTTTTGCGTAATCTTCGTCCTCAAATAAATTTTTCGCCGACACAAACGCCGCTTTCTTCGGATCGGTGATATACCTTATCCCGTTTTTCGGTTTCGCCTTGCTTGCGCTGCATTTGAAAAGAGGCATCACGCACCGCCTGCGGCAACGGAAATTTTACGGTATAATTCCTTCAGGTCGGCGATACAACTTTTTATTTCGAGCTCTGTATTTAACCCGTAATAATTGTTCCTCACAGTCTGATTCAGATTGTTTCCATGCCGCTTCAATTCCGCGAGTATATCGCCGCCGCGCTCTATTACGATAACGGGCTTATTTATGATAGCCCGAATAACGAATTCGCGCATTGTAAGTCCACTTGCAGATATTGCCTTGTCGATTAAATTCTTCTCGTTTATGTTCGCCCTAAACGTGTAGGCAAACGGTCTCGTTCTGTTTTCTATAACGTTACCTCCCATAATTTTTTTTATTTGTTCTATAAATTCCGTTTTACGGCGGGCGATAAAAATTGTAATAATTCATTTCTACTTCTCCTCGTCTTGATTTTGGGTATAAAAAAGCCGCCGAAACATTTTACGCTTCAACGACTTTAACCGTATCTGACAACTTTTTTTGTCCTATGATGGTCAATCATTCTATTTAATTGCTTTTTGTTATATTCCTGAAAAATTCTCCGTTTCGCAAACTGGTTTTATGTTTTTCGTTCGTCTTTTTTCAAAAGGGTCTTAGGGAAATCTTTTCCCTAACGAGGCGACTTATTGAGTCGGTATTTGGCAAGCCAAATACGTTCCTCGCTATTACGATAATCAACTATTGCAATATCGTTTTCAGGCAAGTTTTCAGCGATTTTTCATTAAAAACCGTGCGTATTTCTGTCTGCGCTTAACTTTATTTGCCGATTCTTTTGAATACGGGAATTACCGTTATCGGCGTATCGATCGAATAGATGCCTTTACGGTATTTTTTTCCCGCCGCGTCTTCCCATATTCCGTCGGGAATAACCACCTGCCTCGTACTCATGCCTTTTTTCAACTGCGGAGCGACAAGAATATCTTCACCAAGAAAAAATTCGTCGTTCACCGTAGCATAACCGCTATGAGGATAAGCATATTCGAGATTTCTTATCATAGGCTCGCCGGAAGCGGCGCAACGCTTTGCCGTCTGTATGATATACTCCGCAAGATCGCTGTGCAACCCGACCGCATCAAGACAAATTTTCTGATTGTTTTCGGATAAAACTTTCCACGGCGCACGCGAAAACTGCATCATGGGGAACATTGCCGCCACCTGACAATAACGCACGAACAATTCTTCGTCGAAAACAAATCCGTCGCGATGAAAATCCGGAACCATTCCGCCGCCGATCATATCGGGGCAAAGATATTGATAACCGCATAAACCCATCGCGATCCCGTCGGGAATCAAAGTGTTCAACCCGTCGTTATCCCAGGAATGATTTTTATCCCGAAGACGATTGACAACGGGAAGCCACCCCGCGTTAAACCCGGCGCGCAATTCGTTAAACGAATATTTCGCGCCGATTTCTGCCCATATTTTCGCCTGCGTCGAACGCTCCGAACCATCGGAAAACACAAAATCGTCGTCATAATATTCGGGGTCTGCGGCGTCGAATTTAAAACCGTCTATACCGAAATTGTCCATCAAAGCGGAAGCTTGCTTTTCAAACCACGCCGTTGCCGTCGGATTCGTCAGGTCAAGCACCGCGCTGTATCCGTTCCACCAATGAGAAATCGCGGTTGTTCCGTCCGATTTTTTTACGAGCGCGCCGAGTTTTTCCAGTTCGCGGAAAACAGCCGTGTCGGGGCTGACGAACGGGCAACACCACAGCATGACCTTAAAACCCGATCGATGCAATTTATCAATCATTGCTTTCGGATCGGGAAAGGACGCGGCGTTGAAATTCCAGTCTCCGTATGCCCGACACCAGCAATCGTCGATCATTAAAACTCCTGCCGGATAACCGTGTGAAAGTATCCGATCGGCATATTCAAGCACTTTATCCTGCGTGCAATCCCATTCCATTTCTATCCACGTATTATATTGCGGACTCGAAAACATAATCTCCGGCGGAATCGTATTCTTCCCCGCAGGAGCGAATTTTTTACACATCGACGTGTATGCGCTTTTCAGCGTGTCGCCGTTGCGTTCCACTAAGATATCGTCCCCTTCGACTTCCATATGGTCGGAAAAGAACTCATATTTAAAAGGTTTTTCCGAATATATCGTTCTTCCTCTGTCCGACAATAAAAACGAGGACGCCTGATTTCCTGCGTGCCACACGCGCAGGTCGCGCGAAAATCCTGCGGAATACGGCATAAAAATGCCGTCGTTGACCGTTCCGCCGAAAAAACGTTCTTCTTCGAGATAATCGATTGTTAGTTTCATATTCTTCCTCAATACTGTGAAAACTGCTTCTCGTCAGGCAATTTTATTTCCACTTTTTCCTGTAACCTGATATCCGCGCTGCTTGCGCCGATCAATATCGTAAAAGTTCCGTTTTCCACATAAAATTCATTTAAAACGGGGCTGAAATAGGCAAAATCCCTTTCGGTAAGATCAAACCCGAACGTACACGTTTCGCCGACTTCGAGACGTTTTTTCCCGAAAGCGACGAGTTCTTTTCTCGGACGCGTTACCATACTCGCGTCGTCGGCAATATATACCTGCACGATTTCCGAAGCCACATGCCGACCGACGTTTTTTACGGAAAAAGAGACGTAATAATCAGTCTCGCCGAGTTTTTTCACGTTCAAATCTCCGTATTGAAACGCCGTATACGACAGGCCGTAGCCGAACGGATAGGCAGGCGCAATCCCGCTATATTCGTAATACTTATATCCGACGAGAACACCCTCCGGATATCTTTCTGAATAGCCGTTGCCGCGCCGATCCGCCGTAGCCGTATCTTCAAGGCTTTTCGGGAAAGTTTCGGCAAGTTTTCCGCACGGCGAAACCCTCCCCGAAATCAGATCGGCCGCCGCTTCGTTTGCGCCCTCGCCGCAATACCCCATATAAAGTATTGCTTTTACCTTTCCTTCGAACGCGGAAACGTCGACGGCGGAACCTGCGTAAATAACCACAATCACGTTCGGATTAACCTGCGCGACGTCGAGAATAAGATCTTCCGCCGCAGAATTCAGTTTCAACGAAAAACGATCGGTTTCCTCTTTCTCCGTAAGCCACGTATTCCCTACGCACACCACGGCGCAATCGTTTTTTGCCGCCGTTTCCACGGCGTAACGTATTCCGAAAGGCGTGAGAATGTTATATCTGATCATATAGCCTAAGGCAAAATCCACGTTAAAACCGAGATTTTTCAGACAATCGCATAACGATTGAGAGACCTTGGCGTTTACCCTTGACGATCCGCCGCCCTGAAATTCGGGATTTTCTGCAAAACCGCCGATCACGGCGATTTTCTTATCCTTGCATACGGGCAGGATATCGTCGTCGTTTTTCAGAAGTACGGCGCTTTCCTCGGCGGCGCGAACCGCAAGTTCATGCTTTTGTTCCTCCGTCATCGTAACCCTTCTCAGGGAAACCGCAGAACGATATTTTTCCGCAAGTTCGCGAAGTCTTCCGACGCTTCTGTCGAGGTCTCCTTCGTCGATCAATCCTTTTTCATACAAATCGGCAAGTTGTTTCCCGTAATCGGCGCTATACGGCATCGCAAGATCGATGCCCGCTTTAAGCGACTTCGCGCGATGTTTTACCGCGCCCCAATCGGAAACGACAACCCCGTCAAAACCGAATTCTTTGCGAAGAATATCGTTTAAAAGGTGCTTGTTTTCGGAAGCGTAAACGCCGTTTACGGGATTATAACTGCACATCACCGTCCAGGGCTTCGCATTCAACGCGATTTCAAACGCGCGGCAATACGTTTCGCGCAAAGTTCTCTCGTCCATTTCGCTGCTCTGAAAAAAACGATCGTATTCGCGATTGTTTGCGGCGAAATGTTTCAGCGACGTACCTACCCCTTTGCTTTGAACGCCTTCGATATAGGCGGCGGCAAGTTTTCCCGCAAGAACTCCGTCCTCGGAAAAATATTCGAAATTTCGTCCGCAAAGCGGCGTGCGTTTAAGATTCACGCCGGGGCCTAAAATGATTGCAACGTCATGTTTTATGCAATCTTCGGCGATAGCCTGCCCTACGGCGTATACAAGCGACTCGTCGAAAGAATTGCCGAGCGCGGAAAAAGTAGGATAGCAAACCGATTCCGCGGCGATCTGCTCTCCGTCTTTCTCTTCGGTTACAAAACGCAACCCGTGAGGGCCGTCGGAAACTCTGAGCGACGGAAGTCCGCATGCTTCCGCCGTAGACCAATTATCCCGCCCCGTTACGGCAATTATTTTTTCATTGATTGATTTCTTCATAAATATCGTTATAAACTCCCGCCGTCCAGCCTAACATTTCCGTTTCCGTATACTCGTTCGCCGTGGCTTTTCCGCCCTTTACCGCGTCGTATTTTTCCCACAGCTTTCCCGTATTTGCAAAACAATCTTCCACGGTCAAAAGATATTTCTTTCCTATCCTCACGGCTTCCTCATGCGCGCCGACCGCTTTAAGCGCGTAAAACGCAAACCATACAAGAGGAGCCCACATATTCGGATATCCCCATTGCCCTGCAAAATCCTCATCCGTTTTTTCGCATGCCGCAATACCGTAAGGATATTCCAATTTTTTCAGAATGCGCAATAAAACGTCTTTATCGTTACTTATCCCCGCCCAGAACGGAAGCATGTCGGCAACGGACGTAACGCAACCGAATTGTCCTCCGGGAACGGCGTCGGTAAGTTTTTGCCCGTCGAAACAAAAACGATACATCATTTCTTTCCGTTTTTCGGATGCGGCGATATACCCGGAACGTTTTTCCTTTTCGCCGAATTTCGCAAGCGTCGTTTCGTAACGGTATAACAAGCTGTTAAGATCGACGGCGGCAAATTCGCTGCAACGGAAATCGAATCTCGGTGAAAAATCCCACCCCGATTCGCATTCGGCAAGAATATTATTTCCTATCGTTTCTCTGTCGGCGTTTTCGAATTTACGTTTCAATCTGACTTCGGCTTCGTCAGCCATAAATATTTTTGTCTTTGCGTCTGCGGAATTGCCGTAATGATTCAATCCGCCGGGTAATACGCGTTCTTTCATCCAGTAATCGTATTCTCGTTCCATAGCGGACAAAAGAATCGCGGCGTTTTCGCCGTCGATAAACGGAAGCAGATCGCAGACCATAATGCCGAAAACGGGCGGCTGCGTGCGATTGAGCATACCCGTCACCGCGGCGTTGGGCATATACCCGTACTTTTGTATCAAGAACGCCATATCGAGAGCATTACGGAGCGCGTCTTCGATTTTTCCGTCGGCTATCAGCCCTTTATTGATAAAACAAGTATCCCAATAATAAAACTCGTCGAAAATTCCTTCCGCACAAGGCGAATTATAAGGATACGGCAACGGAATTCCGTCGGCACGGTGTCCTTTTTTTCTTAAACTTTTTTCCCAACTATTGCGAATATATTCACGAACCGTCATAGTATCTCCCGAAAAACGGCGGACTTAGCATATCGTTAAGCCCGCCGCCGTCATCAATTCTTTCAGAAAAGCGAAACGTCTGTGATTTCGATTTCGAACGTTTTTCCCGCAGTAGCGTATTTATTCAGGAAAAGCATAACCGAACCGTAGGAAGCGGCAAGTTTTGCGCTTTCGACGTCTACCGTCAATTCGGCTACCCCGTCACTGTCAAACACGAGATCCTCTCCGTAAACCGTTCCGGACGCTCCGTCTACCTGGAAACGTACTTTTTCAAGATTTCCGCTGACAAGGCGCACCTTAATGTGCAACTTGGTTGCTTCTATGGTAGCGGTATCGAAGTTAAAGAGATACGTACTCCACTCATCGGTAGCCGCGGCGGTAAATCCGATTTTTACGGATTTGTCCGCATTTATCGTTGCGGTATAAAAATCTTTCGTGGTATTCCATTGGTTATTGCCATGTCCCGTTATCCCGCGGAAGGTTTCCGCTTCTTCCTGCGAACTTGCCGCAACGGTGAACGTAAACTCCTTCCATTCGGAAACGCCCGCGCTGTTTTTGCTGCGAATCTTTGCGTTATGCTTACCTACGGCAAACGCTTTTTCTTCCGTGGGTTTATACGCGCGGCACATCATCGGAGCGTCGCCCGAAGGACGCGTGCGTTGCATAAGGTCGGTAATCGCGCTTCCGTCTACTTCCAGTTCGTATTCCGAAGCCGCGAAAACACGTTCCCAATAAACGACGCCTTCTTTCACTTCGGCATAACCCGGCGCTTCGGGAGCCTGTTTTTCACCGGCTACCATGGCGATCTTAGTGAACTTAATTTCGGTTTCACCTTTCGTTTTGTCGGTCGTGCCTTCCAACGGACAAGGATTATTCAATTCGAGGTATACGGCTTTCCAGCTTCCATCACCGTCGAGATCCACATCGGTGGTATTCAGACGAACCGAGTTTTTCCCCGGTTGAACGGCATAACGCTGATACTGTTTGAAGCTGCTCTCGCCGCCGAATTCAAACTGCATGACGGGCAAACTTCCCTTTGTCACTTCGAAATCGAGCTCGAAGCTCGTTGCCTCCATGGTCGCGTCATACCAAAGGACAAGGCTTGTCCAGGCGTTCGTCATTTTGCTTCTGTCGTAAGATACCACAAACGCATCGTCGTTACTTCCGTTCACAACGTAATTGATTTCTCCGTTATAAGTGTTGTTCTCGATTTTATTGATTCCCGATACGACGTTTTTGCTGAGACGATAACCGGAAACCACAACGACGCATTCGCTTTCAAATTTCCCGTCTTTCGTAGACGCGGTTATCTTGCACGTACCTTCGTTTACACCAGTTACGTTACCGTTTTCGTCTACGGTAGCCACGCCCGGATCACTTGTTTTCCAGTCCACTTCGGCACTGCTTGCCGAAAGTTTTTCGCTTCTGCCCGCATCCAGGCTAAGGTTCTCTTTATCGAGCGTGATCGATGAAGAAGTTCCCGGAATCTTCTTGCGTCCTCTGCATCCGACAGCAAAGACCGACGTTACCGACAGCGCGAGCGTCAGTGCAAGCGCTAAAAATTTGCCTTTTTTGTTCATCTTGGTTTTCCTCCTGATATATAGATTTTATTAAGGCCTCATTGATTAAACGGAAAATCTTTAAAGATTTCCTCATAGATTGCAGACGGAACGTTCGTCATGTACAAACGTTTCCAGTCCTGCGTGATTGTGCGGAATTGTCCGACGCAAACGTCTTTATTGCTGTTCCAGTCGGGCGTCCACTGCAAACCCTTTTCACGCCACCAGTCCGCTCCGATATTCGCTACGTATTTCGCTTCGTCGATATCGGAAGGTTGCGACGCGTCCCATACGCACAGTCTTATATCCATCTCAGACAGAATATACAAAGTTTCGTTGTTTTTTACGCTGCCGTCCGCGTTAAGAAGTCCCATCTCAACCAGATCGATCTGACTTCCGAACGGGTGATAGTTATAACCGAGCGTAGCATAATCGAGTTTGATCCTGGTGCGTTTTTCTTCGGCATAATTGATACTGTTTGACAGAAAGTTTTTATGCGCGTCGTTTCCGAAGTTTTCATCGTAAAACGATCCTTTCGGATTGGCATGTTCAAGCAAAACCCAACCGGAAGATTTCGTATACGCCCATATTTTCATGTTCTGAAATTCGATACCCGTATTGGAAACGGGATTTTGTCCGTTCTGAAGATATATCGTAGACCAGATTCCCACGCCCTTCCAGCCAAGCGGTTTGTTGCCGTTGCCGGAACCTGCTCTCGGGTGATATTTCCAGTCGTTGGTATCGGCGCAAGAGGGTACGGCTTCGTGATACGCGCTGTCTACGGAATGTTTCGGCGTGTATGCCGAGTCGTCCTTAGCGATTTTTTCATCGCTTAACCGCTCGAAATCCTGCGGATTATCCGATAAATACTTGACGTTTTCTGCGGACAAGTCGCAAATGAAAGCATCGTCTTTTGCCGAAAGATATTTCGTCGTTCCGGTTTCGAATCCGTTTTTCGCCATATCGCGTATCGTATTCATCGCCTCGACGTAGTTTTTTTCGATTCCGCCGCGAACCGTTTCCAACGTGGCGTCGTCTTTTGATTCTTTCGCCGCTTTTTTAAGATTTACACCGCCGAAATATATCGTTCCGCCGTTTTTCTTTGCCGCGTCCATACTGCCGAGCGCGCTCCGCCCGCTTGTATCGAAAATCGCCGTTACTCCGTTCTGATATGCCGAAGAAGCATAATCTTCGGCTTTTACCACGTTCGTTTGCTCTTCGATGTACTTTACGCTTACCGAAGCGTTGCCGACACCTTGCAAAAAGCCGTACAACACACGATTATCGAAACCGTTTTCATATACGGAAACATATCCCGCTTTTTTTGCGCCGCTTTCCGCAATCGCCCGTCCGCCGAGATATCCGTATTCCTCGGGTTGAAATTCCAACGCGCAAACGTTGTCTCTCACGTCGCGAAGAGCCGCGTCCAAAACGATAAAATTCATTCCTTTGAAACTTTTCACATAACCGGACAACCCGTTATATGCGTCTCTCCCCACGATGGCAACCGTTTCGATTCCACCCTTTGCTATTTCTTCCTCCACCGCACGGCGATAATTATCTGCGTTTTTTCCGAGTTCAAGCGTTTTGAATCCGCATTTTGCCTCGTCTTTGGCGGCAGCATATACGCCGCCGCCGAATTCGTCGTTGCTATCGCCCGCATAACAAAGCAAAACTTTTGCGTCCGCTTCGTTTTTCGGTGAGCAGGAACATACGGAACCTACAAGAATCAACGATAACGCCGCCGCTACAAATTTGGTTATTTTCATGTTTACCCCTTTACACTTCCCACAGTAATCCCTTTTACGAAATAACGCTGCAAAAACGGGAATACGAGCGCGATCGGCAATACTCCCAGGAATATCTGCGCCGCCTGCAAATTTTTTCCTCCGATATTTTTCAAGGCTTCCAACTGTTCGGGCGTAAGCGTAAACCCCGATTGCTTCGTAGGATCGCTTGAAACGATCATCGTATACAAATAAGACTGCAACGGATACAAAGAAGGATCGTTCATAAACATGATTCCGTCAAACCAACTGTTCCATTGCCCCACCGCCGTAAATAAAACAATTGTAGCGATCGAAGGCATAGAAATCGGAATATATATTTTAAACAAAATGGTAAATTGCCCCGCTCTGTCCAATAAAGCCGCCTCTTCGATATCTCGCGGAATGCCTCTGAAAAAATTCATCAGCATCAGCACAAACCAGACGTCGCATGCCCCCGGCAAAACGTAAACCAGAAAACTGTTCAGCAATCCGAGTTGTTTATACAGGAAATACGTAGCAAACAATCCGCCGCTCAAAAACATGGTAACCAGAAAAAACCACGTAAATCCGGTTCTTCCTTTGAATCTTCCGTCCGTTTTCGACAGCGGATATGCCGTAAGCACCACTACGATGAGCGAAGCCGACGTGCCGAATATCACTCTCATCACGCTGATCGCGAGCGACGTAAAGAATTCATTTTTCTGCAGAAGGTACTGATACGCCTGCAACGTGAACCCTTTCGGCAGAAGAAACACCACGCCTTTGCTTGTAAATTCATCGGCTGAAAACGATATCGCGAGAAGATGAATGAACGGAAGAATACAAATCAATGCCAATAAGGTAAGCACCGTATAGTTTATAATTTCGAAAGCGATTCTTCCTTTACTTTTTTTGATTTTCATCTCACGCCACCTCAGAACAATCTGTAATCAAACTTTTTGTAGGCAAAATAATACGTTCCGCCCGTAAGCACAAGAGTTACGACCGCCTTTGCGAGGTTTACGGCGCTTGCAACGTCTACCTGACGATTGCCGAACATGCCGAGCCGATACACAAACGTATCTATAATATCTCCGCCTTCGTAAACCATCGGGTTATAAAGTACCAATACCTGATCGAACCCGCCGTTCAGTATTCCGCCGATCGATAAAGTCATGACCATTGCCACAACGGGAGCGATACTCGGAAGCATAACGTTAATAATCTGTCGGAATCTGCCGCCGCCGTCGATTTCGGTCGCCTCGTACAAAGTCTCGTCCACTCCCATAATGGCGGCAAGAAAGATTACCATATTGTAACCCATGCCCTTCCATACGTCCGATAAAATTACCAGCGCCCGAAACCAACCGTTGTCGAGAAAAAACATAATTCTCGTTCCGAATAATTTCTCCAACATAGTATTCACAACGCCGCCGTACGCAAACATTTCAAGCAAAAGACTGCCTAAAATGATCCAGCTGAGAAAGAACGGCAAAAAATACATTGTCTGCACAAACCGCGAAAACCATTTTTTACTTACTTCGTTGATTAAAATAGCCAACAGCAACGGCACAATGATTCCGAGAGCTATCTTTATCCCGGAAATCAGTAATGTATTACGCACCGAGTTCCAGAATTTTTCCATTTTAAAAATATAAATAAAGTTCCCGAATCCGTGATTGCTTGCCCATTCCTGACCGAAAAACGTTCCTTTAAAAATATCGAATTTCTGAAACGCCATCACGATGCCGAACATAGAGCCGTATTTAAAAACCACCGTGAGAACAACGCCAGGCAGCAGCATCAGCCACCACACCCATTGTTTTTTTACGAATCGCCCGAATTTAGACGAGGTACTATGTTGTAATATATTTGCTTTCATATTTATTTCGCCTGTTCGGCATACCATGCGTTCACTTCCGCGGCGACTTCGTCTCCGCCGATTTTTTTCCACGATGAAACAAACGAATCCCAGGTGTCGTCGATATTTTTCTCGCCCATAATCGCTTTCAGATAGTATTCCGAAACTTCCTGAGCCATCAACGCGCCTTTGCTTGACATGGCAGGCGTCGAAATTCCGTAAAATTCATCATAAGATACACGTTTTTCATCATCGTAGATCTTCAGAATCTGCGCCCATGCCCCGTCTTTATTCACGCGGGTCATAATGTTCGCAAACATGTTTTCCTGATACTTCGTAGCGTAATGATCCGCTTTCCACACAAGATATTCCGGATAAGCGTTCCACAGTTTTTTCATGTGCGCCGTCCAGGTTTCGGGCGCTTCGCCCTCCGCTTTCGGGTCGATTTCCAACTGCTTGTTAATATTTACATATTGTTCGTTGATATCATACGGATCATAAAATTGCGTAGGGCACCAACTCCATACGTAACCGTTTTCCGGCGCCGCTTCCGGCGTACCGTCGAGAGCGATATACATGTTGATCATCTTGAACAAAGCTTCAGGGTTTCTGCACTTTTTGTTCACGACGTAGTAAAACTCCACCTGCTGACGATCTATTACTACGTTTTTGCCTTCGGCAAGAGGCATTTTTGCGGCAACCCAGTCGGCGTCGTTTCCGATTGCCGTACCGAGAGGATATTCGAATTGCCACCACGGACCGATCACAACGCCGCACTTATCGCCGAGAACGTCCGCCTGCACGGCGTCTACCGTAGCCGCGGCAACATCTTTCGTTAAAATGCCTTCGTTATAAAGTTTGTTCAGCCATTTCAATGCAGTCTTGCTGTTTTCGGATACTTCGTCCGCGTGCAATTTCCCGTCGCTACCCAAAAGCCATGCATAAGGACTTGACCCGAACACATTCATATATCTGTCGATCGAAAAATATGAACCCGAAATAGCATTGCTCATCGCAAGTCCGCACGTTGCCCCTTTCTTTTGTTTGAACGCCTTCAACACTTCGTACAATTCTTCCGGAGTTTCGGGAACGGAGAGTTTAAGTTCGTTCAGCCAATCCTGACGGATATACATCACGGGAACGCCGCGGCGATTGTCGGAATACTGAGGCACGGCATAAATTCCGCCGTCGGCGTCGGTAAGCCTTTTGATAACATCGGGATCGCGATTCAAAAACGTCTTTACGTCGTCGGAAGCATATTCGTATGCCGTGGAAAGATTTTTCAGCATACCCGCCTTTTTCAGCGAGGCATAATCGCTTGCCGTGACCTTAAAAATATCGGGCAGTTCGTTCGACAACATGGAAAGACTCAGTTTTTCGCTGTATTGCGTAGGCGGAACTTTCCACAAATAGGAAAACTCCAGATTCAACCTTTCTTTCATCAGCTTGATGAACTGCTGGTTATCGGGAGTTACACTCTGAGGCACGCGGCTGTCGTTGTGTGCCTGATACTCCATTACGCCCGTAATCTTGACCGTAGTTTCGTACTTTCCGAACGGATTGCGGGTGGGATCGTCATAATCCGGCCCCGCGTTCCCGCCGTTTCTGCCGCAGGAGCAAAAGCCGATCGCGCATAATGCCGCCAGAATAAAACTGACGAATTTTAAATTTTTTTTACTCATAATCTTCCTCCGCCGATTATTTTCTTTGAGTTAATTATATCACGAAAACACTTCGGATTCAATATCCTGTTTTTTTACATTCTTTTGTTTTTTTTACCATTTTAAACAAAAAAAAGGCTTTTCACGAGAAAAGCCGAAAAAATCATCTTTATTTCATTTTATATGCACTAAGTGTTTTTCCGCCGATAAGTCATCGGCGCGCAGCCGTGCAATTTCGCAAAGGCAATCCCGAATTGCGCAGGGTTTGCAAAACCGCATTTTTTGGCGATATTCGACACAAAATCATCCGTTTCTACAAGCAATCTTTCCGCAAACCTCATTCGCTGACCGAGAATATACGAATGTAAATTTTCGCCGACGACAGCCTTGAACTTGCGCGATAAATACGCGGGATTATAATATACGGCCGAAGCCAAAGTCGTCAGCGAAAGTTCGTCGCCGAGATGCGTATCTATATACTTTTTAACCGACCCGATAATTTCGTCGCCGCAATCTTCCGAAACGTTTTTCGCTTCCTGCCCGTCGCCGATAAAACGGCATCCGTCCTTATTTCCGTCGCATAACCTTTCTAAACGGGAATATCGTATTCCGTCTCTCTCGCCGCGCGGCAGATCTACGGCAAAAACGGAATAGTTACCGTCCCGCTCGAAAATATCTTGTTGCAGTCTTTTGGCTCGTTCGATCACCACGTTAACATTTTCGGGAACGGGAATCGCCGCAAACCACCCGTTTTCTTTACAAAACGCCGATACGTCTTTTCCGAACGTGTTGCGGAGAACGTTCGCCATATCCGTCTTAGGTTCCGAGAAGATCATAAACAAAAACAACCGTCCGGAATATTCTTCGCCGTTTTCTTCTATGGAACGCCACAACTTCATACCGTTGACTTCCGCCGATAATTCATCGTTCAGCCGTACCTGAAAAGCCAATTCCGATTCTCTCCGTCTTTGTTTCTCCGCCTCGCCGATTTTTTCGCGAACCGCATTAAGTAAAACGGCGTCATCCTCTAATTTCAACACGTAAGACGCCTCCGGAAACTTCAACGCCTCATACGCATAGGAAAAATCGCTGTACCCGGTGAGAAAAATAATTTTCAGATCGGGATACGATGCCAAAAGCGATCTGCATAGCGATATCCCGTTGCATTTCGGCATATCGATATCGCACACGATTACATCTATATAATGCGTTGCGGAAAAATCTTTTGCCTGCTGCGATCCGTAGCAAACGTGCACTTCGGCATCCGTGTTTAATTCGGCAATCAAAGTGCCGGCTATCGAATCGGCTATATTTCTCTCATCATCAACCACCAATATCGTCACTTTTCAATCCTCCCGTTGAGAACACAGATAAATCGTCACTTTCAATCCCCCGAGATCGCTGCGCTTCACAAACAACTCGCCGCGCCCGCCGGCATAATGCAGTAATCTTCTACTTACGTTAACCAATCCGGACGTTTCTTCGGGACTGACAAGTTTTTCGGATAACTCTTCGATCTGCGAATCGCCGATATCTCCGTTATCGTCGAATTCTATTCTCAGATTGTTTCCTTCCGCAAAATAACGCACTCGGAATACCCCGCCGTCTTCTTTATTCGCAAATGCATATTTATAAGCGTTTTCGGCGATGGGTTGCATGCATAACTTCGGAATAGGCATTTCACGAAACGCTTCCGGCGGAGAATCGATTTGCAAATCTACCCGCTCGTTGAAACGTATTCTTTGTATTTCGAGATAATCGCGCATATTGTCGGCTTCGTCGCGCAGTTTTACGATCGGCTCGGCATTGCGCGTAATATACAGGAACAATTTCGACAATCCGCCGGTCATGCGCTCCACGCTCTCTATATCGCCCATTTTGCAAAGACTGCGGATATTCGCAAAACAATTGTATAAAAAATGAGGGTTTATCTGCGCTTGCAACGCCTTGAACTCGCTTTCGACGCGCATCGACTTCTGCCTGTAATTTTCTTCGATATAACTCGATATCGAAGAAGTCATATAATTGAATCCGTCGTATATATTCTGAAAATCGGACGTAATGTTATCCTCTATGCGGACGTCGAAATCTCCGTCGCTCACCAGCCGCATCGCGCCGAGCAAGCGTGAATACGGGCGGCTGAAAAAATGCCGGAACATTAAAAATAAGGCAAAAGCCACAAAACATAGCAATACACATGCAACGATGAAATATATTGTAAACGTGCTTAAAGCGGGATCTGCAGACGCGGCGTCGAAACTTACGTATAACGGAAGTATATTCATCAGCTTTGTATAGTAAACGATCCTTCCTTTTCTGAGTATCGGTTTGTCCGTTTCTTCTTCCGATAAAACAGTTCCCGGCACAACGTCTTCGTCCGAACAGATTATCAATAAAGAATCATCTTCCGCATAAGGTTTCGTCTGCACTTTCGGAAATGCCGTAAGAGCTAAGTTTTTTGCGATATGATCTCCGTCAAGCAATACCGCCAATACGGAATTGTCCTGCTCGGAAAGTGACAGCGTGATCAATATTTCGCCGTTATTTCTGAGATTGCCTTCGTAGGTAGGCGAATAGCGATGCTCTTTTATAACCTTATCAAGCAACTGCTTACGATAATCGTCGCTGACAAAAGTATATAGCGTGTTATACGATAATTCCCCGTCGGGAGCAATCCATAACGCGCACGAATCGATTACATCGTAATAGGTCGTCAACGACACAAGATCTTCCATCGTTCTGTTAATCGCGGTATTACGCGCGTAGGAATCGCCCGATATTTTATCGTAATAATAGGCTTTAAGGCGAACAACGGTTTCGCTTTTCATCAGCGAAAATCCCGCGCGCGATATATTTTTGATATCGTTTTCAAGGTTCTCCGTTAACGCGACATAACTGTCTTCCACGATCTGTCTCGTCCTGTTTTTTGCCGTTCTGTTCGATACGAATAGATTTACCGATATCAGTAGACCGAACAGAAAAATGATTATTATTTCTATCAAAGCAAAAACGGTAACCAACGACAATTTCCTTTTTTTTGCTCTTACTCCGTTCATAATTCCTCTCTCAGATATTCTGCCGACGCCGGATTTGACTTTTAATTTAAATCCCGTTCGCTTCTTCCTACAGCAAACAATTCCTTATTTCGCAGTATGCCGACAAGAGTAATACAAATCTTGCCCGCATGCCACGATCGGAGCCGTCGTCGGGTTCATGACCATTCAACCGAATATCTATCGCCTCTCCTCCCGACAACCGTTTTTTATAGTATAGCATAAATAACGATCTTTTTCAATCGTTTTTAGATTTGACGTCACAATTCAGTTTTATTTTCAGTGAAAAAATCGCTTCGGATTCTTAAATTTTTTAATTATTGTTCCCCATAAATTATTTCTTCGTCGATATACTTTTTTAAAATGTACCAATTCGGATTTTTCGCCGCTATATCGTCATACCACTGTATCTGATTTTCCAGCGCAGCCAATTGTGCTTCATGTTCGGATGAGTAAACGACAGGGAGAATATGCAGCCGTTAAAAGATTTCGGCTACACGACTTCCTTTCACTTTATACCCGTGCGTGCTTTCCGCACCGATAAATTTATAAATAATTCTGATTTCCTGTTTGTGTGCGCTTCCGTCGGAATACTTCTCGCCTATATAAATCCTGTCGATGAAATTATTCAGTATTTCGGGAGTAAGTTCTTCGATTTCCGTATAACTATTAACAACCTTCAGAAACTCCCGAATATTGCTCTCTTCGTCGTTTACAACGTCTAACGCCTTTTTCAACTCAACGATTTCGCTCTTTAAAGCCGTTTGTTCCGCCTCGTATTTTTTCGCCAACAAATCAAAGCGTTCGTCCGAAATTTTACCGGTTACGTTGTCTTCATACAGGTTTGCGATGATATCGTCAAGCGTTTTTATACGATTTTCCGCTTTGGTAATTTTCGTTTGTGCCGAGAGCCGTACGCTCCGCATTTCTTTTATCGAACATTTACGATACTTTTCGATAAACTCCGATTCGTGCGTTCTCACTTCGTTCATCACCCGTTTGATATCTTCCAGAACCAATTCGTTCAGTACCCTCTTCAGAATCGAATGCGCCGTACACTGAATCTTCGTCCGTCTGTTGTACTTTGAGCAAACGTAAAAATCATAGTTCCTGTTTTTTGCAACACGTCTTAAAGTGATATGAAATCTGCAATCGGCACAATATAACAATCCAGCGAAAATATTGATATCGTCAAAGTGATTTTTCACAACCCTTTTTACCTGCGTCAACTTCTGCGCCAGATCAAACGTTTCCTTATCGACAATCGCTTCGTGATGATTTTCGATTATCTTCCATTCCGACGGATCGCGATAGATAAATCGTTTGTTTTTATACGATTTTCTCGTCGTTTTAAAATTTACGAGATGTCCGATGTAATTCGGATTACGCAAGATTTTATAAACCGTGCTTCTGTGCCAGAAATACGGACCGGTGGTATCGTTCCGATACATATTTCTTCCCTGTTTCAGATAAAACGCTTTCGGGGTGTCGTAACCCTTTTCAGTCAGTATCTTTGCTATCGCGAGCGCGTTATAGCCGTTTACGCATAGTCTGAATATCTCCCGGATTGTCGGCGCGCACCTTTCGTCTATCAGCCACTTGTTTTTGTCGTTCGGATCTTTCATATATCCGAGCGGCGGCGTGTTCGTCAGCGGTTTTCCCGATTCGCCTTTATTCCTTATCACTGCGCGTATCTTTTTGCTCGTATCTCTCGCAAGCCATTCGTTGAAAACGTTTTTGAACGGTATCAATTCGTTATCCGAGCCGTTTTCGCTGTCCACGTTATCGTTTATCGCAATAAAATGAATATCTTTTTCGGCAAACGTAAATTCCGTAAGATAACCGACTCTCAGATAATCTCTGCCGAGTCTCGACATATCCTTCACGATAATCGTTTTCACTTTTCCTTCGTCTACGTCGGACATCATTCTCTGAAAATCCGGACGATTGAAATTCGTTCCGCTGTAACCGTCATCGATATAATATTCAATATTCCGATATCCGTGTTGTTTCGCATACCGCCCGAGAATATCTCTCTGATTTTTGATACTGTTGCTTTCGCCCTCGGTACCGTTATCGTCTACGCTGAGCCTGCAATAAAGCGCGGTTATTCCGTCACCTCCTCCGTTTTTTGTTCTTTTATTTTTATTTGCCGTTTGTAATTCTAACATATCTGTTTACCTCCGTCAGATTCCAAACAGCAAGTCCGTAACTTACCATCCCCAAGCCGTTCTTCCGTCAAGCTTGTAAATTTTTTCATTACCAAACGCTCTAATATCTCATATGCTGATTCTCGCGCCCCTTGCGTCGATTCCGTGCTTACGATATACAGCGTTTCGTTTTTCCTTGCCCTTACCTTGTTTTTATCCGTTACCTTATTTGTTTCTCTATTTTGCAAATCTCCTTAACTTTATTGTGCGGATACTATGTTCTCTCTCCGGATGGATACTATGT
>ERZ780198.1226-NODE-1226-length-24752-cov-2.798356_pt1 | contig 24752 bp, 17 predicted proteins | sample MGYA00510979_ERZ780198 | MGnify/ENA primary metagenome ERZ780198 (study PRJEB29588, sample SAMEA2158039) | human gut metagenome | biome: human gut; feature: human-associated habitat; material: faeces | place: Denmark | collected 2008/2010 ...
ATAGAATACAACGGAGAAGAGCAAGCCGTCACCGTATATTGGGATGTAGAAGAATTCCTCCCTGCGGGAACATATTCTGTATACATCTTTGCTGATGGCAATATGATCGGTCAGAACTCATTCGAAATGAAATAAAACTTTATGAGAAAATACTTAATTTATTTCATACTCAGTTCCATTTTTCCAACGTTTTTTCTATCGTCATGCGGAGAAGACCGTTCTGGTGAATACTATGCCTTAATTGCAAGTAAGACATGGATGTATGAAACCATGCAACAGAATTATCTGTTCTATGAGGATCTTCCAGCTGAAGACGGACTGGATTTTTTCGATAAGCCGGCAGATTTTTTAACATCGGTGGCATCTGATCGTGACCAGAAAAATGGTGTTCTTTTCTCTCACATCGATTCTGTTAAAATATCCCGTGTGCAAAGCAGTTATCCTACATTCGGCATCGAAGGAAGTTTGGTTCGCGGTGTAAGCGGAGACTATTATTATACAATATTATATACTCAACCGGATTCTCCGGCCAGTGAAATGGGATTGAAGCGTGGCGATCATATTTTTATGGTCGACAGTCAGAAAATTACGAGTAGCAATTATACAGAATACTTCCAACGCCCAAGCAAAACTTACCGCTATCAGGTTGCAAGAATGAATGACAACGGAACTCCAGACAGTCTGGAATTTACGACACCTGCTCCACGAATCGTTGAGGAACCAAGTGTATACTTAACACGCAATTTTACAACATCGGGCGGAAAAAAAGTTTTCTATATCATGTATAATAGTTTCGAAATAACAGAGGAAACTGAGCTGAAAAGCAAATTTGCAGAGGGACTAGCCTCATCACCCAATGAGATTGTTCTGGATTTAAGATACAACCCCGGTGGCTACGTTTCTACAGCTCTGTTGTTGAGTACCATACTTGCTCCTGCTGATGCAATGGGACAAACATGTTTCAACCTGATATTTAATGATAAACTGAATAAAACAGAAAATTATGTGTTCGACCCAGCTCTTCTGCAAGGAGTATCCAATGCTTCGTTCGACCATCTCTATGTGCTGACAACAGGAAATACAGCTTCAGCTTCAGAAATCATAATCAACTGCCTGCGCCCATATTTAGGTGACAAATTAATTCAGGTAGGAGAAAATACATTTGGTAAAAATGTAGCTCAAAGTTTATTCACCAATGCAGCTCATCCGCAACTAGAATTCTGGCTAACTACTTCGTACATAAGTAATTCAGAAAATTATTACGATTATTATACAGATGGTCTGAAGCCCGATTATGAAGAAAGTGAGGACCTTACCGGATATTTGGGAGAACTGGGAACAGAACAAGATTCCTTGATGGTCCCTGTATTGTATCACATAGAGCATGGCAATTTCCCATCAACAACTCCTAGTGAAACTAGAATAATGACACGTTGGTTTGGTACAAACCCTACTCCACAAGTGGTTTCTAATTCTATTGCTAATAAACCCAAACGTTCTAAACTGACTAGTTTCTAATTTTTCAAAAAGACAGTTAAGCTAAAAAAGCAAAAAAGACACAGAAACGCTCTTCCTTTTCAACCTTTTTACTTGGTGATTTGTTTATATTATAATACATTTGCAATGTTGCATAAGCAACTAAACACTAAAGAAAATTGGTAATGAAAAGAATTTTAAGTTTCATTTTATTGTTCGGGCTGGTTCTAAATGGTTATGCCCAACGAATCTTAAATTTGGACAGTTGCCGTGCACTGGCTCTCGCGAACAACAAAGAACTACGCATCGCGCAAGAAAAAATAAATGCTGCTCACTACCAGCAAAAAGCAGCATTTACGAATTATCTCCCAAAGATAGATGTGACGGGAAGCTATATGCGTACCCAAAAAGAAATATCTTTACTAAGCAATGACCAGAAACAAGTCATTGGCAATATGGGAACCAGCGTAGGAAACGAATTACAGCATTTGGGACAAGAATTGCAACAAATAGCAATGCAACATCCTGAATTGCTTCCCCTCCTTACCCCTTTAAGTAATGCTATGGGAAAAATTCCAGGAGCATTAAACAATGCAGGACAAAGTATTATTGATGCATTTCGTACTGATACCAGAAATTTATATGTAGGAGCTGCTACCCTTACCCAGCCTATTTTTATGGGAGGAAAAATCGTAGCATATAATAAAATAACGAAGTATGCAGAGCAGTTGGCACAATCACAACATGCTACAGGCATGCAGGATGTAATATTAAGTACGGATCAAGCCTACTGGCAAGTCATCTCTCTGGTCAATAAAAAGAAATTGGCAGAAAGCTTCCTGAAACTTGTTCAAAAGTTAGACTCTGACGTGAGTAAAATGGTTGCCGAAGGAGTAGCTACAACTGCGGATGAACTCAGTGTAAAAGTAAAAGTAAATGAAGCAGAAATAACACTTACTCAGGTAGAAGATGGGTTAAGCCTATCTAAAATGGTACTATGCCAGCTCTGTGGCATCCCATTGGATACAGAAATACGACTGGCAGATGAAGAAATTAAAGATTTGACATTACCCAATACATACACGGAAAGCAATGTAAATACAGCATTTGCAAACCGTCAGGAACTTAAATCGCTAGAACTTGCCGAAAAGATTTACAGACAGAAGGTAAATGTTGCTCGTGCAGAATTTCTTCCTTCAGTCGGATTAACAGCAAACTACTTGTTCACAAATCCTTCACTGACTAATGGATTTGAAAATAAATTCAGAGGAATGTGGGGAATCGGTGTTGTCGTAAAAATACCTGTATTCCATTGGGGAGAAGGTATATACAAAGTCAAAGCTGCTAAAGCTGAAGCCAATATAGCACGCTACCAACTGGAAGATATAAAAGAAAAGGTAGAGCTTCAAGTTACACAAAGCTCGTATAAAGTTAATGAAGCTGTGAAAAAGCTGACCATGGCAGAAAAAAACATGGAAAAAGCCGAAGAAAATTTGCGATATGCCAATCTGGGATTTAAAGAAGGAGTCATACCTGCAAGCAATGTGCTAGAAGCACAAACGGCTTGGTTGTCAGCACAATCTGGCAAGATTGATGCACAAATCGATCTAAAAATGAGTGAAATATATTTGAACAAATCAATGGGAACATTAAAATAATAAATCAATATGACTGAAAAATCTCAACACAGCAATATCATGCTGGCATTTTTTACACTTGCTGCAGTAATTGTCATTGTAAGTATCATCGGATTCTTTACTCTCGGAAAGGGTCCTGAAATTATTCAAGGTCAGGCAGAAGCAACTGAATATCGCGTTTCGAGCAAAGTGCCAGGACGTATACTTAAATTTTTAGTAGATGAAGGAGAAAAAGTAAAGGCTGGAGATACACTCGCTATACTTGAAGCTCCGGATGTACAGGCTAAATTATCTCAGGCACAGGCAGCAGAACAAGCTGCACAGGCTTTAAATGAAAAAGCAATCCGTGGCACTCGTTCAGAACAGTTGCAAGCAGCATTCGAAATGTGGCAAAAGGCAAAAGCTGGTCTGGACATCGCAGAAAAATCATATAACCGTGTAAACAGATTGTATGAAGAAGGAGTTATGTCTGCTCAAAAAAGAGATGAAGCAAAAGCTCAATATGATGCTATGGCCGCAACAGAACGGGCTGCCAAAGCACAATACACAATGGCTAAAAATGGTGCACAACGTGAAGACAAAGCAATGGCAGCAGCTCAGGTAGAGCGTGCGAAAGGTGCTGTGGCCGAAGTTACTTCATATATAAACGAAACTTATCTGATAGCGTCTGCCGATGGAGAAGTTACAGAAATATTCCCTAAAGTAGGTGAACTGGTAGGTACTGGAGCTCCAATCATGAATGTTGCTCAGCTAGACGATATGTGGGTAACCTTTAATGTACGAGAAGATTTCTTGAAAGATTTTACCGTAGGAGGGGAAATTACAGCTTATATACCTGCATTAGAAAAAAATGCAACTTTCAAGGTCACATACATGAAAGATTTGGGAACTTATGCAGCATGGAAAGCAACCAAGACAACCGGACAATTCGATTTAAAAACTTTTGAGGTAAAAGCCAAACCCGTACAAACAGTAGAAAACTTACGCCCCGGCATGTCGGCTATTATTGAAAAATAAAGAATAAACTATGTCAATTACTGTCCATAAACGCCTGTTACAAATTGCGAAACGAGAAGTTATACGCATCGCAACCAAGCCGATGTATCTCTTTTGCATGGTAATAGCTCCGATTTTCAGTTATATTTTCTTTACTACGCTAATGAGCAGCGGGCTACCTACCAATATGCCTGCAGGCGTAGTGGACCTTGACAATACTTCAACTACACGTACAATCATACGTAATCTGGATGCTTTTCAGCAGACTAAAATCGTAGCCCACTACGGTAGTTTTAACGAAGCAAGGGAAGCCATCCAGCGCGGAGAAATTTATTCATTCTATTACATTCCGGAAGGGACTACAGAGAAAGCAATAGCAGGCAGACAACCTAAAGTGTCTTTTTACACAAACTATTCATACCTGATAGCCGGTTCTCTACTTTACAGAGATCAACGTACGATGAGTGAGCTTGCTTCTGCTGCCATCGGTCAGAGTACCTTATTGGCCAAGGGAGCTACAGAAGATCAGGCTGTAGCATTCTTACAACCAATTGTCATTGATACTCATCCACTGAATAATCCCTGGCTAAACTATTCCGTATATCTGTGTAACACACTATTTCCCGGAATATTGATGCTACTGATTTTTCTAATTACAGCATATACAATAGGAGTTGAAATAAAAGAAAATACGGCAAAGGAATTACTACATTTAGCAGATAATTCCATTGTTACAGCATTGGTCGGCAAATTATTGCCACAAACAATTCTGTTTTTTATCATAGCTGTATTCTACAATGTATATCTCTATGGATTTTTACATTACCCATGTAACAGTGGTATCTTCCCAATGTTATTGTCAGGACTCTTATTAGTACTGGCTTCACAAGCTGTAGGTCTGTTTTTCTTTGGCCTATTTGGCACGCTTCGTCTGGCTCTTAGTGCAGCCTCACTTTGGGGAGTTTTATCTTTTTCCATTTCAGGATTTACATTTCCGGTTATGGCCATGCACCCGACTCTTCAGGCACTCAGTGTGCTATTCCCATTGAGGCATTACTTTTTACTATATGCCAACCTTGCACTCAACGGTTATCCACTGATCTACGCCTGGCATGCTGTTGTAGCATTATTAATATTCATGCTACTCCCTTTCTTCGTACTAAAAAAGCTACGTACGATTATGTTACACTATACATATATCCCTTAAAAGGTCAATCATGGAAAAATATTCACTCCGACATATTATACGGCAAGGGCTGAATGGACTGTTCTATATATTCAGAAAGGAACTTAAAGCTACGATAAAAGATCAGGGAGTCCTGATATTTTTCCTGCTGGTTCCATTAGCTTACCCGTTGATATATGCTTTCATCTATACAAACGAGGTTGTTCGTGAGGTTCCCACAGCAGTGGTAGACGCGAATAACAGTTCTCAAAGCAGAAAATACATACGTATGGTAGATGGAAGTCCCGATGTACATATACAGTCTTATTGTGCCGATATGGAAGAAGCAAGGCTATTGCTTAAGGACCAAAAGGTATATGGCATTATATATATCCCTGAAAGCTTCAGTCAAGATCTGGCCGAAGGTAAGCAAGCTCACGTAAGCATTTATTGCGACATGAGCGGAATGCTTTATTACAAAGCAATTTTGCTGGCAAATACAGAAACCTCCTTGAAAATGAATAAGGAGATTCAGGTAAAGAGATTAGGTAATACAACAGAACGACAAGATGAAATCAGTACAACCCCTATAGAATATGAGTCAGTTTCTTTGTTCAATCCACAAGATGGTTTTGCCAGCTTCCTTATTCCAGCTGTTTTAATACTTATTATCCAACAAACTCTATTGCTGGGAGTAGGTTTGTCTGCTGGAACAGCACGCGAAAACAATCGATTCCGCGACCTTGTACCTATCAGCCGGCAATATCAAGGGACATTACGCATTGTATTAGGAAAATCGCTTGCATACCTGATGATCTATGCTGTTATGTCGACATATATTCTCTGTCTGGTTCCTAAAATATTCAGCCTGGTACAGATAGCTCAACCAGCTACTTTATTCTGGTTTACTTTACCTTATCTGCTGGCATGTATTTTCTTTGCCATGACCTGCTCTATATTCATTCATCACAGAGAATCGTGCATGCTGATATTTGTATTTACCTCTGTACCTTTACTGTTTATATCAGGTATATCATGGCCAGGTGCAGCTATTCCTAAATTTTGGGAAATATTCTCATGGCTCTTCCCTTCTACGTTTGGAATAAACGGTTATGTACGCATCAATACCATGGGAGCAACATTACATGATGTCTTACCTATAATCAGGGGATTATGGATACAAGCCGTAGTGTATTTTATTACAACCTGTATCGTATACCGACGCCAAATCATGTTAAGTCGTAAACACGCGTTAGAACGATTAAAAACTTACCGGAATAAAAAGCGTCTTCAAGCAGGATAAATCCATATCCATATTTTAAAAAGCATTATAAAAAACTCTTCTTTTATCATCTGTAAATGATTGTTTCCAGAAATAAAAGAAGAGTTTTTGTTTATCAGTGTATCAATATCCTCGAACTATTCATGCAGACTTTCTATGTAAGTATATAGCTTCTTGTAAAAAGCATGCCGGGTTAATGTTGAAGCATCTCCCAATATAATCAGTTTCATACGAGCTCGGGTAATCGCAACATTCATACGTCGTAAATCATTCAGGAAACCAATCTGTCCTTCCTCGTTAGCACGTACCAAACTAATCAGAATCACATCACGTTCCTGTCCCTGAAATCCATCCACAGTATTAATCGTGATAGCCTGCCGGTAAGGCTTAAAAAAAGCATCATTTCGGACAAGACGACGCAAATATTGTACCTGTGCTTTATATGGCGAAATCATACCCACATCAATCCGTTCATCCAAGAAACGTTCCCGCCCTATTTTGGTAATATAACCTTTCAGCTGCTCGATAGATAATTCAGCTTCCGACTTGTTTATTCTTCCATAATTTTCACCAATAAACTCCTCATTACAATCTAATCCTTCAGTATTGATCCATTCAATAGGAGTATCAAAATCGAGAATGCTACGATATTTTACTTCAGGAGCAGACTGCAACATCCCTCCGTAAAACCATTCCGATGAAAAACGCATAATCTCATCATTCATACGATACTGGAGTTTCAGCAGTGAAACAGTATCGGGTTTATTCTTTACAATAGTCTGCATCAGCGTATGTCCCAGTCCTGCACGAAGAGCTTCCGGTGCCTTTACCGTCGGAGGAAGCTGACAATGATCTCCTGCCAATATTACCCGGTCGGCTTTCCGTATCGGAATCCAGCAGGCAGCTTCAAGTGCCTGAGCGGCCTCATCAATAAACAATGTTCCGAATTTCTGCCCTGTCAACAAGCGATTGGCACTTCCAACCAATGTGCAGGCAATTACACGAGCCTCAGAAAACAAAGATTCATTGATGCGAATTTCCAATTCTGTTGCACGGTCTTTCAGCGAATTAATCTTTTGCCGGACAGCTTCTCGTTCAGCGCCTTTTCTGCTCCTAGCATACAATTCGCGTATCGCTTTACGAATACTCCATAGCTGCGGATAGTCAGGATGAGATTCAAAACGGCGTTCATAAGTGAACGATAACATCTTATCATTCACCCGACTAGGATTTCCTATACGTAATACACTTACTCCCCTGTCGACTAGTTTTTCACTTATCCAGTCGACGGCCATATTACTCTGTGCACAAACCAATACCTGATTTTCCCGATGAAGAGTTTCGTATACAGCCTCTACCAGAGTAGTAGTTTTTCCCGTTCCGGGAGGCCCATGTACGATTGCTACATCCTTAGCATGAAGTACTTTATTTACAGCTTCCTCCTGCGTAGCATTTAACCAAGGAAAGCGCAAAGGATGAAACGAAAAAGTAGAAGCAGGTTGAGTTCCATGAAAGATATCACGCAACTCTGCCAAACGATTATTTTTTGCTCCGATAACTTGCTTTAAAGCCTCGAACATCAGGCGATAACTTGTTTCATCAAAATAAAGTTGTACACCTACGACTTCTTTACTTTGCAAGGCAAGCAAAGCATCAACGGAAGGAAGAATCACAACCATCCGATCTTCATCCACGTAGTTTACTGTTGCGACAAAGTTCAGATAATTCAATTTACCCGAAACATCTTGCGTAAAGAAACATACCGGACGTCCATATTCAAACTGATGCTCGATATCCTTGTCTTCACGCCGCTCAACTTCTATCACCAGCTGATTTAAGGCGTTATAATAATTTCGTCCCAGATTTAACGGATACCAGCACATACCGCGCTTGATTTTCCGTCCAATGCCCATCAGCTCTGTTTGCTGCTTGAACTGTTCCTTTTCGTATTCATATTCTATCTGCAACAATTCATATTGATGTTGCAAATAAAGTACAGGAGATTTTATACACGGATCTTCTCTCATAGGCTAAACATTTATTCCTTCTCACCTTCAGCCAGCATCTGTGCCCGCGACTTACTCTGGGTTACAACATAAACACCTACAAAAATCAATACCGCTGCCAATGCTTTGGTCCAGCCAAAGACTCCCATTCCTAAAAAGACTGATACTGTAGTTCCGACAATGGGCTGTATATAGTTATACATACTTACGACGGTAGGGCGAAGTGTCTTCTGACCTACGAGCATCAAAATATAGGCAAAGAATGTTCCGAATAAGACAACATAACCAACTTCCATCCATACCGTAGCAGAGAAAGACATAGTCGTCATTGCTGAAAAATCACGGTAGGAAAAAGGAATGAAACAGATAGCCGCATAAGTAAACATCCATTTCATCAGTGTAAACACATTGTAGCGCGAAATAAGTTTCTTAAATATAGTCAGATAACAGGCAAAACTTACCTGAGCCGTTATGCACAATGCATCTCCCAAAATGCTGCCTCCTCCATCTACCGATCCGCCCTGATTGCTTAAAATCAGCATAAGCGCACCGATTGAGCCTAGAAATATACCAATAACCTTCTTGGGTGTAACAGGTTCTTTCAAAAAAAGTGCAGCCAATATCATAGTTACTATCGGCATGGTAGTAGTTACAATAGAAGCATCTATAGGAGATGTAAGCGACAAACCAAATGTAAAACATCCCTGATTGCACACAATACCCAACAGTCCGGCAAAGAAAAGTAACATCAAATCATGCGAACTAACTTTCTCCTTCGGAGCAAACAATGACGCAATCCAAAAACAAACCGCACCACCTATCATACGCATTGTAGCCAACGACAATCCGGTTATACCAGCTTCCATGGCCGCCTTTCCCATTGGCGACATCAATCCCCACATACTTGCCGCACCCAGCAAAGCAAGATGTGCTCTTATAACTTTTACATTCATGTTTTCTATCATATTTTTTACGATGCAAAGGTAAGAGTTATCCGAAAAAAGAGAGCTGTAAACATTGATTTATTCCAAGATTATCCGTATTTTTGTTTAAAGCGTATAAACAAATACAACCATGAAGAAGCAAGCCGACTATATTAAACGTATCGAAATTAAAGGTCTATGGGGAAGAAAGAATATCTCATGGGACTTACGTGCTGATGTCAACATTTTAAGCGGAGTAAATGGTATTGGTAAAAGTACAATTTTGAACAATTCCGTACGATATCTTAACGAACTGGAAGGGCATGCATTGACTAATGGCGTACAGCCGGGAGTTTCCTTCGTATTCTCTCCTGAAGATGCAAATTTCATCCGATTTGACGTAATCCGTAGTTTCGACCGTCCGCTAATCAATTCCGGACTGCTTGAAAAGATAGGAAACTCAAATGTAAAAACAGAACTCGACTGGCAATTATATCTGCTTCAGCGTCGCTATCTGGATTATCAGGTAAATATCGGAAACAGAATTATCGAACTGCTTACAAGCGGAGTTATAGAAGATCAGGCTCGTGCTGCTGAAGTTTCACGTCCCAAAACAAAATTCCAGGACTTAATGGATGATCTTTTCAGCGAAACCGGAAAAAAAATAAACCGCAGAAGCAACGAAATCTTATTCGAGCAAGATGGTGATATATTAACTCCTTACCAGCTGTCATCAGGAGAAAAACAAATGCTTGTCATTTTGCTTACCGTACTGGTACAAGACAATCAGCCATTCGCACTATTTATGGATGAGCCCGAAATATCTCTTCATGTAGAATGGCAACAACGGTTGATTTCACTCATCCGAAGTTTAAACCCTAATGTACAGATCATACTTACCACCCACTCTCCTGCCTTAATTATGAACGGATGGATAGATGCAGTGACAGAAGTAAGTGATATAACTACTCATTAAACAATTACGGCTATGGGAAAAAGACTTACAGAAAACCTTTCTTCACTCTATATTGGAGCAGCCAACAGTCTGAAGCCAAAACAAGCAAAAAGAAAAATCGTCGCATATGTAGAAAGTTACGATGACATATCTTTTTGGCGTTCCCTTCTGGCCGAATATGAGAATGACAAACGTTACTTTGAAGTCATGTTGCCATCCCGAAGTTCACTTGCCAAGGGAAAGAAATCAGTTTTGATGAACGAACTGGGAAGTCGTCTGGGAGAAAATATGATAGCCTGTGTTGACAGTGATTACGATTATCTTCTTCAAGGAAGGACTCAAACGTCACGGTATATCATCAACAGCCCCTACGTATTACAGACGTATGCCTATGCCATAGAAAATTACCACTGCTATGCCGAAGGCTTACACGAAGCGTGTGTTACAGCTACGCTAAACGACCATAAACTGATTGACTTTCCTGCCTTCATGAAACTCTATTCAGAAATAGCCTATCCGCTTTTCATCTGGTCTGTATGGTTTTACCGCCAACATAATTTATCAGAATTTTCCTTACTGGATTTCTGCTCTTTCGTAAAGTTAGACCAAGTCAGTACACGCCATCCTGAAAAAAGTCTGGAAATCATGTCCAAAAAAGTCAACCGTAAACTTCATGAGTTAGAAAGACGGCATGTAGAAGCCCTGGAAGAGATCGAAGATATGAAAAAAGAGTTCCGTACATTGGGAGTGTACCCGGACAATACTTACATGTTCATTCAAGGGCATCACATTATGGACAATGTCATACTGCGTCTGCTGATTCCGGTATGCACAGTACTCCGTCGCGAACGTGAACAACAAATACACGATTTAGCTTTACACGACATTCAGTTACATAATGAGCTCACAGCCTATCAGCGTAGTCAGGTTGATATAGAAGTGGTTATCCGTAAAAATCCTCATTACCAGTCATCACCTCTTTATCAGATGATCCGGCGAGATATAGAAGCATTTCTGAAAATAGCCAAATGAATATCTGAGAGTGTGCCCCGAAAGACATCACGACACACTCTCAGAAAAAATTATATCTCATACCCTAACCTGATTAGTCCGATCCAATTACATTCACGAGTGTTGGCTATCAGATGGAAGGCAGGCTGTACATATCCACTTTTCCCAAACAAGAACTTACAAGTCAACTCACTTGCCCATTCATGTTCAGTTGTAAAATCTGCATAATCAGCAAACACACCTCCTTGTATTTTCTTATAACGCATTACAAGTCCACCACCTACATAACTACGGCATCCTTGTTTCTCTGTCGGATTTATGGAATATTGAAACAAAGCATACAGACCAGAAGAAAGTTTTTGTTCCGCATATCCCCAAAGTACTGTATTCAACTTTTTCTTTTCTTCCGTTTCACGATTTCCACTTTCATCACCAGCAGACATCCCGCTATGTAAAGCAATGCCCATATAATAACCGTTATCATTGTTTTGATAATTTAATGATGTAATACTCAATATTCCATCCGTTTTCGGACAAAAACGAAAAACATTTTCCTTTCCGACAAACATGTTATAGCCGGTTCCATTATAAATGGAAGTTTCCATATGCCAGTTTCCCAGCTTCAACTTATAATCCATACCTACTGAAGCCACCGGATAATTTGCAATCGGATAATTAGCCGACAAAGTAGGAAATATACCGCATGAGCTATTGGTAAACAAAGATGTACACGGTGAATTAAAATAATCTTCATTCAGATTCCGTATTCCAACAAAAATAGAAGAAGCCCCTACATGCCAGTTTATCCCTAATATGGCTAAAGCCAGAGGCAAGTTTTCTTCTTCAATATTCGAATATACTTGCAAATCATCAACCAGCTTCTTATCACTCATTCGTGCCACACTGATAGAAGCAACCTCAATGTTAACCGAACTGCCTAAGGATTGCTGGAAATCAGTACGGAGTAAATTCACCCATTTTGCTCCTTTACGAAAATCTGTTTGAAATTCAGTAGTGAAGGTCAGATTAAAATCCTGAGCCGCAAGGTAATGGTTTGTAAATGTAACCATTACCATAGCAGCACATAAGACAAATCTCTTCACAATCATTTATCACAACCATTTTACAAATCGCTTGATATACCAGTTTTTTATCATTTGAGTCAGTACACAGTATGAAAGCAGAATACCGACAAGCCAGGGGAAATAGCTTAATGGCAAAGGTTCAAGTCCGATTGAAGTTCCGAAAGGAGAGAAAGGAATGATAATTCCAATAACCATTATCAGCACAGTCAGTCCGGTAACCTGCCACGAAGCACAACTTTGTATAAATGGTATTTTCTGCGTACGAATCATATGAACAATCAATGTCTGCGACAGTAAACCTTCTATAAACCAGCCCGACTGAAATAACGTCTGATGCTCCACAGAATTACAGCTGAACACATACCACATCACCAGATAAGTAACAATATCAAAAATAGAACTTATCGGTCCGATGAATATCATAAAACGGCTAATATCAGAAGCATCCCATTTACGAGGCTTACGGAGATAATCAGCATCCATACGGTCAAAAGGAATGGTAGTCTGCGAAATATCATAAAGCAAATTCTGAATCAGCAGATGAATCGGCAACATCGGAAGGAAAGGCAAAAATGCACTTGCAGCCATTACACTAAACATATTTCCAAAATTCGAACTTGCTGTCATCTTTATATACTTAGTGATATTTCCAAATGTTTTTCTACCCTCAAGCACACCATCTTCCAACACCATCAAGTCCTTTTCCAGTAGAATAATATCTGCACTCTCTTTGGCTATATCTACTGCTGAATCAACCGAAATGCCGATATCTGACTGACGCAAAGCAGCAGCATCATTAATACCGTCACCCAAGAAGCCTACAGTATTCTGCTGCTCTTGAAGCAACATAATGATCTGTGTCTTCTGAATAGGAGTTAATTTAGAAAATACATTTGTCTTACAGACAGCCTGACGCTGTTCTTCCTCCTCCATGGCTTCGAACTGCGGTCCAGTCAGTGCGTTGCGGGTTTCTATTCCAACCTGACGGGCAATAGTCTGCACTACCGCATCATTATCTCCTGAAAGAATCTTCACTTCTATCCCGTGTTCATGCAGTTGCTTGATTGCGCTTGCTGCCGATTGCTTGGGAGGATCAAGAAATGCCAGATAACCAATGAGTACCATATCTTTCTCATCTTCTACCTTGAAATCACATTCCTTGCTCAAATAACTTTTATGAGCAACAGCCAGTACCCGCATTCCCTGCTTGTTCATCTGCAAACTGATTTCCTGCGCTTTTTTTCTCAGCTCAGCGGAAAGCGGATGAACAGCTCCGTCGAACTCGGCATAAGAACAGATATCAAGCATTTCTTCTACTGCTCCTTTCGTAATAATCTGCCGTTTGCCCTGTTTGTCTTCCACAACAACCGACATTCTGCGGCGTGCAAAGTCAAAAGGAATTTCATCTACCTTTTTATAATTATCTTTCAGATACTCCAACGAAAGCTCCTTGATGTGCGAAAGAATCGCTTTATCCATCAGATTCTTCAATCCGGTCTGAAAGAAGCTGTTAAAATAAGCATGGCGCAAAATACGCTTGTCATTGTCACTCGAACCATCCGCATTGATATATTTCTCCAACACAATCTGATCGCATGTCAATGTACCAGTCTTATCGGTACAAAGAATATTCATAGCACCAAAATTCTGAATGGCATTTAAATCCTTGACAATTGTCTTCTTTTTCGACATTGCCACTGCTCCCTTAGAAAGATTCGCAGTTACAATCATCGGAAGCATTTCAGGAGTCAGCCCCACAGCTACAGAAATGGCAAAAATAAACGCATCAAACCAGTCGCCTTTGGTCAACCCGTTCACCAGGAATACAAACGGAATCATCACCAGCATGAAACGTATAAGCAAAATACTCACTTTATTGATTCCCTTGTCGAACGCAGTTGCAGCCCGATGTCCGACGATACTTTTCGCAATGGTTCCCAGATAAGTATTATTCCCTGTTTCAAAAACAATACCGGTAGCAGAGCCACTTACCACATTCGAGCCCATATAACAAATGTTATCCAGTTCGACTACACTACCTTTATTATATTTCTTTCCTTTTACTTCCGGATGCTTCTCAATGGGATCAGACTCTCCGGTAAGCGAAGACTGGCTGACAAACAAGTCCTTAGCCTCAATAATACGAATATCGGCAGGTATCATGTCACCAGCAGCAATCATCACAACATCTCCAGGAACCAGTTCTGCTATATTAATTTCTTCATCATGATTTCCAGCCCGCTTTACATAACAAGTATTGGTAACCATCTTCAGCAGTGATTCACTCGATGCATTAGCTTTCCACTCTTGACAGAAGCGAAGAATAGCACTGAAAATCACCATTGTAGAGATAATAACGATAGCAGTCCAATCTTGTTCTCCTGGAGCCGCAAGCAATACATCAAGCACAAACGATATAACAACCAGTCCTGTCAATACCCCAATAAAAGGATTTATAAATGCCTTGATGAAAGTAGAAAGCGGATTTTTCTTTTTCTCATGCTCCACCTCATTTCTACCATAAACAGACTGCCTCTTTTCCACCTCATCAGCCGTAAGCCCGATTCGGCTTGTTTGAAAATAGCTAAAGACAGAGCCGAGTGGCTGAGTTGCTGCCAGAAAAACTTTTTCTGCATTGAAGGCAAATTGTTCCTTACGCTTTTTCTTCTTCCACATTATTACTTCAATTTTGATTAGGTTACTACTCATGTTTCCTTTTCACGCCGCAAAAGTAGGCAAGACACACGAAGACAGCCGTTAGAAAACTATTAGAGTGGTATTAGAAAACTATTAGAATCTGAAACAGTTTTCCAATACCACCCTAACAACCTCAATTGATAAGGATAGAAGAATAAAGTAAACAAGTTGACAAAAGGTCCTATACGTGAGGTAGCTCTACAACAAAAGTTGTACCTTCACCTTGCTGAGAATGAACCGAAATATTTCCCTGATGGAGATGAATTATCTTCTGTGAAAGTGTCATTCCAATACCATGTCCACCTACTTTCTTGTCCTGTTCTCCACGGTAGAACAAAGTAAAGAGATGCTGCTTATCGGTTTCAGACATTCCAACCCCGGCATCCGACAAACGTACAATTGTCCATTTATCCCAATAGGATATCTGTACAAACGAAGATTTATCAGCCGAGTACTTACAATTATTTTCTATCAGGTTAGAAAAAGCGATATTCAACAAATAAAGATTTCCTCTGACAGTAATCATGCGGTCGTCATCCGCTTCTTCCTGCTCGAACAACAAATCAATGTGATAATCCGGATGAGCACGCAATATCACCTCCCTTACATCAAGCAGTAATTCATCCAGCCGGATTTCCTGCATTTTAATCTGCTCTTTCTGATAGTCTGCCTTAGCAAGATTCAGCAAACCATCTACCAAACTATTCATCCGCCGGGCATCTTGCAATACATTTTGCATTGCCTGTCTGTACTGTTCACCGGTCCGTTCTTTTTGCAACGACAAGTCCAGCTCGGCAATAAGCGCTGCAAGTGGTGTACGTATCTCATGCGACACATTGCTGACAAACATCTTTTGAGAGTTGAATGATACTTCCAGCCGCTCCAGCAAGGCATTAAAAGCAGTACTAAGTTCTCCCAGTTCATCTTTTTCATTCTTCACCGGAAGACGTCTGTTGATATGTAATGCTGTTATCGTTTCAGCCTCTCTTACAATATCACGTATCGGCTTCAGCGATGCCCGGGCGAGAAAATACCCAGCTACGAACAACAGCGACAATCCTACAACAAACAAGATAAGCAATGTCTTCTGCAATTCAAACAAATTGCCATAACCATATCCGTCGTAAGCAGCAGCGGTCACTATATAATCCTTTCCTCCAAACGAATAGAGCATCCCGATAGCCTGATACTTGCCAATATAAAATTCCATTTCTTTCTTTTTCAGGATACGGTCCACCATTGCATGGTCTTCCTTAATGATATCGTTCTGTATGGCATCGTGATAAAGCATCCGGAAGTCAATAGAATAGACAGCTACTTCCACTTCATTGATAAACTTTTTATTGTTCAGATAAATAGACTGCATGGTCTGCGCGTCAACCTGATTCTGAAGAAACAAATGAGCCTTTGTAACTGCCTCACTTTTCAAATCGTGAAAAAAAGTCCGGCTACGTGTATGTTCACTTACCAGATAAATCAATACCATGCACAACAGAAAAACTGCTGCCGTAACACATGTATTCTGTAAAGTCAGCTTTGTCTTTATTTTCATAACTTATCCGTTAAAATAAAACCAATCCCGGGTTTCGTATGAATGAGCTTGACATCAAACTCCTTGTCAATTTTCTTACGCAGATAGTTGATATACACATCTATGAAATTCGTTCCCGTATCAAAATGTGTATTCCATACTTTTTCGGCTATCTCCACACGGCTTATTACTTTTTCCGCATTTTCAACCATATAAAGCAACAGGTTATATTCTTTCGGAGACAATTTTATTGCTTTTCCCTGCCTTTTTACCTCTCTAAGATTCAAATTGATTGTCAAATCAGCATATTCAATCTGTTCAGGCGCATCGGCTACGATTTCTTTATTTCGTTTCAGTAATACTTTCACGCGCGCTGTAAGCTCCCTGAAATCGAATGGCTTAGTCATATAATCATCCGCCCCGGCATCGAATCCGTCCAGTTTGTCATCGGTAGATCCCAAAGCAGTCAGCATCAGAATAGGAATCTTTTCATTCTGTTTGCGGATTTCCTTGCAAAGCTCGAATCCGTCCATCTTTGGCAAGATAATGTCTGATATAATCAGGTGAAAAGAATAAGTCTGAAAAAGACGCAGTCCCATAGCTCCGTCATATGCCACCATCGTCTGGTAACCATTTTCTTCCAGTCCGGCTTTCAACAAGTCGGCAACTCTTTTTTCATCTTCTACAATCAGTATAGTCTGCATATTCAGTAATTTTTCTAATGATCTTTTTTACCTGCAAGTATGGACTTCAGGGTATATTGTCAATGCTATCTATTTACAAATGTAATCAATTTATCCCATAAACAAAGATATTCGTTTCTTCACACTGTAAAAGTGACTCTCCAGAAGTTCTAAAATATCAGAACACTTTTTTCTAAAAAATGATCTTATACAATCCACCAAACATAAATAAGGAAAAGAAAAAAATCTTAATTTCGTGCCTAAAAATACAGATACAACATTTCAACATGAAAAAACTAAAAATAGGATTAGTACTGTTTGCTGGAACATTCGCTTTCCAAGAATTAACAGCTCAAAATATCAGTGGAAAACTAGTAGATGAAAACAATCAGCCATTACCATATGCCAACGTAGTATTATTATCTCTTCCCGATTCGACCTTTATAAGCGGGACAATCAGTAACGAAAATGGTAGTTTTACACTGCAAGCTACATCAGAAAAACAGATTGTACGCATTTCTTCCATCGGTTATGCAACAATATATAAACCTATCCACCCAACTGATATGGGTATCGTGCAGTTAACATCTGATGCACAACTGTTAGGAGAAGTAATAGTAAAGGGAAACTTACCAGTTACACGAATGAAAGGTGATGCTATGGTAACCAGTGTTGAAAACAGCGTATTAAGCAAAACTGGTTCGGCTAATGATGTACTAGGAAAAATACCGGGAATAACCAAGACGCAAGACAGTTATGAAGTTTTCGGAAAAGGAACTCCTCTGATATATATAAACGGAAGAAAACTGAATGACCTGACCGAACTGGAACAGCTTAATGCAGATGAAATAAAAAATGTAGAAGTCATACGTAATCCTGGTTCAAGATACGATGCAACCGTCAAAGCCGTTATACGTATCCAAACAGTAAAAAGACAAGGAGAAGGCTTCGGATTTAACTTACGGTCCAGCTATTATCAGTCGAAAAATACAGACTGGATCGAACAGGCCAATCTGAATTATCGTCATCACGACCTGGATATTTTCGGCTCCATTTACTTTAGTAATATGAAGTATATACAGGATTATACCGTTATTCTTAAGAAAAGAGGAACGCAGGAATGGACCCATAATATGAACAGTTTCAACGATAATTTATCCAAGATACTGGAAGGCAATATCGGATTCAATTATCAAATAAACGACAAGCATACATTGGGAATGAAATATCAACCTAACAAACAGCTTTCTTCAGATGGATCCAGAGAAACCTATACACATGTAACCACCGACAATCAGCTTTACGACGAAATATATTCTACCGCCAACAATTATACCGACGATGATTGGGGACATGAAATCAATGCATATTATAACGGTATAGTCGGTACTGCAAATATTGATTTCAATATAGACTATTTCCAAAATGGTAGCCGGGAATACTCCAATGTAAAAGAGTTGAGTGAAAAGTATGAAGATCGCGATGTACATTCAATAGGAGATGTAAAGAACCGTCTGGTTGCCGGAAAACTCATAGTTTCCTTGCCTTTAGGAAAAGGAACACTTGCCGTAGGAAGTGAGGTAACCTATACACATCGAAATGATGATTATCTTAATGAAGAAAATTATGTACCCACTTCATACAGCAAGCTTGAAGAAATAAATGCTGCCGGATTCGCAGAATATAGCCAGAACTTCCCGTGGGGCGACTGGTCTGTTGGAGTAAGATACGAACATGATAAATTCGACTATTTCGAGAATAACCAACATATAGATGAACAGAGCCGGACATTCGACAATGTATTTCCTCATCTGTCGTTCTCTACCAAATGGGGAAATATACAGACCCAGTTAAGTTACACAGCAAAAACAGTCAGACCTTCTTATCAACAACTTAGTAACAATGTTTCCTACTCAGACCGTTTCACCCAGCAAAAGGGAACTCCGACACTTCGCCCAACCATTATACACGACCTGTCATTGGCTGCCGTATGGAAATGGTTACAGCTCAGTCTGTCTTACAGTCAGACTAAAAACTGGATATTATATTGGGGTGAATTGACAGAAGAAGATGGTTCACAGACCATGTTAAGCTATCGTAACTGGAATAAATCCATTCCAACTTTCTCAGCTTTTCTTTCGGCCTCACCTAAAATAGGCTGCTGGTCACCAATGATTGGAATAGGTGTAAAAAAACAATGGCTTACAGTAGAATCCTTTAGCAAACCTTTCGATATGAAAACTCCAGTTTATGTAGCAAACTTCAATAATACCATCGAATTGCCAAAAGAATTTATTATCGGACTGGATGCCAATATCCAAAGTAAAGGTGCTTATCAGAATATTTACATAGAACATCCGACAGGCAGCATAAATCTGTCTGTCAGAAAAAGTTTCTTGAAAGATGCTCTCAGTGTTGAATTGAAAGGCAGTGACTTACTCGATACAAACAAAGATTATTATCACTTATATTCTGGAGATTATAATATTTATCAAAAAAATTCTTACGATAATCGTGAGTTTTCTGTAACAATAAGATACAAGTTCAATACAGCCAAGAGCAAATACAAAGGTACCGGAGCCGGTGAAAGCCAGAAAAACCGTATGTAATTTGTAGATTTTATCAGTAAAAACACACATAATTTTGCTTCAATTCAGGTAATAAATTGATAAACCGATAATGGACCAATAAAGGAAATTTGTAACAATTAGAGGTCTACAAAAAAACATGCTGATAAATGCAGAAAAACATCTCGATATTTTCAAAAAAATTGTAGAAATTTCCAGATGTTTTGTACAAAAAATCTAGCTATTCTGCTGAGCTTTTTAAAAGAGTTCACAGAGAGTAAGAAAAGAGAAAAGAACGTTTTTCTCATAATAAAGGAAAGAAAAAAATAGCCTGCCCGGACAACGATTTCCTCGTCGTTCAGGCAGGCTATTATATGTATCTCAAGAATTATTTTTCAGGAGTATTTTCCAACGTTGCAGTCAGGAAGTCATAGAACTTCGAAACTGAAGGAATGTGACAACGTTCTTCCGGAGTATGCGGGCACTGCAAAGTAGGACCGAAAGAAATCATATCAAGTCCCGGAACTACTGCTCCGATAATACCACATTCCAGTCCGGCATGTATAACCTTCACTTCAGGAAGTTCGCCAAACTGTGCCTTATACGATTCCTTCATGGCATGAAGGATAGGAGAATTAACATTTGGTTCCCATCCTGAATAGCTGCCCGAACGTTCTACATGCATACCAGCCATAGAGAAGCAGCTTTCGATAGCTGTATTACGGTAATCTTTCATTGATTCACGAGAACTACGTGTCAAAACTTTAACAGCTGCCTTTCCATTGGCAATTTCAACAATGGCAAGGTTAGAAGATGTTTCTACTGTATCAGGAATAGTCGGGATGAAACGTTCTACTCCGTTAGGACATGCATAGATAGCATCTACCAAGTTATCACGGATTTCTTCAGGAACCATGTACTTCGGCAGTTCCACACGTTCTGCCTTAAAGCTCAGTCCTTCTTCGATTGTAGCAAATTCATCACGCCATACTTGTTCACACTCACCAACGAATGCCAGTACATCTTCTACTTCTGTTTCGGGTACAGTGATCACAACTTCGCATTCACGAGGAATAGCATTACGCATGTTTCCACCTTCCCACGATACCAGACAAGCTTCATCGTATGCAATAACCTGATTCAGGAAGCGAGCCATAAGCTTGTTTGCATTGGCATGTCCCCAGCCAATCTGTATACCAGAGTGACCACCACGCAGACCTTTCAGAGTAACTTTCAAAGCTACATCTTCCGGATCGGTTTCTTCTTCCTTATATTCCAGTGTAGCTGTCAGATCTTCACCACCGGCACAACCGATATACAGCTCACCTTCTTCTTCAGAATCGAGGTTCAGCAAAATATCGCCTTCTATTTCTCCAGGTTTCAAGCCGAAAGCGCCATACATACCAGTTTCTTCATCGGCAGTGATCAGTGCAACCAATGGGCCGTGTTTTAATGTTTTATCTTCCATTACAGCCATGATTGCAGCTACCCCCATACCGTTGTCCGAACCAAGTGTAGTGCCTTTTGCCTTCACCCATTCACCGTCTACATAAACCTGAATAGGATCGTTTTCGAAATCATGCTGTGTATCTTTGTTCTTTTGTGGAACCATATCCATGTGTGCCTGCAAGATAACCGTCTTACGGTTTTCCATGCCCGGAGTGGCAGGCTTGCGGTAAATGATGTTTCCAGCCTCATCCTGAAAAGCTTCAACACCAGCATTCTTACCGAACTCCAGTAAAAATGACTGAACTTTTGCCAAATGTCCTGACGGGCGAGGCACTTGAGTTAACGAATAAAAATGCTTCCACACATTCTGTGGAGCTAAAGAAAGAATAGTACTCATAACAAATCTATTTTTATAGTGATCACTTTCGCTGTCTATTGGTCAACGACAAAGCCGCCAAACCATATACGCCCAACAAAACTACTAAAAAGGTTTGAATCCCGTGCACAATCAGAGCAAATATTCCGGCATCTGTTTCATTTACTCCATAAAGCATCATCATAGAAATGATAGCAAAATGCCAGGGTCCCGCTCCGTTAGGGGTAGGCACAATCACGGCAAACGTGCCGCCGACAAACATGACCAATGCCGCAAGGATACCCAAATGTGCCGTAAAGGCAAAGCAATAGAATGTAAAATAGAAATGGAGAAAGTAACAAGCCCAAATAGCCAGTGTATAAAAAATAAAGAGGGGAATGTTGCGCACGCCTTTTAAAGACATAATTCCTTCCCATATATTCAATACAAATCCTTTCACCCGTTCATAGAAGAACAACGTTTTTCTTAAATAATAAAGAAGTATCACCACACCAATAAAACAAAACAGAATGATATAAAACCATACTGAAGTCAGCAGGTGTACTAATGAAGGGATTTTCGTTCCGGTCTGCCGACGGCCAAGCTGGACGAGGTTGTGGGCGTGGTCAAGGCCTACTCCTCCTGCGTGGGCGAAGGCCCCTTCACCTGCGAGTGGTTCGGTGCCGACGCGGAAAAGCTGCGGGAGGCCGGCGCGGAGTATGGCGCCAAGACGGGCCGCCCCCGCCGGGTAGGCCCCATTGACCTGGTGGCCACACGCTATGGCGTGGAGGTACAGGGCGCGACGAATATCGCGCTGACCAAGCTGGATATCCTCAGCTACATGGACGAGATTCCCGTCTGCGCCGCCTATGAGATCGACGGCGAGATCACCCACGAATTCCCCTTCCCTGCCGTGCTGGAAAAAGCAAAGCCCGTTGTGAAATACCTGCCGGGCTGGGGCTGCGATATCTCCGGCGTCCGCAAGTATGAGGATCTGCCGCAGGCCGCGCGTGATTACGTTGAGTATGTCGAGCAGGCCATCGGCGTGCATATCAGCTATGTCTCCGTCGGCGCAGGCCGCGACGAGATTATTTACCGCTAAAAGGAGCCGCCATGAAACCGACGTATGAAAGCCCGCTGGCCTCGCGCTACGCGTCGAAGACCATGCTGCACCTGTTTTCCCCGGATATGCGCTATGAGACATGGCGCAGGCTCTGGGTCGCGCTGGCAAGAGCCGAGCATACGCTTGGCCTGCCCATCACGCAGGCGCAGGTGGACGAGCTGGCCGCGCACGTGAGCCCCATCGATTATGACGTGGTCGCCGCGCGGGAAAAAGAGGTGCGGCACGATGTCATGGCGCATATCTACGCCTACGGCCTCGACGCGCCCGGCGCGAAGGGCGTCATTCACTTAGGTGCGACGAGCTGCTATGTGACGGACAACGCAGACCTGATTTTATACCGTGAGGCGCTGCGGTATCTGGAAAGGGAATTGAAGGCCGCCATGCGGAATCTGTGCGAGTTTGCTGACCGCTATGCCGCCATGCCCGCGCTTGCCTACACGCATTACCAGCCCGCGCAGCTGACGACCATCGGCAAGCGCGCGTCGCTGTGGTTACAGGATCTGATGCTCGACCTTGAGGAGGTGCAGGACACGCTGCGCGCGTTCCGCTTCCTCGGCTGCCGGGGCACGACCGGCACGGAGGCCAGCTTTGTCGAGCTGTTTGACGGCGATATGGCGAAGATCGACGAGATGAACCGGCAAATTGCTGCTGAGTTCGGGTTTTCCCGCTGCTATCCCGTCTGCGGGCAGACGTATCCCAGAAAGCTTGACAGCCGCATCCTGAACGCGCTGTCGTCCATCTGCCAGAGCGCCTGCCGCATGGCGACGGACATCCGGCTTCTGCAGCACGACCGGCAGGTCGAGGAGCCGTTCGAGGACAAGCAGATCGGCTCGTCCGCCATGCCGTATAAGCGCAATCCCATGCGCTGTGAGCGCATCTGCTCGCTGGCCCGCTACGTGATCGCCGACGCACAGAACGCGCCCATGACGGCCATGACGCAGTGGCTTGAACGCACGCTCGACGATTCAGCCAACCGCCGCATCAGTCTGCCGGAGGCGTTTCTGGCGACGGACGGCGTGCTGCGTCTTGTGCAGAACGTCACGAAGGGGCTGCATGTGAATGAGAAGATCGTGGAAAAGCTGGTTCGTGACTATCTGCCGTTCATTGCAACGGAAAACCTGATGATGGCTGCCGTCAAGCGCGGCGGCGACCGTCAGGCGCTGCATGAGGCCATACGTCGGCACTCCGTCGCCGCCGCCGAGCAGGTCAAGCTCTACGGGCGCGATAACGATCTGCTTGAGCGCATCAAGGCCGATCCTGCCTTCTCCCTCACCGATGAGGAGATGGCGCAGCTGACCGATCCCGCGACCTTCACCGGCATGGCGGAGCGCCAGTGCGAGACCTTCCTGCGCGGCACCGTGAAGCCGGTACTCAAAAAGTATGATTCCAGCCTCGGCGTCAAGGCCGAAATAAATGTATAAAGAAGAAAGAGGAAAAAGCGCTATGTTGACTTCTATTGTTGGTACTAACTGGGGCGATGAGGGCAAGGGCCGTATGGTCGACCTGCTCAGCAAGAACTATGACATCGTCGTCCGCTATCAGGGCGGCAACAACGCCGGCCACACCGTCATCAATGAAAAGGGCAAGTTCATCATGAACCTCATGCCCTCCGGCATCCTGCGCGATGAGACCGTCAATGTTCTCGGCCCCGGCATCGTCATCGACCTTGAGCATCTCTTCGGCGAGGCGATGAAGCTGCGTGAGGCGGGCATCGAGATAAGCCCCGACCATCTCAAGATCAGCGACCGCGCCACCATCTGCATGCCCTACCACAAGCTGCTCGACGGCCTTGAGGAGGACAGGCTCGGCGA
>ERZ780198.1233-NODE-1233-length-24655-cov-9.351220_pt1 | contig 24655 bp, 16 predicted proteins | sample MGYA00510979_ERZ780198 | MGnify/ENA primary metagenome ERZ780198 (study PRJEB29588, sample SAMEA2158039) | human gut metagenome | biome: human gut; feature: human-associated habitat; material: faeces | place: Denmark | collected 2008/2010 ...
CCGACGCGGAGGACGAACCGGATGAGCGCACACGGCTGGAAGCGTATTTTATGCAATCGTTGGAGGTGGACTTGCTGCTCCGGGCCTGCCCGGATGAGGAGGATACCATCCATCAAATCGTGAATCTTCTGGTGGATACCTGCTCTTCGAAACGCAGAATGCTGCGGGTGGCAGGGGATGACAAGCCTGCGGAAGTCGTGCGCAGCCGATTCGTGAAGCTGAATGGTTATTCTTCCGTTTTCGCTGCTTACGGCTTTCTTTGCGCTGATGCTGAAATTGACATTGAATCTGTCGGCATTTGTGCTTGCGCTGCCGATGCTGTATATTTTTGGCTGCGGACTTTATACTCTTTATTGTAGGGAATGGACACAGTTCCTGATCCTTTTTGTGGCAGAGTTCGGGTGCTTTTTGCTCATCGTGGCAGGAACGGCGCTTGTGGAAGCCGTCGAGCGATTCAGCAAATGGCTTACGGAACTGTAATGGAGGAAACGATGAATAAAGGTAAAATGCTGGATTATTTCAATGACCGTGAGGCAACGCTTTTTCGGGATGAATTGGGAAGCAATGCATGGTATCACGAACTCCTGCGGAAAAAACTGGCAGCGGAAGACGCACACCGGAAAATGGTGGGCGAAGCAGCATGGAAGCAGTATCTTCAGTTGGATGAGATCTGCAATGAGCTGGAAAGCGTACGATATCAGGCAATGTATCTGGCCGGGGCCGCTGATTTTGAAAAGTTGTTCCGTCAATCCTGATGGATAATGTGCCGCCTTCGGGCGGCTTTTTCTTTATGGGGGTGGTTTGAGGTGGCAGCAACACGGCTGATTGCGCTGCATAAAAACAAGGGAAAGTCTGTTGCGGCTTGCTTGAAAAGCCGCACCGACTATGCACAAAACCCGGATAAAACGGAGCAGGGGCAGCTTGTAAGCAGCTATAAATGCAGCCCCTTGACTGTAGATGAAGAATTTATGCTGTCCAAGCGGCAGTACGAACTTGTTACAGGGCGCAGACAGAAAAATGACGTGATTGCATATCAGATTCGGCAGTCCTTCAAACCCGGAGAAATCACCGCTGAAGAAGCCAACAAAGTAGGTTATGAGTTGGCGATGCGCTTTACAAAAGGCAAGTATGCTTTTCTGGTTGCTACGCACACCGACCGGGAGCATATTCACAATCACATTATCTATAACTCTACGGCTCTGGACTGCAGCCGTAAATTCCGGGACTTTTTGCTGTCGGGGTTGGCTGTGCAGCGGCTGAGCGACCTGATTTGCCTGGAACACAGCCTGTCTGTGATTGAAATAAAGCCCTACCGGGAGCGGCAGAAGCGTGTACTTTACCCGCCAAAAGAAAGCAACCGCGATCAATTGTGCGGTGTGATTGACAGCATCCTTGCGGACAAGCCGGGCAGTTACGAAGAATTTTTGAAAAAACTGGAACAGCAGGGATATGAGGTCAAGCGCGGAAAATTCACATCGGTGAAAGGTGTACGGCAAAAACGATTCATCCGGTTTCGGACTTTGGGGGCGGGATACAGTGAGGAAGAATTAAAAGCGGTCCTCGCCGGAAAAGCAGAGCATTGCCCGAGGAAAAAACATCCGGTGCAGGAACAGAAATTTCAGATGTTGGTGGATATTCAGGCAAAATTGGCTGAAGGAAAGGGAGACGGCTATGCGCGTTGGGCGAAGCGGTACAACCTGAAGGAGATGTCCAAGACGCTGATTTTTCTGCAGGAAAACAAAATCGGGAGCATGGATGAAATGGAAGAACAGGTGCGTGCTGCAACGATGCGCTATCACGAACTGGGCGACTCCATCAAAGCTGCGGAAGCGCGGATGGCAGAAATTGCGGTAATGAAAACGCACATTATCAACTATGCCAAAACAAGGTCCATCTATGAGGCCTATCGAAAAGCAGGATACAGCAAGCGATTCTTGGAAGCAAATCGGGAGAGCATTGCGTTGCACAAGGCGGCCAAAGCGGCTTTCGATGAGGCTGGGCTGAAAAAACTTCCGAAGGTAAAAGAACTGAGCATCGAATATGTTGAGCTTCTGAAAAAGAAAAAAGCAGAATATCCGAGCTATCGGAAAGCACGAGAGAGGATGCAGGAGCTGATGAAGGCACAGAAAAACGTAGAAATGTTTTTTGCAGACAACAGGAGCGAACAGGAACAGCAGCAGACCCGATAAAACGAAAGTCACCGAGGATTCGATCCCAATCCGTTTTGGGAAAGAATCCTCGGTGGCTTTTTTAGTTTATATAGCAGCGGTCCTGCGTGACGAGCCAATCCTCACATAACCGCTGCGCTTCGTCCTTTGAGCGGCAGGTGCAGTTGAAAAGTCTGCCGTGCAAAGAACAATATGTGTAGTGTACCTTTGGGATGCCATCGGAATCTCTGAAATTGACACAGCGTTCTTCGCCGGGCAGCAGGTAGATTGAATCCACGTTCGGCAGCTCCTTTTATTCTTGTTTGATGTGCATTGCACAACATTGCTATTGTAGCATGCCCGGTTCAAAAAGGCCATTGATGATTTGAACAAAGAAATGCTCTAAAATTTTCTGTCCGAAACAAACGCTAATAGAGTTGAACAAACGCCAACTGATTACATATAAAGAAATGCACGGCCTTTATTCTAGTGGTGTGTAACTAACGCCAATAGAATGCGAGGATGTTATGAAAACACTTTTAGGCCAACGAATCAGAGAACAACGCAGGAAAAAAGGCTGGACAATGGATAAACTGGCCGAGAAAGCAGATCTGTCTGTAAACTATGTGGGTGATTTGGAACGTGGGGTGAAGACGCCAAGCCTGGACGCTTTCATCCGGATCGTTGAAGCATTGGATGTTCCCGCAGATGTGCTGATCCGGGACACCGCAGCCCCAGCATCTTATGTGGCAGATGATGAGCTGAACCGGAAGCTGAGCCGTCTTACACCGGGGCAGAAGAAAGCCGCAACCGATATTTTGAACGCATATATCGATAACATACCGTACATCAAAGAGAAGTAAATAGGTTACAGTGGGTGCTGACAAAATCATTGTCGGCACTTTTTCTTTTAAGTGGGTCTGTGCCCAGCGAATATACCACTGAATCATGAACTCCATCAAAAAAGCGTTCGGCAGGAACGCGCAGCCTGCAGCGGTACGATGCAGATCACAAAGGGTTTGGGAATTCCCAACAAGCATTTTACGAAGCAAAAATGGCGTTTGTATAGACAGACGCCCTGCTTGCCGCAACAATGTCGCTGTAGTCTTTGGTATTCTTTCATTGATTTTAACTGATTACAAGTGTAAAATATATATGATGATATCATAATGGATTTTTGTACTTGCTTAATACAAAGACATCGGTTATTCACGGATTTCAGGAGGTTCCCCGGTATGATATGCCCTTTGGACAGTTCTTACAAGGCTTCTCTGACACGAGAGCAGTTTCTGTTCCACGAAATGCGTATTGTCGCTAAATTTATGGTAGATGGAAAAAATGAATCAGAAATAACGGACATAATTACAAAAGATAACCTCTTTCAGTACCCAACTGAACGTATGACAGTTGGTATGGTACGGGCGTGCTATCGACGGCTAAATCTTTTGAGCAGTGAACGACTGATTCGGAATGTTGCAGAGCATCCAGTTGAAGAGGCAAAACAAATTTGTCTTTATGCGATTATGAAAGATAATAGGCTTGTCTGGGATTTTATGGTAACAGTTATTGGGGAAAAATATCGAAACCAGGATTTCAGCTATGGAAAACTTGATCTGACAAGCTTTTTCACAAGACTACAGGAACAGAATGAAGCCATCGCGGGTTGGAGTGAATCTACAGTTAAAAAGTTAAAATCGGTTCTGAACCGAATTTTAAGGGAAAATGATTACCTGAATGATATAAAAGCAGGCCATTTGAACCCGGTTTGGCTTTATCCGGAATTGGAAAATGTGATTCTTACAAATGGGGATCAGGCGGTATTGCCCGCATTTAACCGTTTTGAGTGAGGAAAATTTAATGGGTGACATACAAAAACGCCTTGATAACGTTCGGCAGATGATTCAGAGTCAAGACTTCCTGGAAGGAAAAGGTCTTAGCAATGAAGTGAATATTCGTATCTTCTGCTATGAACCGAGAGATGAAATGGCGGTTCGACATTTCATTGAACAGCTATCTACAGATATGACACTGGGCTGTCAGTTGCGGATCTGTAATTTATATCAAATCTTCCTAGGGATTTGTGAAGGCATGGATATTTTAGATGCAATCCCCGATATGGAAGAAGAGGACGGCCATGATTATCTGTTGGAACAGCTTCAATCGACAATTGGAGTCGATGAAATTGTGCAGAAAATTCAGAGCGAGCCGTTCCAGCCGGGAGAAGTATTGGTTTTGACTGGCGTTGGAGAAGCGTTTCCATTTATGCGAATTCATACGTTACTGGAAGCATCATTGTTTGCAGAGAGGCCGGTGCTTGTGTTTTACCCGGGAACATTTAACGACCAGCAGCTGCGGCTGTTCAACTGTCTGAAGCCGAACAATTACTATCGCGCATTTAACGTTGTGTGAAGGGGGAAACAGAGCGTTGGTTATACAGAATATGTTTGTAGAAGACATCAACCGTAAAATTAACGGTGTTGTCAAGGTTGACGAGGACGAGAACAAGGTCCTGGAACAGGAACTGAACGAGTACGTTATTACACGAGAGCTGAAGCGGCATTTTGCAGACTTTTTCAATACCTATGCAGAAGCATTTGACGAACCAACGGCAGATACAGGAGTCTGGATCTCCGGTTTTTTTGGCAGCGGTAAATCTCACTTCTTGAAAATGTTGTCATACTTGTTGGAAAACAAAGAGGTTAATGGCATTCGTACGGTGGAGCGTTTCCGCAAAAAATTTGAGGATGACCCCGGTACCTTTATGCAGGTGGATCGTGCAACCAAAGGTGAAACCGAGACGATTCTGTTTAATATCGATTATGAAGGCTCTATCAATAAGGACAAAACAGCCGTTTTACGTGTTTTTGCTAAGGTGTTCTATAATCATCTGGGATTCTTTGGCAGCAATCTTAAAGTTGCTATGCTGGAGCAGTACATTACGCAGCAGGGCAAGATGGATGAATTTTGCCGTCTGGTTGAAGAAAAGAAGGGCAAGCCCTGGGCAGAAGTGCGCAAGGCGTTTGCATTCAATGGAAAGGTCATTAAACCTGCATTGGCGGAAGCATTGGATATCAGTGAAGAGGATGCAAATAACTGGTTTAACGATAAGAGCGCAACGGAACTCTCTGTTTCACAGCTTGTAGACGACATCAATGCATACGTCAGAACAAAACCTGCAAACTTCCGCCTTCTGTTTATGGTGGACGAAGCGGGTCAGTATGTTGGCACGGACACGGATATGCTGCTGAATCTGCAGTCTTTGGTGGAAAAAATCGGCAGTGAATGCAGAGGAAAAGTCTGGGTGGTCTGTACCGGACAGGAAGCTATTGATGAGATCATCAAGGTACGCGCAGATGAATTCTCTCGGATCCAGGCTCGTTTCAAAACTCGTCTGAGCCTTTCTTCCTCTTCCGTAGACGAAGTAATCCAGAAGCGCATTCTGAAAAAAACTCCAGAAGCAGAAAAAACGCTGGATGCAGTCTATGAGCAAGAAAGCTCCGGGATGCGCAACTTGTTCAGCTTTACAAATGCAATGCCGGACATCAAGGGCTTCTCTGGTCCGGCACAATTTGCAGAGGACTTTCCGTTCGTTCCATACCAGTTTCTCATCATGCAGAAAATTTTTGTGGAGATCCGCAAACACGGCAATGCAGGTAAACACTTCTCCGGCGGCGAGCGTTCCATGCTGAGCGGTTTCCAGGAAGCAGCCCAGAAAGTGGAAAAGCAGAACGAGTTTGCGTTGGTGCCGCTGTTCCGCTTCTATGATACTGTACATTCTTTTCTGGACAGCTCTATTCGCAACGTGATTGACCGCTGCAGCAAAGCTGTAGAAAATCACGATGGTCTGGAGCCAATGGACGTGGATGTTCTGAAACTTCTCTATCTGATCCGGTATGTCAATGAGGATATTCCGGCCAACTTGGACAACCTTGTGATCTTGATGGCGGACGACATTCGTCTGGAAAAGGTTGCTATGCGCGAAAAGCTGCGCGGCAGCTTGGATCGGTTGATGGGACAGAACTACATCGGCCGTACTGGTGACACCTACAACTTCCTGACGGATGAAGAACAGGACATCCAAAAAGAAATCAACCTTACACAGGTGGATACGGGCGCTATTGTTGGGGACATTGCAAAGATTGTTTTTGGTATGATCTATGATGCAAAAAAGTTCCGCTATGGCAAGTGCGACTTCCCGTTTGACCAAATGGTGGATAACACCATGTATGGTATCGCTACAGGCGGCATGCGCCTGCGCTTTTTGACAGCAGCTTCGGATGCAACGGAAAAAACGGAATTCCGCCTGATGAACAGCTCCAAGGGCAGTGAAGCCATTGTGGTTTTGGGCGATACACCGTATTATGAATCACTGGAAGCATCCGTGAAGATCCGCAAATATGTCAAACAACGGAATGTCAGCCAGATGCCAAAGAGTGCTCAGGATATTATCCGCGGCCAACAGGAAGAAGCAACCAAGTATGAAGCTGAAGCCAGCAAAGCTCTGGTAGAGGCTATTGAAAACGCAAAATTTTACGCCGATGGTGAACATCTGGACATTAAGAGCGGCAATGCTAAGGCCAAAATTGACCAGACGATGGAGTATCTGGTCTCGCATGTTTACAGCAAGTTGGACCTGATTGGGAAAAACGCAGATACCGATGCCGAAATTATGGCGGTGCTTTCTGGTGCAGATGTCGTTTTTGCAGAAGCTGACCCCAACCGAGATGCGGAAGCAGCTGTGGAAGAATATCTTGAAATGCAGGCGATGAAGCATTTGCCTACCTCGATGGCGGATGTACAGAGCAAGTTCAGCAGTATACCCTATGGCTGGAAGGAAATCGACATTGCTTATGTGGTGGCGCGTTTGATCGTGAACCAGAAGGTAACAATCAAATATGCAGGCACTACCATCCAGCCGGACAACGCCAAATTACCTGATATGCTCCGCAAAAAGAGTGAGGTGGGTAAGATCTCCATCAGCAAGCGTGTGGTTGTGTCGGCAACCAAAATGAAGGCTGTGCGGGATCTCCTGCGGGATTATTTCGATGTCATGGATGTTCCAACGGACGAAGATGGTTTGGTTAAATTTATTGCCGATGAGTTCGGAAACCAGCTGCAGCATTATAACAAACTGAACGAGAAGTACGATGATATCCACAAGTACCCGGATCAGACAATAGTGCACAACGCTATTACTGCAACGCAGGAAGTGTTGAACCAGAAGAAGGACAACATCGCGCTGATCGACTATCTGCTCAAGAAAGAGGACGACCTCTTTGATCAGAAGGATGCCATGGGCAATGTAGAAACCTTCTTCAAGAGTCAGGTCGGCACCTTTGATGATGCTGCACGGCTGGAACACGAGATGCAGGCGGATCTGGACCGCATTGCGCAGGATGCGGCGGCATACGATGCCCTGAACAAGATTCGGCTTATCATCACAGTGCCATCTTTTGGGCAGAAGTTCAACTACAAGCGCATTCCGGAACTGAATGGGTTGATGCAAACGGTGCGTACAGCCCATGACCAGATGCTGGATGACAAACGCTCTGAGATTCTGGAAACAGTGCGTCAGTGCATGGAAGCAACCCATACCGCCGCAAACGGAGATCCCAAAGCATTGGACATTATCCGCAAGTCGGATGCTTTCTTTGATGGCTATAGGGCAAAAATTGCAAGCTGCAAGAGCCTTGCGCTGCTGGATGGTATGATTATCCCGCTGAGCAAGTACAAGGACGATGCTGTTAGCAGTATTGAGATTGCACTGATGCCACCAGCACCAAAGCTGGCCGCAGAAAAGAAGGATGTTGTTACTCCGGCACCAAGGCAGAAAAAGGTGAAATCTTACAGCCGCCAGATCCTGTTCCCGGCCAAGACACTGCGGAACGATGCAGATATTGATGCTTATGTGGAAAAAGTCCGCGAGCAGCTGCGCAATCTGCTGGAAAACTGCGATGAAATCAAGCTGAACTGAGGAATCAAAATGGGACAATATGAAGAATTCAAGGCAGTATTGGACAACGCAAGAAATGAACACGACATAGATACATATTTGAAAAGTCATAGGGAATTATTGCGCGGAATCGGTGGATTGTACTGGAACTGCATGGTGATTCAGCCTGAATTTCAGATTGGAACAAAATATCGTGCGGATTTTATCATTTTGTGTGCGTGTTCAGGGTGCTGGAAGTGCGTTTTGATCGAGCTTCAGAGCCCAACAGATACAATTTATAATAAAAAAAGACGGTTCAGCCAAGGAATGAATGAAGCTTATAATCAATTAGAAGACTGGAAAAGCTATATTGGTATGAATGAACCGGCATTCCGAAGTCAGCTTGCAGAACTGGTAAAGGGGAAACCGGCGTTTTGCAGTAACGCGGCAGTTCATACATGGGCCGAGACAGAAATTCGGGACCCGATGACTGTGATTGAATACGATTATCGTGCAATCCTTGGAAGGCGTAATGGACTGGATGCAGAAAGCAATAGAAAACGCTATCAAGTATCGTATGAAATTATAACGTATGATCGCCTTTTGGATTACGCAAAGCATTGCGACGAAGCAAAAGCGGAATGGGAATAAGGAGAACCATCATGGATAAAAACGCCATCAAGAAATATGCGGTCTGGGCACGGAAAGAGATGCTCTCCCGCGTGGCGCAGAAAGCCCAGCAGTACGGCATTACGGAAACGGAAATGGTGGACGCCGGTGCTGATAGCGTCAACGGCAAAGTGTTGTCTGCAGAAGAGATGCAGCAACGCAGGGCACTGATCGCACAGATCAATGAAAAGGGCTACCAGCAGGTTATGGAAGAGGTGGCGTATACATGGTTCAACCGCTTCTCGGCACTGCGGTTCATGGAGGTCAACGGCTATTTGCCCAGCCATGTGCGCGTGTTTACGGATGAAAACAATGCGTTCAAGCCCCAGATTCTGGCCGAAGCCCTGCATCTGGAATTGGATAAGCTGGATAAGGACAAGGTCTACGCCCTGAAAGAGACCGAGCAGGCCGAAGAACTGTACAAATACCTGCTCATCGTGCAATGCAACGCGCTGAACAGCATTCTTCCCGGAATGTTCCAGACCATTGCGGACTACACGGAGCTGCTTCTGCCGGACAACCTGCTCCGGGAGGGCAGCGTCATTGAGCAGATGATCTCCCAGATCCCGGAGGACAACTGGCAGGATGCCGTCCAGATCATTGGCTGGCTGTATCAGTACTACAACAGCGAGAAAAAGGACGATGTGTTTGCTGCCCTCAAGAAAAATGTCAAGATCACCAAGGAAAATATCCCGGCGGCGACCCAGCTGTTTACCCCAGACTGGATCGTGCGGTACATGGTGGAAAACAGCCTTGGACGCCTGTGGGTGGAGGGTCACCCGGACGCAAAAGCACAGCTGCTACCCACACCGGAGGAGCAAGCAGCTTATACTGCCGGGAACCGTGACCCGGAGGACACCAAGTGGCACTATTATCTGGAGGAAGCCCAGCAGGAGCCGCAGGTACAGGCACAGCTTGCCGAGATCCGCAAACAGTATGCCGACCTGACCCCGGAACAGATCAAGGTCATCGACCCTTGCTGCGGCAGCGGCCATATTCTGGCGTATCTGTTTGATGTACTGATGCAGATCTACGAGAACTACGGCTACACGCCCCGCGATGCTGTGGCCAGCATTTTGCAGAACAACCTCTATGGTCTGGATATTGACGACCGCGCCGCCCAGCTGGCCTATTTTGCGGTGATGATGAAGGCTCGCCGGTACGACCGCCGCTTTTTCAGCCACACCACCCAGCCTCATGTGTATGCCATTGAGGAAAGCAACCGCATCGAAAAGCCGGATGTAGAGTTTTTCTGCAACGGCAAACCGTCATTGACGGATGCTATGCACACTATCCTCACCCAGCTTTACGATGCCAAGGAGTATGGCTCCATTCTCACCATCACCCCGCAGGACTGGGATGCCCTCTATGCCCGGTTTGACGAGGTGGCAGACGCGTCCTCGTTCCATAGGGAGAGTATTCGCAAAAAATTACTCCCATTGGTGCAGGTGGCGCAGACGCTGGCGCAGAAATACGATGTGGTCGTCACCAATCCGCCGTATATGGGTGCATCTAATATGAACTTGGATTTATCTGAGTATGTGAAAAAATACTACCCGGACAGCAAGAGCGATCTGTTTGCCGTGTTTATTGAAGTATGCTCCCGTATGGCAAAACAGAACGGTTATCAGGCAATGATCACCCAACACGCATGGATGTTCCTGTCCAGCTTTGAAAAGCTGCGAGAGAAGATGATGCTGACTGAAACCGTCAGCATGGCACATCTTGGCGCACGAGCATTTGAAGAAATCGGCGGCGAAGTGGTGCAGACGACCTCGTTTGTGCGTGTGCGGACGCATATTGATAATTTTAAAGGTGTGTATTGCCGCCTGATTGAACCTACCACCCAGCAGGGCAAGGAGGATATGTTCCTTGCCGGAGAAAAACGCTATACTGCCAATCAGGATGATTTTGGGAAGATTCCGGGCGTTCCGGTGGCATACTGGTTTTCTCGAAAGGCACTTCATGCATTTGAATCAATGCGGTTATCTGAAAAGTATGAGGCAAGAAATGGCATTACAACAGGGCAAAATGACATGTTTATCAGATGCTGGTACGAAATTGAACCTAATATAGAAAAGTGGTTTAAATGCAATAAAGGTGGAGCATATAGAAAATGGTATGGCAATCAAGATTATGTTATTGACTGGGAAAATAATGGATACCGATTAAAGAATTTTAAAGATGACAATGGAAAATTACGCTCAACATTGAGAAGTATTGAATTCAATTTTCAAAAGTGCATAACGATGTCGCGGATTGGCTCTGCAACAAAAAGTTTTCGGTATCTTCAAGAAGGCTTTATAACGGAGGGCGCATCAAATAATATTTATTATAAAAGCGATGAGTATAATTTGCTGGCATTTCTGAATAGCAAACCATGCGATTATATTCTGGAATTATACAACCCAACAATAAATGTTATGCCAGATGACTTAAGAAACCTTCCATTAGCATATTTGTCTGAGCATATAAATTCAAATTCACTTGTAGAAGAAAACATAGATTTATCAAAAGATGATTGGGATTCCTTTGAAACCTCTTGGGACTTTACCCGCCACCCCTTTATCAAGGCCATTACCAAATACCCCAACATGATGGATATTGGCAACATTTACCTTGCTGAGTGCTATGACATCTGGGCTGGCGAATGTGAAGAACGCTTTGAGAAGCTGAAAGCCAACGAGGAAGAACTGAACCGCATTTTTATTGATATTTACGGCTTGCAGGATGAACTGACCCCGGAGGTGGAAGATAAGGATGTGACCGTGCGCAAAGCGGACCTTGGCCGGGATGTGCGCTCCTTTATCTCCTACGCTGTGGGCTGTATGTTTGGCCGCTACTCTCCCACCTATGATGGTCTTGCGTATGCAGGCGGTACATGGGATGATGGCAAATACAATATCTATAAGCCGGATGCAGACGGCATTATTCCCATCTGTGACGACGAATACTTTGAAGATGACATGATGGGCCGTTTTGTGGGGAGTTTGTGCGGGTGGTATACGGTGATGGCTCGCTGGAGGGTAATCTGCGCTTTATTGCAAACGCACTGGGCGGCAAAGGCCAGCCGAAAGAGGTCATCCGCAACTACTTCCTGAACGATTTCTATGCCGACCACTGCAAGATTTATCAGAAGCGCCCCATCTACTGGCTGTTTGACAGCGGTAAGAAAAATGGCTTCAAGTGCCTGATTTACCTGCACCGCTACCAGCCGGATACCATTGCACGCATCCGTACCGATTATGTCCACGAGCAGCAGGCACGTTACCGTACTGCCATCGAAGGTTTGGAAAAACAGGTGGCCGCTGCCACCAGCACCAGCGAGCGTGTCAAGCTGACTAAGCAACTGAACAAAGTGCAGGCGCAGGACAATGAGTTGCACCAGTATGAGGAAAAAGTTCACGCGCTGGCGGATCAAATGATTAAGATTGATCTGGACGATGGTGTGAAGCATAATTATGAGATCTTTAAGGACGTGCTGGCGAAAATAAAATGAGAAAAACAGAAGAAATAAGCCTTTCCCTACATACCAAACATGTTACAAAAACCGTTTTGTCAAATAGAATTTCTTATAAGCGTGCTTTTATTGGCGATACATGTGCTGCGTATCATTACACTTCACCAGAAGGGCTTATGGGAATCCTGAAAAATCGTGAAATCTTTTTTACGGATGCGGAGTTTCTAAATGACGCAAGTGAACGGAAAAATATAAACGAAGACTTGAATCGTTTCTGGGCACGATGCAAAAAAGATTACGAAGAAAGATTCATTAGAGTCCTTTCTGATATTCGAGTGAATGCATATGAGGACTACCGATTTGGCACAATTGACAAAGCCTATAAAGGAAAGGCCTGTCGGTATTTTGTCTTGTCGGCATCGAAAGATTCTGATAGTCTCAGTATGTGGAAATACTATGCTAAAAACGGAAGCTATAATGGCTATAATATTGGACTTGATACTCTGGCGCTTCAAGACACTTGGATAAATAGAGAACAGGGAATTGCGATAGAGTATGGCTCTGTGATTTACGAAGATGATGAAAAATATTATCAAATTAAAGAAGCCGTTAATCACATTTATGAGTCGTGGATACAATATGAATACTCTGACAAGTTGGATGAAAAGATTCGAGGCGAATTTGAAACATGGGTTTCGTTAAATTCACTGTTCTTTAAACACGAAAGTTTTTCAACCGAAGAAGAATATCGATATGTCGCAGTTGTCCCTACAGAAAATATAAAGATTCTTTCCTATACAACGGAAAATGGATCAAATGTGCAAATGTATAATTTTCGGGCAGTAGATGGCGTATTGACACCATATATAAAAGTTCCAATTTGGGGAACTGACGACTTAGACTTGAAAGCAACTTTTTGGAATGTAGCATCCATTGGAATTGCCCCATGTTTAAACTTTGAACTAAAGAAAAATGGTGTTATACAATTTGTGAAATCTCTTCCATATCGAGTTGAAAACTTTCAAATTAACAAGTCGAAAATCCCAGTTCGCTATTAACAAATTACAGGATTATAACAATGGAAACGGATAAAATCGTATTAGACCTCAGCCGCCGGTTTGCGGTACCGCTGCCGGAATTTTATGAGCGCCGGATCATCTTCTGGTATGATGAAGAGCATGAATATGCGGACAAGCTGGATGAGATCCGGCTTGAAAATGCTAAGCTGGTTGCACTGACCGGCAGCAATACCTTTGCGGTCAAAAAAATGCTGTCGGTGGATGACCTGACGAGCAACTATGTTGTCTACTGCCCCATTTCCTACGAGCGGCAGGAGGATGACTGGCTGTTGGATATTGAACTATACAGCGAAAGCTACCGGACGGATGCTGTTTCCAACTGGATGCAGGAACTGGATATCTTGGACAATCCCTCTATGCGCAAGCTGGTGAAGCACTACCGGAAGTTTTTTGGTGCACAGGCTCGTCGTGCCAAAATCATGGCACAGGATAAGATACCTGCCACTCCGGCACAGCTGCACATGGCCGTGATGGCGGCGCTCTGCGGTATGAAAAAAGCACAGCCCAATGAAATCTTGCTGAACGTGCTTCGTGGTGGACTGGATAAAGCGCAGAATCCAATCTATCAGAGTTTTGTGGATTATAGTGCAGAAGAAGCTTTCTGGGCAATGATTCGGCAGGGCTGTGGCTATGCAGAGGAAGAGCCGGATCTTGGGCAGCTGGCAATTCATCTTCTGTTGACAGCTTCTACGCGCACACTGCGCCCGGAATTTCTGGCAGGGCTTGAGAGGTTCCTTTCCATTCCGCATCAGGCGTACTGCTACGAGTTGGTGTCGGAGTGGCTGCACAGTGATGATCTGCAGCAGCTTTATGACGTGGCCCGCTATGTGGAAGATGAAGCACATCTGCCGCAGAGGCTGGAAAAACTGACGGTTGATGATCTGGCGACAACGGAGTGTTTCCCGTGCATCAACGAGATCATCCTGAGCAAGCTGATGACGGAGATCAGTGACCATATCATTGATGTGGATGTGATCACAAAGACGGTGGAAAAACGTCGCACCTGTGTCTGGTACGAGTACTTCCGCAATTTCTACGAGGGTCTGTTGCAAGTGGCCAACATGCAGGAGTTCTTCAAAGAGCACTCCGCAGGGTTCCATACCCCGGACGCAAAGCAGGTCTGGAAAGAATATGCGGAGGACTATTACAGGATGGACACCTATTATCGACTGTTCCATCTGAGCTTCCAGAGAAGTCTGGAAACCTCCAATATCAAACTGGACGACCTGTTCAAGCATGTTGTAGATAAGGTAGAGGGGCTGTACTCCTACTGGTTTCTGGGAGGCCTCGGCAAAAACTGGTCGGATGTATGTGCTGATGAGATGGCAGAGCATGGCCGCGTATTGGAAATTCCGCAGCAGTCGGATTTCTACAATGAGCACATCCGTCCAGCAGACAGCCGCGTGTTCGTGATCATCTCGGATGCTATGCGCTACGAGGTGGCGGCATCACTGGCAGATGAACTGCGCAGAGAAACGCAGAGCAATGTGAAACTCGGCAGTATGCAGAGCATCTTCCCGTCTATCACGAAATTTGGCATGGCGGCACTGCTCCCACATAAGGCGTTGACGGCTGAACTGAAAAATGAGGTATTGAATGTTCTGGCCGATGGGCAGTCTACCGCAAGCACGAACCGGGATAAGGTCCTGAAAGGTGTAAATCCGGCCAGCGTGGCGTTGCAGTATAAGAACATCATCGGGATGAAACGTGCAGAGCGTGCGGCACTGGTCAAGGGTATGGATGTAGTCTATATCTACCATGATACCATTGACGAAGCAAGCCATACATCGGACACCTCTGTGTTCCCAGCATGCGATAGGGCTATCAGTGAACTGAAGAATATGGTGCGCATTATCGTCAATGACTTCGGCGGGGCGAACATTCTGATTACGGCAGATCATGGCTTCCTGTACACTTACAGTCCGCTGACCGAGGATGACAAAGTGGATAAAACCAGCTTCCATGATATGGAAGTGGAATATGGCAGACGCTATGCAATCATGCGGAAGGAGGCGGATCCGCAGTATTTGCTTCCTGTAAAATTCCTGGACGGAAAAACGGAATACACTGGATTTGCTCCACGGGAAGGTATTCGCATCAAGATGAATGGTGGCGGGCTGAATTTTGTGCATGGCGGTATCAGCCTGCAGGAAATGACGGTTCCGGTGATCGAATATCATTATCTGCGCAACGGCTCTATGGAATATCGGCGCAATAAGCAGAAGTATGATACACTCCCCGTAACAGTGAGTTTGCTTTCTTCCAGTCGGAAGATCAGCAATATGATCTTTTCACTGGATCTCTACCAGAAAGATGCGGTAAGTGCAAACCGTGAGGCTGCTACTTATCTGGTGTGGTTTACGGATGAATACGGAAAGCCTATCAGCGATACCCAGAAGATCATTGCGGACAAAACCAGTGAGAACGGCGCAGATCGTACGTTCCATTGCAACTTCAACCTCAAATCGATGAAGTTCAGCAATACAGCAACCTATTATCTGGTGATTGCGGATGAGCAGGGTCAGCAGATGCAGCAGCGGGAACAGTTCCAGATCGATATTGCATTTGCGATTGATGAATTCGATTTTTTTAACTGATGGGAGCAGGAGGACTATAAATGGAGCCGAATGCGGAAAATAGCTGCTGTCGAGACGAAATCAAGGAAAAATTACGGCAGAATTTTGATGGAAAGATCGTTCGCAAGGATCTGACTAAAAAGATCAAAGAAGGTGCGAATGTCCCGGTTTATGTGCTAGAGTTTTTATTAGGCCAGTACTGTAGTTCGGATGACGAAGCTATTATTGAAAAAGGCGTGCAGAATGTAAAGCACATTCTGGCGGACAACTTTGTTCGTCCGGATGAGGCACAGAAAATTCTGTCACAGCTGCGAAAAAAGGGAAGCCATACTGTTATTGATATGATCACGGTCAATCTTGACATTAAGAAGAACTGCTTCTTTGCCAGTTTCTCTAATTTGGGATTGGACAAGGTGCCCATTTCGGATGAATATCCGGAAAAATATGATCGGCTGCTCTGCGGAGGCATCTGGTGCATTGTACAGCTGGATTATGAAGTAGAGGGTGACAATAATTTTGGCCTTGTTGATCTGGGCGGTGAACCGTTGCAGTCCAGCCAGAAAAAGCAGAAGGACCTTACTCCAATCAGCATCCGTAAACTAACACCGATCCAGATGCCGCATATCGATATCGACGAATTAAAGCGTGGCCGTAAAGCTTTTACAAAGGATGAGTGGCTGGATATCCTTCTGCGTTCTATCGGCATGGAACCGGACGAATTCACGGAAAGAGAAAAATGGCTCCTGCTCACACGAATGATTCCACTGGTGGAGAACAATTTCAACCTCTGTGAACTTGGTCCCCGCAGTACGGGAAAATCGCATCTTTATAAAGAAATCTCGCCCAACAGCATTTTGATTTCTGGTGGACAGACGACCGTTGCAAACCTGTTCTACAATATGGGGCGCAAATCGGTTGGCTTGGTTGGTCTTTGGGACTGTGTGGCTTTTGATGAGGTTGCCGGAATCAAGTCCAAGGATAAAGACGGCATCCAGATCATGAAGGATTATATGGCATCTGGGTCTTTTGCCCGTGGTAAAGAAGAAAAGGTCGCTTCAGCTTCAATGGTCTTTGTGGGCAATATCAACCAGAGTGTAGATATTCTATTAAAAACTTCTAGCCTGTTTGATCCGTTCCCTCCCGAAATGGGAACGGACACTGCATTTCTGGATCGTATCCATTGCTATTTGCCCGGCTGGGAGATCCCGAAATTTCGACCCGAACATTTTACGAATGACTATGGTTTCATCAGCGATTATCTGGCTGAGTTTATCCGGGAACTGCGGAAAGAACAGTATGGTGATGCGCTGGATCATTATTTCCGATTGGGCAAAAATTTGAATCAGCGTGATACCATTGCTGTACGGCGTATGGTGGATGGTTATCTAAAACTGATGTACCCAGATGGAGTGTTTGATAAATCTGAACTGGAAGAAGTTCTGCAGATTTCATTGGAGATGCGTCGCCGCGTAAAAGAACAGTTGAAAAAGCTGGGCGGGATGGAATTCTACGATGTGAATTTCTCCTATATCGACTTGGAAGACATGTCGGAGCATTATGTGTCGGTTCCTGAACAGGGCGGTGGCAAGTTGATTCCAGATGGTATGTGCAATCCAGGACAGGTCTACACAGTATCTCGCGGAAAAAGTGGCATGATTGGTGTATTCCGTTTGGAAAGTCAGATGTTGCCTGGTAGCGGAAAGTTTGAGCGCACAGGTCTTGGCAGTGACCGTGACTGCAAAGAGTCAACGAATACGGCGTTCAATTTCCTAAAAGCAAATGGAAAACGCATCAGCGGAGGCATCAGCACTGCATCTAAAGACTACATCATCAATTATCAGGATCTGCAAGGTATTGGCATGACAGGAAAATTAGCATTGCCTACGCTGATTGCGCTGTGCAGTATTGCGCTTGGACGGCCAACAGTCAGTACCCTTGCTGTTCTAGGTGAAATTAGTATCAGTGGTACAATTCTAAAGGTAGATGAGCTTGCGAACAGCTTGCAGGTTTGCCTTGATAGTGGAGCGAAGAAAGTTCTGCTGCCGATTACAAGCGCTGCAGATCTTGGAACTGTACCTCCCGAATTAGTGGGAAGTTTTAATTTGATCTTCTACAGCAGCGCAGAGGATGCGGTGTTTAAAGCACTTGGTGTGGAGTGAAGAAAGGCGTGCTCTATGAAAACGAATGATAGAAAAATCACAGACCTGATGTCTACGATCCATACTGGAAAAACGCAACTTCCTGACTTTCAAAGGGGATGGGTATGGGACGACAGTAGAATAAAAGCACTGATTGCAAGTATCACAAATGGCTATCCTGTTGGCGCGGCAATGTTTCTGGAATACGGTAATGAGAGTATTCATTTCAAATCACGAGTCGTTGAAGGGGCACCTTCTGCAGACAAAGTAACACCAGATGAGCTGATTCTTGATGGACAGCAACGATTGACATCCGTTTACTCTTCGCTTTTTAGTGAGAAGGCTGTTAGGACAAAGACAGACAAAGGACAGGAAATAGAGCGATTTTATTATATTGATATGGTCAAAGCGGTTAACAGTACGATTGATCGAGTAGATTCTGTTGTCTCTGTTCCGAAAGATCGAAAAATAACTTCAGATTTTGGCAGAAAAATTGAGTTGGATCTTTCTTCTGTTTCGCAGGAGTATGCACAGAACATGTTTCCTCTGAACATTATTTTAGATCCCAGTAAATACAGCAAGTGGCAGATGGATTATATGCAATATCATCAGTATGATCCGAATGCGGCAAAGTTGTATATGGATTTTCTGTCTAAAGTAATTGTTCCTTTGGGACAGTATACAATTCCAGTGATTACATTGGATAAAGATACACCCAAGGAGGCAGTTTGCCAGGTCTTTGAGAATGTAAATACTGGTGGAGTATCACTTACAGTTTTTGAATTAGTCACTGCGATTTTTGCAATGGATAATTTCGAACTGCGTAAGGACTGGGAAGAGAGAAAGAATAAATATTTTAATGATGAGATTCTTTCGGTGACCTCTGCAACGGACTTCCTTACAGCTTGCACATTACTGTCTTCGTATAAAAAAGGAGGAACCGTAAGTTGTAAGAAGAAAGATGTCTTGAATCTGACGCTGGCAGAGTATCAGCGGTATGCAGATGATTTGACAGATGGATTTGTAGAAGCAGAAAAAATTTTGCAGGAAGAACGGATCTTTTCCAGCAAGGACTTACCGTATACAACGCAATTGATTCCGCTTGCAGTTCTTTGTACACTGCTGGCAGAGCATAATCGCATTAAAACAACAAGCGTAAAAGACAAAATAAAGCAATGGTACTGGTGCGGCGTTTTTGGTGAAATGTATGGAAGTGCAAATGAAACGCGCTACGTATATGATGTAGTGGGAGTGATGGCGTGGCTAGAAGACGCCAGCAAAACGCCTAAAACGGTGCAGGAGTTTTATTTTAATCCAGTGCGTCTGTTATCTTTGCAGTCAAGATTGAGCGCAGCCTATAAAGGCATTATGGCACGGATCTTGAAAAATCAATGCAAAGATTTTATCAGTGGTCGTGAAATGGACTTTACGGTTTATAAAGCGGAGAGTATAGACATTCACCATATCTTCCCGCGAGATTATTGCGAGAAAAAAGGGCTGCCGCGCGCAAAATGGAATTCTGTCGTGAACAAGACACCTATCACGTATTCTACTAACCGTGAAATTGGTGGAGTGGCGCCAAGCCAGTACTTGACTAAAATTGAAAAGAAAGGTCAGGTTTCACCGAGTGTATTGGATGGCTATCTTAGGACTCATCTAATCGATACAGGAGATATCCGCGCAGATCGATTTGATGATTTCTTTATCAAACGTTCGACTGCCATTTTGAATGAAATTGAGAAAGCTACAGGAAAGACTGTTTCTGGCCGAGACAGTGATCTTGTAATTCAGGATTTTGGTGGAGCACTATTATAATTCACTAAAACAGGGCGTATCTGAATTTTAGGAGGGCCATCATGGAGCTATTAAAAGCAACCAGTGTCAACAGCCGTGCGGAAGAACTGTTTGTTCAGCTGTTCTGTGAGGCGTTCGGCCCAGAAAAGACTGAAAATCTGCAGGTTCAATACCCCTGCGTGGATATTTACGGTCGGCACCGCTATATCGATTTTGCGCTGGAATCTCCTGAATCTAAGATAGCAATCGAAATAGACGGAGAAACCTACCATAACCCCAGCAAGGTGTCCGAAAATAAGTATGCTGATGACCTCCTGAAACAGAACAGCCTGATCTATGACAACTGGAAGGTCTACCGTTGGATCTACAGCCAGTTGGAAAAGCAACCGGAAAAGGTCAAAGACGAGCTGATTACATTTCTGGGCACCAGCCCCATGTTCAAGGCATTTGAAGCAGACCTGCCGGTGCAGATGGAACAGACCATCGAACTTCGGGATTACCAGCAGGAAGCCACCGAGAACCTGCAGAAGATGCGAGAGGACGGCAAAACCATTGCGCTGCTGTACCATGCAACCGGCGTGGGCAAAACCATCACGGCAGCCACAGATGCAAAAGCTGTGGACGGACGAACGCTCTTTCTGGTCAATGCCCTGAAGCTGGCTTCACAGGCTAAGGATACGTTTGCAAAAGTGTGGCCAGAGGCTACACTGGGGGAATATACCGGAAGCCAGAAAGATGTTTCGCAGACTGTTATTTTTGCCACGGTGCAGAGCATCTCCAAGGATTTGGAAAAATTCTCCCCGACAGATTTTGATTATTTGATCGTGGATGAATGCCACCATGCAGCGGCTAATACTTATCAAAAAATCTTTACCTACTTCCATCCGAAGTTTATTCTGGGCTTGACTGCAACACCGGAGCGCAGTGATGGCGAGGATATGCTGGAGTTGTTCCAGAATGTTGCCCACAAAATGGACCTGAAGACTGCAGTGGAGCGCGGTGTACTGGTGCCGATTCGCTGCATCCGGGTCAAAACCAACATTGATCTAACCGATGTGCGGATCAATGGTATCAAATACAACTCGCAGGATCTGGAAAGTAAGCTGTTCATTCCGGAGCGCAATCAGTTGATTGTTGATACCTATCTGAAGTACGTGAATGGCAAGAAGACTGTGATTTTTTGCGCAAGTGTAGATCATGCGGCGGAGATTGCGAAGCTGCTGCGCGACAATGGGGTGAAAGCAGAGGCTGTTTCCGGGCGTGACCGGGTAGAAATCCGGGATAAGATCCTGAAAGATTACGAAACCGGTTCTACGAATGTTCTTTGTGCCTGTGACTTGCTGAATGAGGGCTGGGATAGTCCTCATACCACAGTGCTGTTCATGGCACGGCCCACAATGTCTAAAACAATCTATATGCAGCAGCTTGGGCGAGGCACCCGCCGCTGTCCGGGAAAAGATGACCTGCTGGTGATTGATTTTGTAGACAACGCCAATATGTTCAATATGCCCTACAGTCTGCATCGGGTGCTGGATATTTCAAAATATCAGCCCATGGCCTATGTGCTGGCCCCGGAGAACAAGCGGAAGCTGGATCAGGACATGCTGTTCAAGGGAGAAAAGCCGGAAGCGTGGCTGGATGTGCCGATTGATGTAGACGACTACGAAATCATCGACTTGTTCAATTGGCAGAACAGCGTCAAGGATATGATCTCGCAGATTGAGTTTGTTCGGATGGTAGATGTGCAATCCGAAACGGTAGATCGTTATATCAAGGATGGAAAAATCAAGCCGGATCTTTCTGTCCCGTTTGGCGACAAGCGGATGTTCCACTATTTCCGCGAGGAAAGTGTCCGAAACATTGCCAAGCAGTACGGCTGGGATCTCATCACGCCGCAGAATATGGCAGATAAGTTCATGAAATTCATTGAAACGATGGATATGAGCTTTTCCTATAAGCCGGTCCTGCTCAAAGCAATTTATGAGTACATGGACAGCAATGGCAGAGTTGCCCTGCCGGATGTGGTGGATTACTTCATTGACTTTTATGAAGACCGCAAGGCGCATGGGATGATTGCGGAAAAGCCCAACAGTATCTACCAAAAGGGTGGCTACACTAAGAAGGATGTGGAGAAGAACATTCTGTCCAATCCTTTCAAGCGTTTTGAAGACATGCGTTTTTTGATGCGTTGCAAAGATGTAGAGACCGTTGAAGTGAATCCCATCATCTTCCGCAAACTGACACGGGAAGATTGGCTGCATATTGTGGATGTCTGCGACAAGAGCCTTGAAAAATATTATGCACGATTCCCAAAGTGACTAAAAAGGGAGGATTATAGTACACATATAGGTGTAAAATGTGAATAAGAGCAGCATTCAAACTGAATTGTGCTGAAAAAACCAATGAAAGGAATGAATCTGAATGGAGAATTTGTCCTTTTTCGATGAGCAGCAAACTATGGAAAACTTGAACGGTGTAAAAGACTCAAAGCACTTGGATGTTGTTAAACTGAATTATGAGTCATGCGAGTCTCTGACATGGCAGGAGCTTTTTTTCGGATATAATAATCTTTGCGCAATCACCTATTCTTCCGGTATTGGTTTTGTGTGTGAACTTTTGGATCGGTTTGAACAGGCAGAGATTATTTTCGGTTGCGAAGATGTTATGGATTACTCCATGCAAAGTGTGATGGCGTACCAGTGCAAGCTGATTGAACGAATGAGAAATAAAGCGTATAAAAAGCTTGCCGAGCGTGTGGAAAATGGAACGTTGCATCTTTTCGTTGCAAGGGATATTCTTTCTCATGAAAAGATCTATTTGCTTTCAGCCAAGGATGGTAGAAAACGCGTGATAATGGGTTCGGCAAATATGTCAGCAGCCGCATTTGAAGGAAGGCAGCGCGAGAATATCTGCTATATGGATGGAGATGAAGCATTTGACTGGTATATGGAGTGTTACCAGACGTTAAAAGAAAAAAGCACGGACGAAATTGGAAAAGATTCGCTTTTGTGTGCCGATGACGGTGAAAATCTGGAAGAACTTCCGATTGCAAAGACGGTTCGAGTAAAAAAGGCTGTTGTGATTCAGCCTGTCTCAGAAAATCAGAAAGAGGAAGTGCGCTTTGCGCTTGATGTAAAGGGACTTGCAGCAAAATTCAAACCATGCGTCCCGAAACCGGATAAAAAAGGAAAAATTCTGCTGTCGCCAGATAAAATCAAAATCATCCGAAAGCATGTGGTTGAGGCAAAAACATTGGAAAAAGAACAACGCAGTGAGTACCCGCAGCTTGATGTTGAGCCGGATGAAAAGTACGTGACATTAAATGAACAAAAACTCGATTTGAACCCTCCGAAGGCCGAAGTTGAGAAAGATGTGGAATTGTTCCTGCGTTATATGGATGGATATGAAAAATTCCATGGAGATCATGTTGGAATGCAGTTCCGATACTATGAATTTGCAAACTGGTTCTTCTGCTCTCCATTTATGGCCTGTATGAGGGATATGGCAGTTCGATATAATCAGAACACATTACCTTATCCGGTGTTCGGGCTTGTTTATGGACAAAGCAAAGCAGGAAAAACAAGTTTTCTGGAAACGCTTCTAAAAATGATGATCGGCCAAAAGACAAAGATTTCTGCACCTGATTTTACGCGATCAAGCATTGATAGCCTTAAACAAACGGTGCATGGAGCACCGATTATTGTGGACGATCTGACAAATACAAGATTCAGTCAACATGCGATCGAAACAATCAAGAATGATGATTTTGGGATTGCAGAGCATTTGGTAAACTATCCGGCTGTTGTGATCAGTGCAAATGAAGATGTCAAAGCTGTTGCACCGGAAGTGATTCGCCGGACAGTGATCTGTCGTGTTCAGGCAGGACTGACCAACACAGAAGTGATGAGCAGCAATATTGTGCGTACGGTTCAGCGGGAGGTTGGGACGGCACTTTATCGGGAATATCTGCGACAGATGCTTGAAATTGTTCCGGAATTGCTGGAATTGATGAAAGATGATGAACAGGATGAAGCGCCTGATATTCTGAAAGCATCGTCACAGGTCCTTATGAATGTTTTCAAAGAGTATGGGCCGGAAACGCTGCCAGAATATATTCGAGTTTTGAGTCTTGAGGATTATTTCAGCGAGAAAGTAACGGGAAGCTACGCAATAAAAACAATTCAAAATGCATGGAAAACCAGCAAGGATTCATTTGAAATTTATCCCCGAACAAATGAACTCTGCTATAATGCGGGTGCGACATATGAGGCCGACAGAATTTTGAAAGAATTGCCAGAGACATTGGAAGTACGTAAGTCCAGAGACTGCCTGATGATGAATCTGGAGGAGGCGCAGAAGTTCTTTGGTATCACTTTTAAGAAACCGTTATTTCCATGGCTTTCAAAGATTTTTGCATAAAATGCTTTGAAAGAGATGCTTGTTGGACATCGCTTTCGATAAAATGAACCTCAGAAGGGAAAAAATATATTTCTGAGGAAGACAAAACAATGTCAAACGGTGATTATGGTTACTTCGGCAAAGGCGATACGGGCTATGCCCAGTACATGACGGCGTTCAACCGCAACTTCGGCGGCTCGTCCGGCGGCGGTGGTGGCGGCGGAAACCACAACAACAATGGCGGTGGCGGCGGGGACGGCAGCGGGTGCGGCTGCCTGATCGCCATTGCAGTGGTCGTGGTGCTGATCCTGATCATCTTGGGTGGCTGAATCAATCCCTGCAGGTGAAACACAGGTTTTCCCTGTGGGGATTTTTTGAATCTGCTTGTAGAAAACGGCGGTCTATGGTAGCATGAAATCAAAGAAAAACAGGAGGGCTTACACATGGTTTTACTGGTTGTGG
>ERZ780198.1235-NODE-1235-length-24628-cov-4.248647_pt1 | contig 24628 bp, 23 predicted proteins | sample MGYA00510979_ERZ780198 | MGnify/ENA primary metagenome ERZ780198 (study PRJEB29588, sample SAMEA2158039) | human gut metagenome | biome: human gut; feature: human-associated habitat; material: faeces | place: Denmark | collected 2008/2010 ...
TTTTGAAGTTCTTGTCATAAGTGTAGTCTCTCTTTCGTTTACACCTATACAATAATTCTTAAATAGACACCATTAATGTCGAATATATCAACATGTCACTAATGCATCTGTTAAGCCTTTTAATTTATCTCAATATCACCACTTGTCGTATTTAATGTCAATGTTGCATTATTTGAGCCTAAAACACGAGTTACAGAACCAGTTAATTCTTCTTCACCGATTTCAATATCTCCAGACACACTAGATGCCGTAACGGATACATTATGAATATTTTCTACACTAAGATCTCCAGAAGTAGTTTCTAGTGTATTATCCCCTGTCAATTGACCATCAAATTCAACATCTCCACTTGTGGTGATGAAGCTACAATTATTTAAACTTCCATTTTCAATTGAAATATCCCCAGACACACTTGTTACTCTAGAATCCTTTAATGCCACATTTTGAATTTCAACATCCCCCGCAACAAGATTGCCATTCACAGTCAAAGAATCATTTGTCGTATAAAGAATTACTTCATTATCATCATGACCTACAAAGTGTTTATCTAAAATTGTTTCTTTTACAGTTAAAACACCATCCTGAATAGAATATTCCAGCTTTTGTTTCTTCGCATCTTGTAAACGATAAGAAATCGCATTCTCGCTTGATTTTTCAATTTTAACATCCATACTTGTCAAATCTAACTGAACAGATGTAAAAGCTTCTGTTTTCTCATAATTTACTGGTCGTACATTTGAAATCGAAGTTTCAGAAACTTCTACATTACGAATCAAATGAATCGCAAGAAAACTACCTCCTGCAATACATACAAGGATACAAACAATTATTATAATACCCATCTTTTTCATCAAACCACCTCTTTCACTACTAGTTTATCACCACTACTTTGTTTTGTATAGTAGCATTCTCAAAAAATTAGAAGAATCATTTTTTGATTCTTCCCTTATTTACATTTGGCAAAATAAAATGCTCATACATATACATCCACAACACTTCACTACCCTCATGAGTCTTCTCGTTTCTTTTTAAAATTTGTTCTAAATGCACACCATTTTCAACCCACATTCTTCCATCAGTAGCTGCATTCAACATAACTGGCTGGAAATTATCCATCACTCTGGCAAACTTAGCTTCTGGTGTTTTTCTTTCCTCAAATTCATTCCATAAATCAAACATCTTTTTTGCCTGATCTTCTGGTAATAAATTAAAAATACGATTTGCGGCAAGCATTTCTCTTGTACTTTGTGTTTTCAAGCCCTGACTATCATATGCATATGTATCACCTGCATCAATTTCTACAAGGTCATGGATCAACAACATTGAAATTGTCTTTAATACATCAATTTCTTCATTCGCATATTCATTCAAAAGTAATGTCATAATAGCCATATGCCAAGCGTGTTGCGCATCATCTTCAAAATCTTTTCCATTACTCTGTAAAGTTTTTCTTTTGATTTGTTTCTCTTTGTCGATTTCTAAGATGAACTCCATCTGTTTTTCAATTCGTTCCATACTATCACCAAAACCATTGTAACACACAAAAAGGCCTGGATTCACTCAGGCCTAATCTATTACGTCAAATGCGAAATCATCAGTGAACTTGAGGAAGGAGCAAAATTGATTTCTATTGACGCAAACCTTCTTAAAACTTCCTTTCGAAGCCAATGAAATTATATCACCATTTGCAACCATTTACAATATCGTTGTAAAAATTTTACATTTCTATGAAAGCATAAGCATATAAAATATTACACAAGATATCACACTTGCTAAAACAACACCAATTACAGGTAACTTTTTTAAAGCTGCGATAACCGCTACAACACTTGCTATAATGCCAATCCATACATTCTCATCTACATATAATATAGCTGGAAAAATCAAGGATGCCATCGCCGTATAAGGTATCAATTGTAAGAATATATTAACCTTTTTAGATACTTGAATCTTATCCATGAACAAAGCAGGCAACATCCTTGGTATATATGTTGATAAACAAAGAAAAAATATAAATCCCACAAATTTCATTGTAAATCCTCCTTGGAAATAAAACACATTCCTATCAATGCACAACCAAGCGTAGATATTAAAATAGATAATGAACTCGATAAGAATTGATTTAATACCCAATTTACAATCATTGACAAAACCACAACATACAATAAGCGAATCGATTTTTTCATATTTGGCACCAACAAACCGATAAACATCGCATACAAAGATACACCTAAACTTTTAGATACAACACTCGGTAATACACTTGAAAACAATATACCTAAAGCCGATCCTATATTCCATGATAGATAACTAAATAAGGCTAATCCTGCAAAGAAGGATGGTGTTAATTTATTAATTTTCTTATCTGTCATTGCCATCGCAAACACTTCATCCGTAATCCCAAATGATAAAAGTAAACGAATCGGCAAGCTTGTTTTTTCCATCTTTTCCATAATACATGTACTCATAATTATATGACGTAAATTCAATATAAAAACAGTAAACACAATTGTTACATAAGCAGCATTCTGGGCTAACATTGTGACAGCAGCCATTTGTCCAGCTCCTGTATACACAAACAAGGAAAAACTCAATGCCTTAAAAAATGTTAATCCTGTTGCTTTAGCCAACATACCATATGCTATGCCAACGGGAATATAGCCTAAAATAATAGGTGTCGCTGCTTTAGCCCCTTCTACAAAATCTTTCTTCATAAACATTCCCTTAAAAAAAAGAAACAGTATAAAAACTATTTCTCTTCTTCCTTCTTATTTTCTTCTTTAGGCTCTTTCTTTTCTTCAACAACTACAGTTTCTTCTGGCTTTTTAAAGTTCTCACTAAACACACCTAAAGCATAGAAAAGCACACTAAAGCATAGTGATTGATAACATGTTGTGATCATATACATAACTAAATTCAATACATCAATATTTGTACTGTAATATGAAATAAACGTATTATAGGCTTGGATTGCCGCATAACATGTATAAGCTAATGATAGAACGGCAAATACATTTAATAGAATCGTTAATGATTTTGTTTTTTTCATCTAAAATCCCCCTTTAAATAATGATATAATTAAACCACTATTTTTAGAATTATACAAACTTAAATTCTTTCAGTTTATTTTAAGCAAAAGCATCATATGTATCATCATCTTCACATACAATTTGAATGACACGCTTCCCATCCACGACAGTCGATACAATCTTATCTGGATATTCCATGGCATCCGAACGAATTGTTAATTCAATACCTTGTGATAGTTGAAATTTCTTTGTACGCTTGTTATTTAAGCTTTCAGGAACTACCTTAAATTCCGTATCAAAATTTTTACGTTCAGGAAGTGCTAATAAGCAATCTTTAATAACATCTTTCTCGATTTCTTCTTCACTAAAAGAATACGAATCAATCAATTGATCAATACATTGATTGTAATTTAATTGCTGCGGCGTATTCATCACATTCTGTAATTCACTTGATAACTTCACATAGTCTTTTTTAGAAACTGGCTCTACCGCACTTTTCAATTCATTATCCACAGCCTTAAATGCTGAATACGTATTTTTGGCATCATCCCTAGCTTCATCCAATTCTAAAAAAGAAACCGTCCAATATTTAGCCATTGTATCCGAATATACTTTAATATCCTTGAATACGATATGTGAATTGATTTCATACATCGAAAAAACAGCGGATTTCCATAATGATTTCTTATCCCCTGAAAAGCCATACTTCTTTGATAAATCACTTCCATCATACCACTTGGAATGTTCTACTTTGGCAACCACATATAAAAGTTCATCACTACTATTTTGTATTAAAACCTGAATCAAACTTCCCTTTTTCACACTCGAACCCATATGATAGATTTTTGCCTGTGCTAGACGCTCACTTGTCAAAAGCTTATCCGCAATACTATCTGTAAGCACTTCACATTTATCTTGATTTAAAGCCATTTGACGAATACAAGAAACCACTTGCGTTTGTTCATCATGAATGGTATACATTTTATTTTTCTCATTTGAATTTGCGTATTCAATATATTCTTTCACAAAGGCTTGAAATTCTTCCGGCATCTCTTTTCTTTGTACCATATCATTATCTAAATCCAATATATGGAAGGATGTATATAAAATTGTCATAAAAAATTTACTCCTTTTTATCGCAAATATTATACAATAAGTAACGGAGGTTTTGAAAATGAAAAGAAAATCGATACCTATTTTATTACTAACCGGCTATTTAGGAGCTGGTAAAACTACTTTATTAAATCACATCCTAAAAAATCAAGAAGGATATAAAGTTGCGATTATCGTCAATGATATTGGTGAAATCAATGTTGACCAAAAACTCATTGATAAGAATGCGCAAATTCAAAAAGAAGATACAGACGTTGTAGGTCTTACCAATGGATGTATTTGTTGCACACTAAAACTAGATCTTTTGCAGCAACTTTCTGCACTAGCTTCATCCAACAAATTTGATTATATTATTATTGAAGCCAGTGGTATTTGTGAACCTATCCCTATCGCACAAACCATCACAGCTGCCAATGAAACACTATATTCTAGAGGATTACCTGAATTATTTCACTTAGATAACATTATTTGTGTTGCCGATGCTGCAAGATTATCAAATGAATTCAATTGTGGTAAACACTTATTAGAACCAGTAGAAGATGAAGATTCTTTAGACTCTTTATTGATGCAACAACTTGAATTCTGTAATACTGTAATTTTAAATAAAGCAGAAACTGTTAATGAAGATGAGAAAAATGAAATCAAGGCAGTCATTCATAAATTATGCAAAGATGCCGGAATCATTGAGGCTAGCTTTGGCCAAGTTAATTTAGAAGAACTTTTAAACACACATAACTTTGATTATGAAAAAGCTCAAAATAACATTGGCTGGCTTCATGAAATTGAAGAACACGAACATCATCATGATCATGAACACGAAGGTGAAGCCTTAGAATATGGTATTTCTACTTTTGTATGGCAAACAAGAAAGCCATTGGATTTAAAAAAATTCACAAATCTATTAAACAACTATCCAAACGTCATTCGTACTAAAGGTTATGTATGGTTTGATAATCAACCTGACTCTGCTTACTTATTTGAACAAGCCGGTAAATTAAATTCCCTTACAGAAGACTCATTATGGATCGCATCAGCACCAAAACAAGATCAAATAGATTTATTAAAGGCCAACCCTCAACTAGCCAAAAACTGGGATGAAGAGTATGGAGATCGAATCAATCAATTGGTCTTTATTGGAAAGAATATGAATGAAGAACAAATAAAAAGACAGTTCAATGACTGTCTTGCATAGGAGAAGCAATTCTCCTATTTTTTATTAATTTTGAAAAGTTATGATCCAAAATCCTTTCAACTTCAGAATACGATTTATCCTTTAATTTAGCAACCCATGTAATTTCATTTTGTAGAGCCGCTATATAATCGTCACTATCAATAGCCCATTTCACAGCTTCAATACCATCGGATTCCATAAGTAATTTATCCATAGATATTTGTTTTACTAAATGCGTTACTTCCTCTTCTTTTCCGATTGAAGGACCAATCGTGAAATAAGATACCACCTCATCATATTCTTTGACATAATCCATACATCCATACCAATGTACAACATATGTATTTGGATATTTACGAATCAATTCAAGTATTGTTTTTTCCTGACCCTTTGTATGAAGAATGACGGGTTTATTTAATGCTTGTGCAAGCTGAAGTTGTTTTTCAAATACTTCTTTTTGAATTTTTAAATCTACATCACACCATACACTATCCATGCCAATTTCCCCTATAATGGGTGCATTTTTTAACAAAGGAAACATCGAATTCAAGGTATCTAAACTTGCATTCCAAGGATGTACTCCACAAGAATAGAATAAATGTTTTTGTTGAACCAATTCAAACTCTTTTTCATTTGCGACGTTACAAATACCAGAAATATCATATTCATTCTGTAGCGCATTTATTTCTTTTGAATAATGATAATGTGCATCATGCATGATTTTCACCTTTTAATAATTCATAAACCTGTTTTTTCAAAACACTCTGAGAAAATAACCAATCTCTTGATTTCTTTTCTTTCGATAAATCAATTTCCTGCAAAATACGACTTGGCTTATTCGATAAAATCAAAATACGATCCGATAGATATAAAGCTTCATCAATATCATGTGTAACTAATAAAGTCGTACGATTATAATTCTTTCTCAATTGTAACAACCAATCTTGCATATCATTACGCGTGATGACATCCAAAGCTCCAAATGGTTCATCTAATAAAAGAATATCCGCTTTACATAAAGAAGTCCTTAAGAAGGCTGCCCTTTGGCGCATTCCTCCTGAAAGACTAGAAGGATATGCATTTTCATATCCAGAAAGGCCAAATGTTTCAAATTCTTTTAAAGCTCTTTGTTTCATAGATTTATCATGATTGATTTCACCATATAAACATACATTATCTAAAATGGTTCTCCATTCGAGCAACAAATCATTTTGTGGCATATACGCAAAATGAGAGCTGACGCCTTTAATACGTTCATCATCCACAAAAAGCTGTCCTGAATAATCTTCAATCAATCCGGCTAATATATTTAAAATAGTAGATTTTCCACAACCACTCGGACCTAGAATGGAAACAAATTCTCCTTCTTGAATAGAAAAAGAAATATCGTGCAATATTTCTTTTCCAGAAAATTCAAGATTTAGTTTTTCAACCTGTAGCTTCATTATTTTACAAACTCATTTGTATATTGGTCTTTCGCATCGATCTTGTGATCAATCAATCCTGTTTCATACATAAAATCTGTATAATTATCCCATACAGAATCTTTCATAACACCCCATGTATCTGCATCTTTTGCATATTGGCTACTTAAGTATTTTTGGCTTTCCTTAAGGAATTTCAAATCTGTATCTGTCAAAGCATCATCATGTAAAATTTCAGCTGCTTTACTTGGATGATCAATCGCATATTCATATCCTTTTTTAGTAGCTTCCATAAATTTTTGAATTGTATCCGAATTCTTTTTAATCATTTTATTGTTTGTGATAATTACTGGAGTATAGTAATCCAAACGGCTATCTAAATCCGCTAAAGGCATATAGTTTAAATCATATCCATCCTGCATAGCTTTAATAATAGCCCAACCATAGAATTCCCATCCAAGATTCACTTTATTCTTTCCTACTTCATCACTAAGTCCTGCAATTCCAGATCCATCGGATCCTACAATGTTTAATTTACTAAAATCAGCACCCGCTTCATTCATAACCGCTTTAATAACGGCTTCTTCACTTGGTGCTCCCCATCCTGCATATGTCTTTCCTTCGAAATCCTTTACAGAATTGATGTTTGCGCTCTTCAAAGACACAAATCCAGAAGTATTATGTTGAATAATTGTCGCAATCGTTTTAATTGGAAGTGGATCTTCACTTGTCAAGGCATATGTGACATCTTCCTGGTAAGAAACACCAAAATCAGCTTTTCCGGCTGCAACCATAGAAGTTGTCGCATTATCACCTGGTTCAATAATATCTACATCTAAACCAGCATCTTTATAATACCCCTTGTTTTTTGCCACATAAAAACCAGTGTGGTTTGTGTTTGGCGTATAATCCAACATCAATGTAACCTTAGTCAATTTGTCATCTGAATTTGATGTTTGAGCACAACCAACTAAGCTTAACGCAACAGCAGCTGCACACATCGCTTTTAAAATTTTCATTTTCTTTCTCCTTTTCGTAAATGTGGAAACAATATCTTTTCCAATAAAGACACCCCTAAATTCAATAGGATGCTCCAAAATATAATCATCAATACACACGCAAAAACTTTATCTAACATATACCCATTTTTTACACGAAGCATATAGTAACCAAGTCCTGCTCTACTTGAAAGCCATTCACCTACGATAGCTCCGCCAACACAATAAGTAGCCGCTACTTTTAATCCTGAAAATAAGCCAATGGCACCAGAAGGAATCTTAACAATTTTATAGATTTGAAATAGATTGGCACCAAAACTTTTTAATAAATTGATTTCTTTTTCACTCACTTGCGACAACGCATCCGTAAAGGATATCGCAATAGGAAAAAAGCACATAAATATAACAATCAAGATTTTAGGCAACAAATCAAATCCAAACCAAATTGAAAACAAAGGTCCTAAAACCATAATAGGAACGGTTTGTGTCACAATCAAATATGGATAAATACTTGTCTTAAATGTTTTGGATAAATCCATGCCAATGGAAATCACAATCGCAAAGAAAGTACTAATCAATAGACCTAAAACAGATTCTTCCAATGTAACAAGCGAATGTTGCATCAAAATATCCATATTCTCAATAAGTGCACTGATAATTTTTGATGGACTAGGCAAAATATAAAGTGAAATATCAAATGCACGAACATATAATTCCCATCCACCAATCACTAGAATAAACACAAGCAACGGCATGACAATTCTACGATTTTTCTTCATGATTGCCTCCTTTCCAAAATAAAAAAGGCACCCTAGAGTGCCACTATCAATCGATATGACTCCCTACGCTAGAATTAACCAGATCAGGTAATAAGGGTTTTTCTCAGCAATTGCACCCCTGTCATGTATGTTTTTACTTGCCTAAAAATTATACCACAATCTTAGACTAATTTATATTTCTTGCATATCTTCTCTACAATTTCATATAAACTTTTATCATCCATTGAAATCGAATCCATTTTTGATGCATACAAAGTATGGAAATAATCAAAATCTGCCTGTATTTCTCGCATATAATATGTCTTATGCTTATTTAAATACGATTGAGGAATGTGCAAAAGATTATCAAACTCCAAGTGCTTAAAAATATTATCGGCTCGATCCGTTAAGTCAAAACAAATAATATCTGAATCCTCAAAGAAGTCTTCATACGCATCCAAATACACAACAGGACTTAAGGCAATCACTACATTTTCTTTTTCTTTGATCCAAGAAGAAATCATTTCTGCACGCAATTCATCCCGTTCATATTGATCATTATATTCATCTTGAAACCCAAGCATCGTATCATATTTTTCTTTGATTTTCGTATCCATATCGATAAAATCGTAACCTATTTTCCTTACCAACAACTCACCAACAGTACTCTTTCCAATGTTACCCATCCCAAATATTAAGATTGTCATTTTACACTTCTATATACGCTTACTTATCTTATTTTCTACTTCTGCAATTCTTGCCGCAACTTTTTTCACTTCCAACATTTTCCATGCTTCTAAGTAAGGCAGAAATTCCTCAGTTCCATCTTTCTCTATTTTATCAAGCACACGCATGACAACTTGTCTATTCACTTCTTTCATTTCAAAAATGACACGAGCCTTTTTTTCTTCTACATCTAAACAGATTCTCTGATAAAGTTCTTGGGCAAATGTTTCTTTTTCGATTTGCCATCCTTTTTCTGAAAATACCAATAAAGGAAGACGATAATCATATTCAATTCTGAGATAATCTTTCTTAATCATCCAATCAATGCATTTTGCGATATCATCCAACTTCATATCCTGATAGTATCCATAAGCAGGACATTCATTTAGTTTATGTTCAAATATCTTTTTATCCTTTGAACCCTTTAATATTTTAGCCAACATACTTCTTCCGCCAGTTGAAATCAATTCATCTGCCCCTCTTAAAATCATCCGTATATCTTCTTGTGGCAAATCTTTAATTTCACCTGCATCAAGAACAACTGGCACTCTACGTACTTTTTTACTCATCCATTCTTTACCTCTACATCATTACACGAATCAATCCACACAAAACTAAATGTCCCACATAGAACCAATAGAAGAACCATTTCATAAATATACTCTTTCCTCTTGTTCCATCATATAAAGACATAATCGGATAGACTAAAATAATCCCAAACTGCAACAAACCATAAACCACATCAATACATAAACAATAGACTATTACATACATAGAAATATACAAAGCCATACCTAATACTTGTTTTTTTAAATTACCTTGATTTTTGTAAATATGGTTTGTACAAAGAATTGGAAAGCATGACCAATCACTTGGAAATGCCAACAAACAAAGAATTAGAATACAACCTATCTTCTTTACATCTTTCCATTCTTGATCTTCTACCCATAAACCAATCACCGACAAGAATAATGGCCATATAATACTTGTTTGATTTAATAAAGAATCTTTTAAAGGAATCAAAGAAATGCCAAAACAGAAGTTATACGCAAAGTGAGCGATAATTGAAAAAATCAATAATCTTTCTAAATATTTCTTTAAACTATGCGTATGCGTATAGCCTTCCACAACCATAAACCACATAATAGGTGCTGCCACTCGTCCAATCAAATGAATCAATAAAAGCCACCAGAATTTTTCATAGTTTGGATACAACGTCGTTGCGAAATGGTCCATGAACATCGCAATGATCGCAATCATCTTGATTTGATTTCCATTTAACTTTTTTATCATCCTGTAACACCTTCTCCTACATTAGGTTCAAAGTGTGAATAAACAACATCTGCACCAAATAAAAGAAGTAAAACTAAACAGGCAGTAGATAATCTTTTATTTAAATGTTCTTTAACCCAGTTATCAATTAATGGTGCAATCACATAGACAAAAGCCATACCACCAACGCCAAACACCAATAAACCTTCCGCACAAATTCTTCCATGAAGATTCAAAAAGTAGCCTGTATAATCCCACCATTTTTGACCATTATGCGTAAGCTCTAAAAAGAAACCTGTAAAGTATTCAATACATCCACAAAGAAGCACAGCCATACTAAATTCAACTTTGGGTCGCATTCTGAATCGTTTTAATAAAAGCAAAATCAAAACACAGCCAAAACCATAAATAGGAATCCACGGACCATGTAAAACTCCGCGATTCACAAAACATCCATAGCTAATCATAGATAGACTCACTTCCCAGATCCATCCAACAAAACACATAAAGAAGAAACAGACTAAAATAGATGTTACTGTATAATTTCGATTTGGATGTAAAACACGAAGATTTGACTTCTTATACGCCTCTTCAATTGGAGATAAACGCACTGGATAACATAATAAATACACTTCGGTAATCATAGTTTCAGCTTCCATTTTATTATAGGTATATCTTTCATATTGTTTTTCTTTAGAACTCAAATGAAAAATAATCCCAAAATTATCACACAAGAACTTTTTAATACCCGTATACGCATTCTCCATTGGATTTTTCGCATTCAATGCCGCAATTACATCCGAATACGTATTACGCATCAAAGCACTACTTGGTTTTTCAAATAAATACGTATCATTTAAAATAGCACTTTGAAATTCTTTTCTTCTTAATGTGTAAAATTCACACATTACTGACATACGATACATATTTGAATAAAATATAGCACTAATCCCAAATGTACAAACATCCAAAATGTACCATCCAGCCATTGAAAATTGCCATTTAAAACATTCAAACTTATGTCCCTTCATCATATTTCGAGATAAAGAAAGTGCATCTTTTAAAGATATCGTCGGATTTTCGGCTAAGATATAATCCACTAAATAATATGCGTAGTAAAAATATATTCCTCCTACAACTGTAAAATTCATAACTGTCAAAATAATAGATTTCACTAACTTCACAAACGCAACATGCATCTGTTTACGAATTCGCATTAAATAAACCAATCGATCAAGTGGAAGTTTTGCGTAAACCCTTCCTTCCAAAAAGAGTCTGCGATTAATAACCGGCAATACATTCACAATATATATTCTATAGAACACAGATATGCATAAACCTATTACGACAAAACAAATACTCGCAATATCTTTCGAATGAATAATAGTAGATAAACCTAAAAACAACGTCTTCACAAAAGATCCTGAAGTAATTCCATTTATCACATGTGCAAATACACCGTTGGTCGTACCAAAGACGTCTTCAGGAAGTAAAAATGTCATCGACTTCACAATAGAAGAGTGCATTAATAGGCCGGAAACACTCTTGGCATTATCTTGTTTTAAAAGGGATAAAGTCGAACTAAATTCACTTCCCATAAGTACTGCCGCAAGACATAACACTAAATAGGTCGCATAATGTGTTTTTACATTTTTATGTGCATTTTTCTTAATTTCTTTAAGTTTCATACTTAAATAATACCATATCTAGTGTAAAATATTTTCAAAAGAAAGAAGGAATGTTTATGAATCCAATCATTCAAAGTTTATTTGACCGCAAATCTTGTCGTATTTTTAAAGATAAAGAAATTTCACAAGAAGAAAGAAAATTGATATTAGAAGCTTGCATGCAGGCACCGAGTGCAGGAAATCAACAAATGTATACTATCATTGATGTACAAGATCAAAAACTGCAAGAAACACTATCTAAAACGTGTGACAATCAACCTTTTATCAATCAAGCTAAAATGGTTTTAATTTTCTGTGCCGACTTTCAAAAATGGTATGATTTATTTAATTATGAAAATTGCAATCCAAGAAAACCAGGCGTAGGTGATTTATTACTCGCAACAACAGATGCGACCATTGCCGCACAAAATGCGGTTGTAGCTGCCGAAAGTTTAGGGATTGGATCTTGTTACATCGGGGATATTTTAGAGCAGCATGATCTACATAAAGAATTATTAAATCTAAGTGAATATGTAGTCCCTGTATGCATGTTAGTACTTGTATATCCTGCAGAGGATCATTTTAAAAGACAAAAACCCGAGCGTTGTAAATTAGAGGATATAATTTGTGTTGATCATTATCACAGAAAGAATGAACAAGAACTAGAAAATATGTTTGAACATAAAGCTGGAAATAAAACATTAAATGAATGGGCAACAGCTTTCTGTAATCGAAAATACAATTCGGATTTTTCAAAAGAAATGACTAAATCCGTACAAAAATATATTGACCAATTTAAAAGTGAAGCCGATTAAGACTTCACTTATTGATTTCTAATACGGCATGATAAGCATCTTTAAATGCATCTAAAGCAACACCTGCTTTTTTACAATCACCAATGATGTATGTAGGAATACCTAAATCTGTATACATACTTGTATCATTTGCCTTTGATCCTACAGCCATAATAACACTATCATATGGATATTCTTTACCACTGGCAACAACTGCATGATCATCAATTTTTTCAACAGTTGCACTTGTTTCAATTGTGATTGGCATTTGTGCCATCGCAAACTGCGCTGTAATTTGACGCAATGGGCCTAGATCCTGTAAAGCTTTTTCTTTCATTTCTAAAACAGTGACTTTCTTTTGTCTTGCAGCCAAGAATTCTGCTGTTTCAAAACCAACAAGGCCACCACCAATAATGACTACGTTTTCGCCTGGCACTTCTACTTTTTCGCTCAATACATCATGTGCAATAATAGCTTTTTCACTACCCTCAATTGGAAGTACAAATGGACTAGATCCAATCGCAACAATGAGTGCATCCGGCTTAATTTCTTCTAGCATTTCCTTAGTAACAACAGTATTTAAGTGCACTTCAATTCCAGATTCTTGAACATCCAAAATCATTTTATCTACCGCATTCTTAAAATCTTTTTTAGCCGAAATAGCCCCGGCCAATAAGAATTGTCCACCAAGACTTTCACTCTTTTCAAATAAGATTGGTGTATTGCCTGTTTCTTTTAAATCTAAAGCCGCTTCCATACCTGCAATTCCACCACCTAAGATGACAACATTTTTAGAAACAGATCCTGGTTTTAAGCCTAATGTTTCCTCTTCTAATAAGCCAGGATTTCGCATACAAGTAATGTGTTTAATAGCTGGATTATATAAAGATGCACAGAATGAGTCGTAGCAGCCTTGGTTACATCCAATACAATAGCGAATTTGATTGACTTTACCAGCTTGGGCCTTGTTACAGAAATTAGCGTCGGCAAGTTGAGCACGTGCCATGACAACTAAATCGGCCTTGTCATCTTCTAAAATCTTTTCGGCAAATTCAGGCGTATTGATACGTCCACATGGCATTGTCAACATACCTGTTTCTTTTCGAATACGTGCAGCATCTTCTACGTTAAATCCATTTTCAATATCAACTGGTGCCACTTCATATAGTGTAGCTGCCGTTAAGATATTTCCACGACTAATATTTAATACATCAACGCCGCATTCTTTGGCATCTTTGCAGAATTCAATCACTTCTTCTATTGTTAGTCCACCATCTAACATATCATCATGACAATCCACACGCATGAATAGTGGCATATCTATTGGCATATTGGCACGAATCGATTTAATACATTCCAACGGGAATTTTTTACGATTTTCAAAAGATCCACCCCACTCATCACTTCGATGGTTAATTCCTCCTGAAAGCATAGAGTGTGGTAAATAGTTATGTGCACAATGAAATTCTAAACAATCAAATCCAGCTTCTACTGCACGCCTTGCAGCTTGTCCAAACTTATCTATTATATCGAGCAATCTTTCATTTGTGATAGCTGGCACTGTATATTGTGGACTTAATGGTAAGTCATTTGGTACTAAGATCTGAGCCGTTTGATCTGAAGCTACGGCTAATCCTCCTTGCCATAATTGAACGCAAGTTTTTCCTCCGGCTTCATGCACGGCATCATTTAATTTTTTAAATCCCGGAATGTATTTGTCTTCGGCAATCGACAAGAATCCAAAAGGTGCACTGGCCGCATCAACACTTGTTACTTCCACTGTATTTAATCCGTTACCACCTTTTGCACGCGCTACATGATACGCAATCAGCTTATCTGTAACACTCTTTCCATCTTCACTTTCCGCACTTTCATGCGTTCCCATCGCAGACATGACAACACGATTTCTTAATTCCATACCACGAATCTGTATAGGATCAAACAATTTGTCAAACATATGATTCTCCTCCTTTTCGTATGTTTACTTCTTATTTCATTATACTTCAATTGTTAGCGGTTTCACATATACAAAAGAAAAAGAGCTGTCATTCTTTGACAACTCGTACAGTTTCAATACCATAATATTTCATGACTTCAATAGAAGACTCACTAATCACTTCTCCTGGAATCACTGGAAGAATCGCTGGAGGACAAGATACAGAAACACTTGAGCATACTTGCCCTAAAGATTTAGAAACTTCTATCATTTTACTTGGCGCAAATAAAGCTTGGCGTACATTCATTACTTTTCTTGCACGTTCTAGCTTAGGAAATGAATTGAATACAACAGATTTCCGTTCAATTTTACATAAACATGTCTCTAATCGTTTTAAGTCATCCTTCGTATTATATGGAGATGGCATTAATACAATATAGTCTGAATCATAGAATTCAGGATAGATATCACATTCAATTAAAAGATTTGCGATTTCATTTCCAGTATAGCCAAACTCTTTCGTTGAAATCGTAATCTTCATAGGTTCACCAGATAAAATCGTATATCCATATTGAATCAAAGCATTCTTTAATACATCAACTCTTTGAATACATTCAGACAAGGATTTTTTAAACGTAGTCTCCAACACCTCATTTGTCGCATCTAAAGATGCCATAATTAAATAGGATGGACTTGTAGAAGAAAAATATTCCATAAAATGTTTGACATCACTAGCCCATACTTGATTCAAAGAATCACTTAAGTGAAGATAAGCTCCCCCGGTAAGTACAGGTAGTGTTTTATGAGCAGAGTCGCAACATAGATCAGCTCCCAAATCAATAGGATGTAAAGATGGGTCTAAAAAACGAAGATATGCACCATGGGCATTGTCTATGGCAAGTAATACATCATGCCTTTTACATATCGAAGCTAAAGATTTAATATCCAAAAGATTTCCTAAATAGTCTGGATTTGTCAGATATACAGCTGTTGGATTGTTTTCAACAATTTTCTTTTCTAAATCCTCTGCATTTATCTTACAAGATAAATAATCACTATTTCCATATAACCATACAATGTCAAAATCTAATAGTGCAGAAGCATGAATAAAGCTGCGGTGCGCATTTCTTCCTGCAAGAATCCTAGGTTTCTTACCTTTACTTTTGGCATCTTGGCATAATATCGTACACATCGTTTGAATACATAAAGTAGATCCTTGGGTTGAATAATAGGTTGGACAGCCAAATAAAGAGGAAGCATTTTGTTCACTTTCCTTAATAATTCCATCTGCCGCAAACAATTCATCGGCTCCAGAAATTTCTGTAAGATCCATCCCCTCAAAACCAAGAATGCCAGCACCTTTATGGCCTGGCATATGCATTCTTACAGGTGATTTTTCTTGATACGATTTTAGAAAACTAACAATCGGCGTCTTCATGATTATTTTCTTTCATATCACGAATTATGGCTACGGCAAGGGCGCATTCTAATCGTTTACAGAATAATTCACAACCTTCTTTATATACGCCTTTGACAGATCCTGTCGCATGGTATGCATTGGCTGCGCATCCCCCAGAACAATAAAGTCTTGCCCAGCAATCTGCACATTCTTTACGTGCATATACGTTACATGATGCAAATTCATCCTGGATCTTTTTGTTTGTGACACCTGTATAAATGTCTCCTAATTTAAAGGCTTCTTCCCCTACAAATTGATGACAAGGATATAAATCTCCCCATGGTGTTACAGCCATATATTCGGTTCCTGAACCACATCCTGAAATACGTTTATAAATACATGGTCCGCCCTTTAAATCAATCATATAATGATAGAAAGTAAATGGATCTTTCTTATCATCATAATCAAGCATTAACTTAGCCAAATCTTCATATTGTTTCATAACAATTTCACGATCTGCCTTTGTTAGTGCTGCAGGATCATCTGACTTGGCAACAACAGGCTCCATACTTAGTTCTCTAAATCCTAAATCTAACATTTGTTGCACATCTTTTAAGAAGTCTGGATTGGCATGTGTAAAAGTACCACGCATATAGTAATTTTTACCTTCACGAGCCTTTACTAGCTTTTGGAACTTAGGGACGATCGTATCAAAACTTCCCTTACCAGAATAATCCACACGATAACGGTCATGCACTTCTTTACGTCCATCTAAGCTTAATACAACATTGCTCATTTCTTTATTCGCAAATTCAATCACGTCATCATCAATCAACATACCATTTGTCGTTAATGTAAAACGGAAATTCTTTCCGGCTTCTTTTTCAATACTGCGAGCATACTCCACCAATTGTTTAACCACATCAAAATTCATTAGTGGTTCTCCACCAAAGAAATCCACTTCTAAGTTTCTGCGTGTTCCTGAATTTTCCACCAAGAAATCAAGAGCGCGTTTTCCTGTTTCAAAACTCATTAATGCGCGATCTCCATGATATTTTCCTTGGCTTGCAAAACAATAAGAACAATTCAAGTTACAAGTATGGGCGATATGTAGACATAAAGCTTTAATAACGCCACTTGTCTTAGCTTTTAATTGGCCTGCCATTGGCTCATATGTATCTTCACTAAATAAACGACCTTGTTCTTTTAATTCTAAGATTTGGTCGTAACATTCTTCTAATTCAGATGTTTCAACACTAGGATATTTCTCCTTCATTTCTAGAACTAAAGCATTTTTATCTTTATCTAAAAATTCAGCAATCATATCATAAGCAATTTCATCTACCACATGAATGCTTCCTGAACAAATATCCAATACAATATTCTGATCAAACATTTTATATTGATGAATCATGTATTTTTCCTCCCTCAAATTTAAAAAATGCTGCCTTAAAGGCGGCATTAAAAATGCCGAATCACTTCGGCATTTCTTAATTACTTACTTTCTTTATTATTTTCGCAAGCTTGGTTGGCAATTCCGCAGCTAGTTTTACAAGCTGATTGGCAAGAAGTTTGGCATTCTCCACATCCACCATTTTTTGCGCTTTCACACAAGTTACGAGTATCTACTGTATTAATATGTTTCATGATTATATACCCCCATATAAATTCTCTTTTATTTTAACACGCCAAACAAATAATATCAAATTAAAAAGGCATTCCGAAGAATACCTTTATAAACTATTTGGAACTTTCTTCCTTAGTACGGAATACATAACGACTCGTTACTGTAGCACCTTCTGGAGCACCAGAGTAAGAAGCATATTCTTTGTTCATAGCTTTGATTTCATTCATTACGCTTTGTAATGTTTCAAGTTCTCCAACACCTAAATCAACCTTTTCTTTTAATTGATCCAATCCTTCAGACTTGAATTGTTCATTACCCTCATACAATTGTTTAGCACCATCATTCAATGTTTCAAATGCCTTACCTAATGTATCTAATCCATCAGCCATTTCATTGAATGTTCCACTTTGTCCAGCAAGTGTTCCAGTTGCATCTGATAATGCACTAGCACCACCATTTAATGTAGCATTGTTTGATGTTAATTGAGTAGTACCCGCTTTTAAAGTATCAACTGCTGCTTGTGATTGTGAAGATAGTTTTCCAATATTTTCGTTTACTGATTGAACTCCAGCATCTACACCATTTGCTAATTGGTCTAATTTGTCAATTTTTCCTTGCAATTCCGGAATCATGGCTTGCATTTTTTCCATATCGTCTTTACTATCGCCTAATAAAGTATCCATGCTTGCTAATCCTGCAGATGCTTTATTTAAGTAACCCTCTAATTTTCCAACACTTTCATTTGCAGATGCAATATAACCATTAACAGTTTTAATAGTACCTTTCAATGTTTCTAATAATTCAGGCATAGCCTTTAATTGCTTATTAAATTCAGTTAAATCATCTAGTTTCTGCATATCATCTACATTACCAATCTTATTGTATGCATTTTCTAAACTTGCAATTTTACTATCTAAATCAGATGTGTCTACAGGATTTTCTTCTGTTCCAGAAGCTTTTAATGCATCTCTTGCTTCCTTTAAAGATGAAATTGCATTCTGTAACTGATTCTTAGTCTCTTTAACACTTTCGATTTTGTTGTTATTTGCAGTTACTTTTTCATTATTACTTGATACAGTAGCTTGATCTTGTTCGATTGCTGCTTCAACACTACTTAATTGACCAACCAAAGTTGATAATCCAGCTAAACTAGAGTTTGCTTTGCCTAATACTCCACTTAAATTTTTAAGTTCAGTTTTTGTAGGAGTTAATACATCATCCTGTAATTGAGTAACACCAGCTTGAGCTGTTTTAACATTATTCATTAAACTTTTGTAGTATGATTCTGCAGAAATACCTGCTGCAACTGAATTCAATTGATCTAAGCCTTTTTTTAAAGTAGAAGATGCTTCTACCATTGAGAACCCACTCTTACCTTTTGTGTTCATACCACTTGAGATAGCAGCAGCACCTTGTGGAATACCATATAATTGGTTAACACCCTCATTGATTGCACTAGCACCAGCTGTATATTGACTAATACCTGTTTGTAAAGCTTTAACCCCATCATTTAATTGGATAGCACCACTAGATAATTGTCTTACTTGATCAGATGAACCTGTTAATGGAGCAGCTTGTTCTTTTAATTGAGTTGTTCCATCATACAATTGTTTAGAACCATCAATCAATTGATCGTCGGCTTCAATTAATTGATCAATTCCATCTGTTAATTCAGATACAGAACCAATTCCATTTAATTCACTTGCCAAATCAATTTCATTTGTCATACCAACCATGATAGAACCTAAATCAAAATTATTGACATCCGCTTCGACTGTTACATCATCACTAATTCCTAATTGATTATTTACTTTGTCTAAACCAGCAGATCTTAATGTTTCATTCAAGCCTGGAATATTCGCAAATGCCAACATTTCATTTGTTCCATCATTTACAATCTTACCAGATTCACACTTCACATTTGAGAACTTACCAGTACTCATATTCAACATACCACCAGCTAAATAACTAGGGTGAATCACAATGGATTTGCCATTGATATTTTTAACTTCTGAATAATTATTTGTGAAAGAAATAGTTAATTTCAAATGTCCAGATTTACCTTCCATATCTTTTGCAGACATTTCCTGACCATCTAATTCATAACGAAGCTTAACAGACACAGGAAGTTGTTTTGTTCCTGTTCCTTCATAATACACATCATTACCTTTCGCATTCCATGTATATGTATTTCCATCTTTTGAAGGTTTTTCATTTGATTTAATGTTCTTAACATCTGTTAAGTTTAAAGTTTCTTTAATATTATTAATTCCATCCTCATCATGTAACCAGCTAGATACAATTGTATCGCTGATGGAACCATCTGAGTTTAATACAGAATAAACAGTTTCTGTTTTTTCTGTGGGATTTTCATCATTATTTTGCGCAAATACAGTCACAGGCATCATACTTCCTGCCATAACTGCACTCAATATTACACTACCAACTACTTTTACTGTATGACTTAAATTCATATTTATTCTCCTTTCGCTTCCATGTTTGATTCTGGCCAGTTCTTTGTAGTCTTTTCAATGAACTTGTGACAGAAAATCAACAATGAAGGCAATACTAATAAAATACTTACGACTGAAATTAAAGCACCACGTGCTAATAAGATAACTAATGATTTAATTAAATCCATTTTAGCTACAAAACTTACACCGATACATGCGGCAAAGAATGAGAATCCACTTGTCATAATGGACACACTTGATTTTTCCATCGCAATTAAAGCTGCTTCCTTAACCTTCTTACCATGCGATAACTCTTCTTTAAAACGCGTTGTCATTAGGATAGCGTAGTCAACGGTAGCTCCCAATTGAATAGTTCCGATAACCATACTTGCGATAAATGGAAGTGTAGTTTTTGTAAAGAATGGAATACCCATATTGATTGTAATCGCAAATTCAATTGTTAGTACTAAAATGACTGGAAGTGCAAATGATTTAAATGTTAAGGCAACAATGATAAAGATCATAATGACAGATAATACGTTAACCATCGCAAAGTCTGTATTTGTTGTTGTGATCAAATCACGTGTCATACTTCCTTCTCCACCAATCATACCCTTCTTATCATATTTATGAATGATGGTATCCATTTTATCTAGCTGTGTATTTAATTCGTTTGTTGCAGCTTTATAATCACTGTTCACAACAATTAATTTCTTTCCACCATTTTGGAAAATATCCTTTACTACACTTGGAGTAAAGTTGGATGCAAGTCCTGGACCTACAAATTCTTCATAAGCCAATACATTATGAATTCCTTTTAAATCTTTGATTTCAGAACACATATTCTGAATTTCGTTTGTCGTTAATTTGTCATCCACTAAAACGAAATGTGTTGTTGTCATATCAAATTTATCTTTTAACTGATTTGTACCAATGATACTCGCAAAATCACCTGGCATACCAGAAATCAAATCATAATAGATATTTGTATGTGACTGTCCATATCCAAACGGAATGAAAATCAACACGAAGGCAACAAGAATCTTTTTATAGTGATGAATCACAAAACGAGGTACCCTGTGTAATTCATTCAAAATTGTTTTGTGTTTGTACTTTTCAATTGTCTTATCAAAGAACATCAACAAGCTTGGCAAAATAAAGATGGTTGATAATACACCAAGAACAACACCTTTTGCCATGACAATACCAATATCTCTACCTAGTGTTAACTGCATTACACACAAGGCAACGAAACCTGCAATTGTTGTGATTGAACTTGAAGTAATTGAAGTAAACGTAGCTTTGATAGCCTTTGCCATAGCTTCTTCATTTGGAAGTTTTTGTTTTTCTTCTTGATATCTATGTAATAAGAAGATGGAATAATCCAAAGTTACAGCTAACTGTAATACAACGGCCAAAGCCTTTGTGATATAACTAATTTCACCTAAGAATACGTTTGTACCAAAGTTATAAACGATTGGGAAAATCATTCCTAACATAAATACAACCGGAGCAATTGTACTCTCTAATCCTAAGAACAAAACGATCATACATAATACAACGGCAATGCCTGCATAAATTGGTGTATCATGTTCTGTTTGATCTTTAGTATCTTCACTGATGGCTGAAATACCACCTAAGTAACAATCATCTTTTGTATATTTTTTTATTTTACTAATCGCATTCATTGTACGCATTGACGATGTTGGCTCTTTAAATGTAACAATCATCATTGTACTGTTGCCAGAATAAAGCATATCTTGAATGCTTTCTGGAATTGCCTGTTTTGGAACTGAAATATCTAATACATCATCTCTCCAAATACATTTTTCAACTCCATCAATTTTATTGATCTCTTCCTTAATTTTTGCGGCCTCTTGATCTGATTTGTTGTTGACAACCAAGAAGTCTACACTCGATAAGTTAAAATCATCTCCAAGAATCTTTTGTGTTTTCATAGATTCTGAAGTTGAAGGTAAATAAGATAATAAATCGTAATTAATATTTGTATTGAAATAACCAATTGCGCTTGGAATTAATAGTATGATGGCTACGGCCAAAATCAAATTACGATATTTAACTATCCATTTTGACATCTTATCCATATCGAATCACCTTTTTTTCTATCCTTTCCTTTACTACGTGAAGAGTATAGTACCAAACTGACCACTAGTCAATAATTTTGTTTTATTTTTTTAAAATTCCCAATATACAATTGTTTTAATATGTTCAATCGGTCATTTTTATTTGTATTTTATAAATTATTGATTATAATATGGATGGTGATATGCATGAAAAGTAAGATAATCGAAAATAAGAAAATAAAAGAAAACAACCTCTTACAGGCTGCCTTTAATCTATTCACAAAAGAAGACATTACGAATGTCTCTGTAAATGATATTGTAAAGAGTGCAGGCGTCGCAAAAGGAACTTTCTATCTTTATTTCAAAGATAAATACCAAATTCGCGATATTCTAATTCAAAAAGAAGCACATCGTCTTTTTGAAGAAGCCCACAAACAATTAGAAAAAAACGATATTCGTAATTTTGAAGACTCTGTTATCTTCTTGATCAATCAAGTATTGATTCGATTAGAAAACAATCCATTGATTTTAAAATTCGTTGAAAGAAACCTATCTTGGGGCGTGTTCCATGCTCAGTTAAATACGGCTATTGATAATGATAGTTTCAATCTTATAAAAGAATTTAACGAAATCGCAACCGCAAATGGATATGAATTTGAAAATTCAGAAGTCATACTCTACTTAATAGTTGAACTTACAGGAAGTACTTGCTACAACAGTATTCTTCATAGTCAACCCCTTCCTATTGAAGAATATAAGCCCATTCTTTTCAATTCCATTCGAGCTATTCTTTCCCAAGGAAAGAAAAAAAGCTAGGACTCGCCTAGCGTACAATAATATAAATCATATAAATGACATATACGAGGATCATAAAGATCCCCTTTTTTCTTGTCATTGTATCTCCCTTTTTGGCAATACCATAAATCAAAAGAGATACACCAATCAAGACAAAAGTATCAAAAATATTCTGTGAAGTGGCCGCAATCGGATGAATTGTACTTGAAGCACCCAAAATAAACAAGATATTCATAATGTTACTTCCAATCGCATTTCCTAAAGATAATCCACTCTCACCTTTTCTTGCCGCAACAACACTTGTTACTAGCTCAGGTAAAGAAGTTCCAATTGAAACAACAGTTAAACCAATCAAAGTATCACTCATACCAAGCATAGCTGCAATCTGTTTTGCACTATCTACAGTGATATCTCCACCCCAAATAATACACGCAACACCAATCACGATATAAATCAGGCATTTGATTCCCGACAAAGTTTCAACTTTCTCATCCTCAACACGATTCTTTTTTGCACTACGAATCAAGTTTAAAATAAATAATACTAAACCCACCAAGAAGATAATTCCTTCAAAGCGATTCAACATTCCATTTAACACAAAAACAGAAAGTAAAATACTCACTAAAATATTGATTTTTAAATCACGATTCAAAATATCCTGATCCATTAAAAATGGAGTAATGACTGCACTTGTTCCAACCACAACCAACGTGTTGAAAATATTAGAACCTACAATATTTGAAATCGCAATTTCATTACTGCCCATTAAACCAGCCGTAATACTTACACTTGCTTCTGGTAAGCTTGTTCCTAGCGCAACAATTGTCAAGCCAATAATAACTGAAGGCACTTTTAATTTACGAGCCACACTTGCACTGCCATCCACAAACAAGTCTGCACCCTTCATTAAAAGGACCATACCTAATACTAATAAAAGAAATACCATTTTTTCAATCCTTTCAAAGTCACCTTATTATATCACAGACGAAAAAGAAAAGAAGAGATTTTTCATCTCCTCCTATCCATTGTTACAAACATTGAACAAAAGAACGTATCTTCTTTTTCGAAGCCATCTCTTTTCAAATTGGCCTAAGCTTTCATCAACAGCTTTTCAATCGACTCTTCACTTACTGAGAAGATAGATGCGATAGCTTTAATTTCAAATCCCTTGTCCATCATTTTTTGATACATTTCAAGCTCTTTTTTCTCACTACCTCGCTCAATGCCTTGTTCGATTCCTTGTTCAATTCCTTTTTTTATCCCTTCAGCTTCCCATTCTTTTGACTTTACTTCAAGCCATCTCTTTTCAGCTTCACACATTTCAATTTCCTCCTTTTCCTCTAATTCTTCTAAATCCAACCATTCTACATCCGTTAATGTCT